>VFQO010001841.1_pt1 | contig 14720 bp, 10 predicted proteins | sample 3512331 | NCBI WGS metagenome assembly VFQO01 (sample SAMN10412371, study PRJNA504923) | tailings metagenome | isolation source: Replicate 3 from Balatoc abandoned mine | place: Philippines: Itogon, Benguet | collected 2017-08-28
GGGAAGGTTTTGTGGTAGAAACGATCCTGAATACCATTTCTTCTGCCTGGACTCCCAGCTACTACCGATCGAGTAATCAGGCGGAAATTGACTTGGTTTTGGAAAAAGGCAATCAGGAAGTATGGGCGATTGAAGTAAAAAGTTCAATCGCTCCGACGCTTTCGGCAGGTTTTCATCGTGCAGGTGAAGATGTAGGAGCCACCAAAAAATGGGTCGTCTATTCTGGAAAAGACCGATTCCCTATCAAAGGCGAAACGGAAGTAATCGGATTGATTGAGTTTTTGAGTTTGATAAAAGAATAAACCGGGAAGAAAAGGTGATTACTTTTCTTCCCTAATACAGATAAAATCGGCGAAAATCTGTGACTTTTTCTGTGAAAATCTGCAGGAAACATTTTTCTATAAATGAAAAAAGCCCCCTTTCGGAGGCTTTTCTGTTTTTACCCATTTCCGCGGAGAATCTCCATCGGAGGTTGATTGATAATTCGACGTCCATTCAGCCATCCAAGTACTATTGTCAGGCCGGTAATGGCCAGATAAATGATGAGCCCTTCCTTCCAGGCCAAGCTAAAATTCATCTCAAAGACAAACTCACCCAAAAGGAAGGTTGCCATAAACGAAAGTAAAATACCGGACAAGGACGCCAAACTTCCCAAGAAGAAGTATTCCAGCGTATTGATCACACGGACAATTCCTGAACTGGCACCAAGTGTACGCAACAAGATACTTTCCCGCATTCGCTGGTATTTGCTAATGATCAGCGAACTAATTAAGACCAAAATCCCTGTAGCTATGGAGAAAAAGGCCATAAACTGAATCACAAAGCTGATTTTACCCAAAATATCTTCTAGCGTCTCCACGATCGTACCGAGGTTGATAATTGAAATATTCGGAAACTCTCGTACGATCTCCGACTGCACATCAGCAGCCTGACGATCATTCTGAGTTTTGGTGATAATCACATGAAATTTCGGAGCCTGTTCCAAAACACCGCTAGGGAAAAGCACCAAGAAATTGGTCGACACCTGATTAAACTTTACATCACGGAAGCTTCCGATGTAAGTTTTAATCGGACGGCCTTGGACATTGAAAATTAGCTCATCGCCGATTTTCATCCCATTTCCCTCTCCAAAACCCTTTTCCAAAGAGACAAAAATACTGTCTCCGCGAGCCCCAAGGGGAATCAATTCTCCTGAAGTCAAGGTTTCAGATTTGATAAGCGTATCCCGATAAGTCACCCGAAACTCACGATTGTAAAGCCAACGACTGTAATTTTCCTCATCCGGAAGCTCCTCATTTTCCTTTTTGTCGATGCCGTTGATCTCATTGAGCTGCATGGTCACGATAGGCACCTCCTGAATGATACGCATCTTTCTGTCGGTCACTTTGGCCTTGACATCGGCAAGTTGGGGAGTCTGAATATCAAACATCAGCATATTGGGCTGATCTTCTTTATCGGCAAACTTGGCTTCCTCGAGTAATTGATTCTGAAGGAAAAAGAGGGTGCTGATCATTGCCGTTCCCAATCCGATTGTGGCAATTAGGGAAATCGTCTGATTATTGGGTCTATACAAATTGGCCAAAGCCTGTCTCCAAGGATAGCTGAGGGAAATAGGCAAAAACCTTCGCACCGCCCACATGATCAATTTTCCCACACCCCAAAGCGCTCCAAAGGCAACCAGTACAAATCCTGTAAAGCCCAATGCCCAGGTCACCTGCTTGAGTAAGAAATAGCTGAACCCAAAGATGAAAAGTAGAATCCCGACGATCACTGCCCATCGGGCGGGATCCTTTAGTAAAGTAGAATCGGCTGTCTCAGGTCTCAACGTGGCCATTGGAGATACATTTCTAACTTTCAGTAAAGGCAGCAAGGCAAACAAAACCGAAACAAAAAGTCCGGTAACCATCCCAAAACCTACAGATGTCCAAGAAATCCCAACGGTCACCTCCACCGGAAGAAAATCTGCAAAAACCACCGGGAGAATAAATTGTAGAAGGGTGCCTAAAACCGATCCAATTAGCGCCCCGAAAAGGCCCATGATGACGATTTCAACCAAATAGATCAGCAAAACATCAAGGGAAGCAACACCCAAGCATCTCAATACCGCAACCGAAGCGAGTTTTTCTTTGACAAAAACATTGACTGCCGAAGCCACGCCTACACAGCCCAAAAGCAAGGCGATAAAGGCCACCAAGCTCAAGAAATTGGACAGGTTGCCAAAAGATCGACCCGTGCTTCGCTTTCGGTCCTCCACCGTGTCAGCATCAACTCGATCTATCTCCCATTGATCTTCATAAGGTTTGATCAATTCTTCGACATCTGTACCTGGCGTAAACTGAAGATATCGATTGTACTCCACCCGACTTCCGTACTGCACCAGCCCAGTTTCCTCCAAGTAAGCCATGGGAATGTACACTGCAGGGGCTACTGTTGCTGTAATCCCTGTTTGACCAGGTACTTTCTGGAGCTCACCTACAATTTGAAACATCACCCCACCAACCTTGATCGAGTCCCCTACTTGGGCATCAAACTGTGCCATAAGTGTCTTTTCGACCAGAGCCTTTTTGCCTCCACTTCTAAAATCAGCATCGCCTTCCGCAGGAATGGTTTCCAGCTTTCCATAAAAAGGAAAATCACCTTCCAAAGCCCGAACCTGAGTCAGTCGGCTGGCATCTTTGGCAGGAAAAGCAACCATGGAAGCAAAATTGACCTCGGAGGCAAGTTGAACTGCCAAAGAATCTATAGCCTGATCGCCAAGTGGTTTGTTATTTTCCAGTACCAAATCAGCCCCAAGGAGCTCTTTGGCTTGATTATCTATGTCTTTGACTAGATTTTCTCCAAAACTGCTGATTGCCACCAAGGCTGCAATACCAACTACAATCGAGGAAACAAACAGCAACAGGCGGGAGAGATTTTTCCGAAAATCCCGCATCGCCATCTTCAAAATCCAACTGAAATCAGGCATGAGCGTCCTCCTGTATTTTTCCTCCTTTGATATGGATGATGCGTCGGGTTTTAGCAGCTAGCTCAAGATCGTGAGTTACTAAAACTAGCGTCGTTCCTTTTTCGGTATTCAGGTCAAAAATGAGTTTTTCGATCATTTCCCCGGTTTCGGTATCAAGATTTCCGGTGGGTTCGTCTGCAAAAAGGATTTTGGGTTCATTGGCAAAAGCTCGTGCAATGGAAACTCGCTGCTGTTCACCACCAGAAAGTTGAGTAGGATAATGGGTAGCACGATCTTTCAGCCCCACTTTTTCAAGTAGTTCAAGCGCTTTTTCCTTGGCATCTTTCCGCTTTTTCAACTCCAGAGGCACCATTACATTTTCCAAGGCAGTAAGTGTAGGAAGCAATTGGAAGTTTTGAAAAATAAATCCAACGTCTTTGTTTCGGACTGCTGCACGTTGGTCTTCGTTAAGTTTTTCCAACGCTTGACCATTGAGAACCACCGATCCTGTAGATCCCGAATCAAGTCCTGCACAGAGACCCAGCAGGGTCGTTTTACCGCTTCCTGATGGCCCGACTATTGAAATGGTCTCACCTGCCTGAATTTCAAAATTGACGTTTTCCAAAACAGTCAACTTGCGACTGCCGCTTTGATAAGTTTTACTTAGATTTTGAATGGATAGAATGCTCATGGAGATATTAAAGGCGATAATTGAAAGTTCAAACGCTTTAAGGCCTGAATGGTTAAAAAGCTCAAGTCATGTCAGTTGAACCCACGTAAATAAAATAAAATTCCACCGCATGGACTATTGGGATTCGACAGACGGGTAGATTTGCTCGACCAACGAAGAAAAAGCTATTTTTGAAATCAAATCAATTGAAAAACTCGAGGGATTTGAACCTTTTTGTTCAAAATCCTTTCCTAGAAGAAAAGAAATCATTCATGAAGCCAATCAGACTTATACTTTCTTCCCTTGTTCTCTTCCTTGCCTTTACAGGAATTATTTCTTGCGGAGGTTCTGCCCCCGAAAGCAATTCTAAAATATCATTGGATTCTACAACGGTGAGCGAAACGGCAGATGAAAAAGTTATTCTTTTCTTCGGCAACAGTCTCACAGCAGGCTATGGCATAGACCCCGAAGATGCATTTCCGGGATTAGTTCAGGCTAGATTGGATAGTATCGGAAAAGACTATAAAGTGATCAATGGAGGATTGAGTGGAGAGACTACTGCAGGTGGTTTGAGCCGATTGGACTGGTTTCTGGAGGAGGAACCTTACATTTTTGTGCTGGAACTGGGCGGGAATGATGGTTTGCGGGGAATTCTGCCTAGTGAATCAAAAAACAACCTACTGGCGATCATCGACAAAGTGAAAAGCAAATACCCAAATACCAAAATAATTCTGGCAGGAATGCAGATTCCACCCAATATGGGCCAGGAATATACCGATGAGTTCAAAGCTATTTATCCTGCCGTCGCCGCAGAGAAGAATGTCACCTTGATCCCTTTCCTTTTGGAAGGTGTGGCCGGAAATCCCGAACTCAACCTTCCGGATGGCATTCACCCGACGGAGGAAGGGCACAAAATCGTTTTTGGGACGGTTTGGCCGTTTATTGAGGAAAAAATCTAAACCCTAAATAGCCTTGGTAATCCAGGGCTTTTTTTCATCTCTTTCATTGAATTGAGCAAAGTAAGGTCAGAACTATCACCGTATTCTTTAAATCGAGAAAAACGATTTCCACCAAAAAATTTTTTACTTTATATTTCCAACTTCAATAAAAATTTTTGGAAATGAGCTTTCAAATCAAAGAAACTCCGGACAGCTATGATGTGATCATCGTGGGTTCCGGCGCAGGCGGAGGAATGGCCTCCAAAATCCTTTCCGAAGCGGGTCTTTCCGTGGCCGTCGTAGAAGCGGGAGGGGATTTTGACCCTGCCAAAGACGAGGACAGAACCCAACTTAGACCACCTTGGGAATCGCCTCGAAGAGGGGCTGGCACCCGAATCCGCCCTTTTGGTGACTTCGATCAAGCTATTGGTGGCTGGGATATTGACGGAGAACCCTATACCCGTAAAGATGGAACTTCCTTTGACTGGTTCAGATCCAGAATGGTCGGAGGGCGAACCAACCACTGGGGGAGAATTTCACTTCGCTTCGGCCCGAATGATTTCAAGCGTGCCAGCATTGATGGCATGGGGCATGACTGGCCCATCGGATATGATGATCTGAAGCCTTACTACGACAAGGTTGATAAATTAATCGGTGTATTTGGTTCGAAAGAAGGCATTTTCAATGAACCGGATGGATTTTTCCTCCCTCCTCCCAAACCAAGACTTCACGAGCTGATCATCAAAAAAGGCGCAGATAAAGCCAATATCCCGATGATTCCGGGACGTCTTTCCATGCTAACTCGCCCGATCAATAATGAGCGCGGCGTATGCTTTTTCTGTAATCAATGTAATAGAGCTTGCCAGGCTTACGCAGACTTTTCAGCGGGCACCTGTTTGGTACATCCTGCCATGAAAAAGGGCAAAGTGGACCTTTTCACCCACTCTATGGTAAGAAAAGTCACCACGGACGATACCGGAAAAGCGACTGGTGTATCTTTCGTTTCCAAAGTGGATATGAAAGAATACAAGCTAAAATCCAGAGTGGTCGTACTTGGAGCTTCTGCCTGCGAATCTTCTCGAATCCTGATGAATTCCAAATCCAAAGTCTATCCAAACGGGATCGGTGCAGATTCAGGAGTCCTAGGTCGATATCTCCACGACTCGACAGGAGCAGACCGAATGGGCATCATGCCCGAGCTGATTGATCGCGATCGCTACAATGAAGACGGTGTGGGTGGCATGCACATGTACACTCCGTGGTGGATGGACAACAAGAAACTGGACTTTGCTCGAGGATACCACATCGAATACTGGGGAGGTATGGGTCAACCAGCCTACGGTGCCGGAGGTAGCATGGACAGCATGCGCAAATACCTCAAAGATGAGTTTGGCAATCCAAGTCCTAATGGAGGCTACGGCGAAGGGCTTAAAAAAGACATTCGCCGCATCTATGGCTCTACTTTGGGGATGTCAGGCCGAGGTGAAAGTATTCCACAATACAGCAACTATTGCGAAATCGATCCAAATGTGGTTGACAAATACGGTATCCCTGTCCTTCGATTCCATTACAAATGGACCGATCAGGAGATCAAGCAGGCCAAGCACATGCAGGATACGTTTGAAGAAATCCTGACCAATGCAGGTGCTATTCTTCTAGGCAACAAGCCAGGGCCTGAAACCATGTACGGACTTGCCGCTCCTGGACGAATTATCCACGAAGTAGGAACTACCCGAATGGGAAATGATCCCAAATCCTCCGTGGTCAACTCCAACTGCCAAGTGCATGATTGCAAAAACGTATTTGTAGTGGATGCCGGGCCTTTTGTCTCTCAAGCAGACAAAAACCCAACCTGGACCATCTTGGCGCTTTCTTGGAGAACCTCAGATTACATCGTTGACCAGTTAAAACAGAAAAACATCTAAGCCATGAACAGAAGAGAAAACCTAAAACTGCTCTTTACCGGCTCTGTTGGAGCAGGTTTGTTGCTAACTGGATGTGAACCTGAGCAAGTCGTCGTTCAAGGTCAAGTGTTCACAGGAGGCACTCCCGGTGGACGAACCGAAGAGGAAAAAGCGAGGGATGCGAAGTTGCTCTCAGAGACTTTTTTCACCGAAGAGGAAATGAAAAAGCTCAACACGCTAGTAGATATTATCATGCCGTCAGATTCGGAATCGCCTTCTGCCACCGAATTGAAAGTTCCGGATTTCATCGAGTTTATGATGAAAGATCAACCGGGAATGCAGACACCGATGCGAGGTGGATTGATGTGGTTAGATTTTGAAGCGGATGAGCTGTTTGGAAAAAAATTCAACGACCTCAGCAAGGACGAAGTCATCCAAATCGTGGACTTAGTCGCTTGGCCGGACAAAGCCACCGAAGCCTATTCCGGTGGTGTTCGGTGGTTTAATATGCTCCGAAACCTGACATGCTCGGGCTACTTCTCGACCGAGGCTGGCTGGAAATACATGGGCTACATGGGCAACCAACCCAACGTTTGGGATGGAGTCCCGCAAAATGTCTTGGATAAACATGGTCTTTCCAATCCTGAAAAATACCTCAGCATCTATCTCAAACCAGAGGACCGAGCCAAAGTCGCTGAATGGGATGAGGAAGGAAATCTAATTGGCTAATTACTCAGAGCTTTTAACCAAAAATCCACGGACTTCAAACCGTGGATTTTTTTATTCGTACTAACTTCAGCCCCGCATAAATCCCAGTCGATGAACTTCTCATTTTCTTCCAGAAACTATTGGAAGGTTTTCTTTGCAGCCATTTTATTGATAGGAAGCAGTTGCTCCAAAAATGTAACCATGACGCGACTGGTACCGGCCCCTGTCACCGTGCCCAGTCATGTTCAGAAAATCGTCCTCGTTGATCGGACTAAGCCTCAAAGTAAAGGATTGGCTATCATCGAAGGGATCATCACTGGAGAACTCCCATTTGAGGTTCGCAATGCTGTACAGGCTACCCTTTCATCCCTGCAAATGAGTCTCAATTCCTCTCCGAGATTCCAAATCGTGAGAGCAACTGAGCGACTTCCTGGAGGAATTTTCGGACAAATGTTCCCTAACCCCTTGGATTGGTACATGGTGGAGCAACTCGCCAATCGGTACGATGCTGATGCCGTATTGACTTTGGAAAACTTCAGCTCGGACTTTGTAGTCACTGACCAGCAGCGATTAATCAAAAAGACGGTTACGGAAGGTAAAACCACCCGGCAAATCGAAGTCCAAGGTTGGTATGTGGAGGGTGTGGCGAATGTCAGCGCGGGGTTCCGCCTGTATGACCCCAAAGAGCGAAATATCGTCGACCAACAACGCTTCGAAAAGAAAAATCTCTGGTCAGCCGAAGGAGAAACTAAAGCACAGGCCCTGGCTCTTTTGATCTCCAAAACGGATGCTGCCCGTGCCGTAGGAGAAATGGCAGGTGCGGGCTATGCGACCAAGATTGCTCCGATGTATGCGGAGATTAACCGAGGCTTTTTCCCCAAATCCAAAACCAACCCAGCCGTGGCTCAAGGTGCCCGACTCGCTGAAGTAGATCAATGGGAGCAAGCGATTGAAACATGGAAAGCCGCTTTGCCCGGGGCAGATGAAGAAAGCGGGGTAATGCTTGCCTACAATATCGGTGTAGGCTATGAAGTATTGGGATCTCTTGATTTGGCAAAAGAATGGGCTGGTCGGGCCTACACGGACTTTGGACTCAAAAAAGGGAGAAACTACACCCGAACTTTGAACGGCTTGCTACAGCAACAGGCCCTTTTGAATCAGCAGATGGAAAAACAAGATTATTGAATTGATTATATGGATAAACGGAACTTTGCAAGTAGCTTTCTTCTAAGTTTAAATGAACCTGAAAAAACCAATTCCTTGATTTCTTCGGTCTTCCGTCATCGGTCTTCCAACCCAAAATCAGGGGAATATTCGTCTACTGGCAGAATAGCGCACAATTAGAATTGATTATTAGTGAATCATTTGAATATTCACTCTTGATTTATTTTCTTAAGAAAAAATTCAGGAGATGAAGCCATTTTTCCATCCAGCGATTTTATACTTCGCCTTTATCCTAGTTGCATGTAGTCCTTCTGATGATAAGCTGCATCTTGACTTATCTGCGTGGGAGATAGAAATCGTGGATTCTGTCCAAATCAAGACCTTGGAAGGTTTGGACTTGATGGATGTCCACCCGGAACGAGGACTTTTTCTTTTCAATGTGCAAAAGGAAAATGCTCCCATGATTTTGACAGATAAAAATGGGGAAATCCTCCAACGCTTAGATGTCCCAAAAGATGCGCCTACCGGGTTTGGTGGAATTTGTTCGGGAGCAATTTTCGCCGGAGATTCTATCCTGATTCAAGGAAGAAGAGGGGTGTATTCTTATGACCTAGGGTTTAATTTTTTAAGCCGCCTTAATCGCCCCTATCCACCAAAAGGAGTGATGTATGTAGGGTTTGACCACATCCGGACTGCTAAAACCTACGAAGGCCCGGCCTTGATCTCTTTTTCTGGCAATCCCCAAACAGACTTTCCGCCAAATCAACGGGAGTTTTATGAAAATTTCAATGGATTGGATCTGATTCCGGTTTCAACCCTCGAATTTAAGCCCATTGCCCCTCTTCATCCAGAAAGTCGCTACCTCAGTTCGGGAAAGGCTTTTAATTTCATTTCCCTTACCTTTTCAGTTTCCAACAGCCAGCTTACTTATGCGCATCCGTCTGATTCTTTGCTGTATGATATGGATTTGATGGACTCCACGCTGAAGCAAACTGCCACCAAAATCCCCTTTGACAAGTTTGTGCTTAGAGATGGATTTCCTTACGGAAGTCAAGAAGACTTCGAAGGTCCCACGGATTATGAAGGTCAGATTTCGAATATTTTCAAAGTAAGCGGCACTGACCTTATTCTGTATTTTTCTGGAATCAAAAAAGAGGATTTGCCTCCTCTCACACAAGTTAGAGCGTCACGTCGGAGTGAAATCAATCGCATGAATCCTCAAAAATGGATGGTGAGAAATGCTCAAAACAAATTCAGCAAGCCAAAGCTCGCGTCTCCAAAATACAGGATTGTGCGAGTGGATTCCCAAAACAGGATTTGGGCAATGCAAAATGTTAATCAATTGGAGGAAGAACCCGAGGTAGTGACTATTTACCAGCTCAAACTCATCAGAAAATGAAAACATATTTAATTCTCATTGTCCTGTCATTCATGCTGTACTCCTGCAATCAGGAATCTGAAAAATTGAACTCGCTTTCCAATGAATGGGAACTGATCATTGAAGATTCAATTCAGGTGGATTATTTGGCAGATATTCGGGAAGGAACTTTTTCTGATGGGATTGGGGTGATTAAGGATTTAATGAGTACAACCTTGGTGAAGTTTGATAGTACGGGGAGAGTTCTAATACAAAAAGAATATCCAAGAGAAGGACCAAATAGCATTCAATTTTTGGAGACAATCCATTTTCATGAAGGAAAATATTACGGCTTATCCTCCTTTAGCGGTATTTTTCTTTTAGACTCAAATCTTGAGTTACTTGAAAAAATAGAAATGCCATTTCCTGGCGAAGCCAGGGGTGGAGCCTACAATAGGAAAAACATTAAAATCTGGAACAATAATATCTTAATGTGGTATCCGGGAAGAGATGGTGTCAGCCCCTATTTAGATTATTTTTACAGAGACTACCCACTTTTAGAGCTTTTTGATTTAAAGTCGAAAACTTCAAAATCTGTAGTAAGAATTCCACCTACATCAAAATTCAGCACAGATGAATTCTTTGGAAGGCCCTACTTAAACTTTACTATAGAAAATGACAGTCTTTACTTGACTTTATCAAATGAGCCCTTGATCCATGTCTATTCAATGGGAGATAGCATCACTTGGAAAAGAACCGTTGAACTAGATCCTTATCAATTTCAAGTTATTACAGGTCAAAAAGCACCGGTAACTTACACTCAAATGATGCAATTGCATGAGGGAAGTATTGATGCGATCTATTCAGACCCATCAAATTTGATCATCAATTATAAGAGCGGAATTGAAAGCGAAGTATTCATTGAAAATGAATTAAAAGAACGAAAAAACTTTAGCAGATACCCCGAGTTCGAAAAGGCCTTTTTAAGAATTTACAATTCATTTGGTTGGTCAAATGAAATAAGGATACCAAGTAAAATAGGCCCAATCCTAAATATCGAATCTACCAACAAAGCCTTCTATGCCCTGCGAAACGACGATTTTATTGGCGAAGAGCAAGAGTATTTGACGTTTTATAAACTTAGACTGAGACAGAAATGAGATACCAACTTTCCCTTTCCATTTTAATCCTTCTTTTCATTTTTGCCTGCTCATCTAAAAAAGAAGAAACCCAAAAACCGCTTACAGAGCAGCAACTCAGATTCGAGATTTACGACTCGCTGGTAGTGGACTATTTGGGGAATCTGTATTTGGCAGATATCTCTGAGGATGGAAAGACTTTTCTGCTGATCGATCAACAAACGGATACGCTTTTTGTAACTGATTCTCAGGGGACAATCATTTATAAGTTCAGCAAAAAAGGAGAAGGCCCCGGAATGTACCCTCAAGGGAGGTTAGGTCCACCAAGATTTTTAAACGATGAAGAAATCATCATTCCGTCGTGGAAAGGTTTTCACCTTTACTTCCTACCAGGAGATGCTACTCGGTCCTTTTTTCCTGAGTTTAACCCAACAACTTCATTGGTTAATCAATATGACAATAGCCTAGTGACCTATCAGGAAAAGATTTATTATCCTCTGGAAGGAAGGATAGCAAATGAACTTGGGATAGATGGCCGGGAATTTCAGACAAAAACCAAAAGAGTGGAAGCCCTAGATCTAAGCAGTGGAAAGTTTACTCCCGTGATTCCTTTTCCGAAAACATCAAAATTTAGTACCGGTGAGAAAAGCTTTCTCAATGTCAACTACAAGACAACGCTAGCCAGCAAAGATGATTCGCTCTATGTGGCTTTCAGAAATGAACCTGTTATTTATGGATACCATTTTTCACAGTTGGACAGTCCTACAACCCGATACACCATCCCATTTGAGGAGTTTATTCAAAAAGAGCCAAAGGATGCCGAAAAATTCGGGGCTTATGAGGCTAGGGATTTGTATGTCGGTGCGATCAATTCCTTTGACCGAACTGAAAAAAACCGGTTTCTGATTAAATATAGTCGAGGTCTTACCGATGAGGAGTATCAAGAGATTTTTGCACTTATCGAAAAAGATCAAGACGCAGGCTTTGAAAAAATGAGACAGATCAATACCAATGGTAGCATTCTTTTCGATGGAAAATCAGTAAGCTCACTGATCAAAAAACCAAAAAGCCTAGGCTTTACCTACGAGTTTATTTCTGAGGATGAAATTTGGTTTTCAGCAAATTTTGAAGAAACCGAAAATGACTATTCCGTCATCTACAAAACCCGTCTCGTCTCCAACTAACCACCTCCCAAAACCTGCTTTTTCCATTGGCGGGGAAGGTCGTCTGACTTTCCCCGCGATTGTTTATATTCCATCCTGAACTAAGAAAACCACATGCAAAAATCCACCTACCTTATTTTGGCTGCTGCGGGATTGATCTCCTTCAGCACCCTAGCCCAAGACATCAAGCCCACCTCAGAAAAAGCCCTTCAAGAGTCAGTAGAAAAGCACAAAGCCATGCTTTCCTCCACCCCTCTCAAGGAATTCAAAGCCCGAAACGTAGGCCCTACCAACATGTCCGGCCGAATCGTCGACATCGAAGTAGCCAATGACAAAAATACATTCTATATAGCCGCCGCTTCGGGTGGAGTCTGGAAAACCGAGGATAACGGACAGTCTTTTACCCCGATTTTTGATCACCAAGGGGCGCTCGGCATGGGCGCGATGGCGCTTTCCCCTTCGGATAACAACATTCTATGGGTTGGCACGGGCGAAGACAACTCCAGCCGCTCCACCTATGCCGGTACCGGTGTCTATAAATCCACAGACGGAGGCAAAACGTGGTCTCATATGGGCCTCATCCATTCCCAGCATATCGGTCAGATTCTGATCCATCCTACCAATCCGGATGTAGTTTGGGTAGGATCTATGGGCGGACTTTATTCCAAAAACAAGGAACGCGGCATCTACAAAACCACAGATGGCGGAAAGTCTTGGAAAAAAGTCCTTTTCATCGATGACAATACCGGCATCATCGATATGCAAATCCATCCTACCAATCCCAATGTGCTACTGGCCGCAAGCTGGGAGCGATTCAGACAAGCACACGACTTCGTTGGCAACGGCAAAGGCTCGGCGATCTGGAGATCAGAAGACGGAGGAGAAACCTGGAAAAAAGCGGTTGAGGGATTCCCTCAGGATGAATTTGTGGGAAGAATCGGTTTTGACTTTGCCAAAAGCAATCCGAATGTAGTATATGCGCTTTTAGACAATCAAGGAAAGTCCGACAAACCCGCCACAGAACCTCGAAGAAGAGGAAATCAGCAACAGGAAGAGAATCCGCTCAAACTGGAGGACTTCAAGGACATGAGCTTGGATCAAGCCTTAGCCTTAGAGGATAAGCGCTTGGAAACTTTCCTTCGAAGAAATCAATTCGCTAGTAAATACACGCCATCCGAACTCAAGCGTCAGCTGAAAACAGGAAAAATCACCACTTCCCAGATAGCCAATTACCTGGGAGGTGCGGTAGATGCAAATGCGGCGATGTTTGGCGCACCCATCAAAGGTGCTGAAGTATATCGATCAGAAGACACAGGTAAGACATGGAAAAAAGTATCCGAATCCGATCTCAGTAGATTGTACAATACCTATGGCTATTATTTCGGAGAAATCCGAGTCAGTACTTCCGATGAAAATGAAGTCTTTGTACTTGGAGTGCCGCTCATGGTCTCTAGAGATGGAGGTAAAAACTTCGCGCTGACAGACTCTATCGGAGATCCCCATGCAGATCATCAATCCATGTGGATCAATCCAGAAGACAGCAAGCATATCCTGCTCGGTAATGACGGCGGTTTATACCGAAGTTACGGAGGTGGCGCTCGTTGGGATCATTTGAATACACAAATGCCCATTTCCCAATTCTACTCCATCATGGTCGATCAAGCCACGCCATACAATATCTACGGAGGCATGCAGGATAATGGCGTTTGGTATGGTAAATCCACCAACAAACCCGAAGATCCCTGGGAACCACTTTTCGGAGGTGATGGCATGGTCGTAGCCGTGGACACCCGAAACAACGACATTGTTTACACGGGATCCCAGTTTGGCAACTATGCCAGAATCAACAAGGCAACTGGAGAAAGGCGCCGAATCACTCCCGGCCACGATATCGGAAATGCGCCTAACCGCTGGAACTGGCGAACTCCCGCTGAACTCAGCTACCACAATCAGGACATCGTGTACATGGGTTCACAATACGTGTATCAATCTCTCGATCAAGGAAATACCTGGGCTACCATCTCCCCTGACCTGACTAAAAACCAAAAGAGCGGCAATGTTCCTTTTGCGACACTTACAGTGGTAGAAGAATCGCCTTTGGAGTTTGGGACACTGTATGCAGGTACAGATGACGGAAATGTCTGGATTACCCGAAACAATGGTGGAAACTGGACGAGCCTCAATGCGGGACTTCCGCAGGATCGATGGGTGAGCAGCATTTCCCCTTCCAGATTCAAAGAGGGCCGGGTTTACATCACCTTAAATGGCTACCGATACGATGAGTTCAATACCTACGTGTACATGAGTGAGGATTACGGAAAAACTTGGACTTCCATCAAATCCAACCTACCTGAAGAAGCCGCCAACATCATCATCGAAGACCCAAAAATGCCAAACATTCTCTATCTGGGTACTGACCACGGCTTGTATGTAAGCTTAGATGAAGGCAAAAACTGGAATCTTTTCCAAGGCGAAATCCCGAATGTGGCGATCTACGATATGGTCATCCAAGAACGTGAAAATCACTTAGTGATTGGAACTCACGGACGCAGTGTCTATGTCGTCGATCTTAAGCAAATCCACGAATGGGCTAATCCAAGTCCAAAAGTGATGGATAAATAAGAGAAAAGCCTCCAAATCGGGTAGGAGAAACGGGATTAGTTCCCGTTTCGTCCTCCCACACCACCGTACGTACCGTTCGGTATACGGCGGTTCCTTGCTTTTACACCGTAA
>VFQO010001844.1_pt1 | contig 14693 bp, 9 predicted proteins | sample 3512331 | NCBI WGS metagenome assembly VFQO01 (sample SAMN10412371, study PRJNA504923) | tailings metagenome | isolation source: Replicate 3 from Balatoc abandoned mine | place: Philippines: Itogon, Benguet | collected 2017-08-28
GCGCCTTCCAGAACATCTACGACACGATGGACGAGGTCGACGCCTTCAAGGTGCGCGCGCTCGATTCGATGAAGCAGACGGTCAATGTGCTGACCAGCGAGGTCGAACGCTCGAAGGGCTACATCGCCCGCGCCGAGGGGCAGGCGCAGGCGCAGGCCAAGGTCGCCTCGCAGACGCCTTCGCTGCTGGCGCTGGATAAATAATGCCCGACAGCACCCGCGAGAGCGAACGCATCCTGCGCGAGGCGAAGCAGAGCCTGGTCCGGCAGCAGGACGGCGGCACCCACCGCCCTGCCCCGCGCGGGCAGAGCATCGGCAAGGGCTCGGCGGAACTGAAGCTCAAGAGCCTGCTGACCAAGGTACGCAACATCGCTCTGGCAATCTTTGCGATCTGGTTAGGGGCGGGCGTCGCGGGGGCGTTCCTGAACGGGATCGGCTTCTGGGGCGTGATGGGCGTGGTGGTCGCCACCGCAGTGGCGATCGCGGTGTTCTCCAGCTTCCCCAAGGTCAAGGTCCCCAAGCGCGCCGAATTGAAACTCGGCAACCCCGGCCAGATGGTCGCGCGCACCGAGCTGTGGCTCGAAGCGCAGCGCCCCGCCCTGCCGCCACCCGCGCAGGCGCTGGTCGATCAGCTGGGGGTGCAGCTCGACGCGCTCGGCCTGCAACTGAAGGGCCTCGGCGACAACGAACCGGCGATGGCCGAAGTGCGCGAGCTGGTGGGCGAATACATCCCCGAGACGATCGACAATTACCGCAAGATTCCCGCGCATCTTCGCACCGAGGAATATGCCGGCAAGACCGCCGACGAACGCCTGACCGAAAGCCTCACCAAGCTTTCGGGCGAGGTTGATCGCGTCACCCGGCGGCTGGCCGAAGGCGCGCTCGATGATCTGGCGATCAAGAGCCGCTATCTCGAATACCGCTATGGCGGGGCCGAGGCGCTGGAGGACCTGACCACGGGCGGCACCATGCCCGACACCGGGGTGCCGCTGCCCGATTTCTCGGCGCTGCCGACCGGAAAGGAACGCTGAACGATGCGCGTCACCCTTCCCCACACCCTCGGCAAAGAGGAAGTGCGCCGCCGGATGCGCAAGCACGCCGACGAGATCGGCAGCTTCTTCCCCGCCGGGCTGGCCAAGGTCTCCACCGGCTGGCCCAACGAGGACCGCATGACCATCACCGCCGAGGTAATGGGCCAGACCATCCCCGGCGGCGTCGATATCCGTGAGAGCGAGGTCGTGATCGAAATGGACCTGCCGCTGCTGTTCTCGGTGATGAAAGGCCCGCTCGAAGCGGCGGTGCGCAAGGAAGGCGGGCGCTTGCTCGCACCGTGATTGCGGCGCTTGCCCGATTGCCTGCCCGGCCCGGATGTGTCATAATATTTTGACATAAATTATTGCCCAATTTGCCTTACACGCAGTCCCGGCGCAGGGGATCGTCAGGCAATTCGGCAGGCGGGCCGATTCGGCGGGAAGGACGGGCACCATGGCGCCGGCAACGGCCAGCCAGCAACCGGAGGCACAGCCGGGCGAAAGCCTGCGCACAACCTTGCGCGCCGCAACCATGACAGCGCACGACCTGCTCGACCATGCGATGCAGGCCGCCAGCGGCTGGCAGACCCGCGCGGATTACGCCCGCTTCCTTGCTCTGCAATATGCCGCACGCCTCCCGCTTGAGGCATGGCTGGCCGCCCACGCCTCGCCAGACCTTGCCCCGCCCGTGCAAACCCCGCTGATCGCCCGCGATCTGGCGCGGCTCGATACCGCAGTGCCCGCCGCCGCGCCGCTGTTCACCATCGGCCGCGCCGCCGCCGGACATGCGCTGGGCGCGGCCTGGGTGCTGGCCGGATCGGCGCTCGGCAACAAGGCCATCGCCAGACAGGTCAGCCGCATTGGCGGCGGCGCATGGCCACAGGCGTTTCTGGGTGACGCGGGGATGATGCACTTCTGGCAATCCCTGCGCGCCCGCATCGAACGGCCAGCCGCGCCCGCCGAGGCCGCCGGTGCCGCCCGCGCGGCAGAGGCGGTGTTCGCCCATTTCCTTGCTGCCGCCGATCGCGCGCTGGCGACCGAAAGCCTCCCCGCATGAACCTCCACCAGCGCACCGACACGCTCACCGAATGCGACCGCGAGGCGATCCACCACATCGCCGCGATCCAGAGCTTCGGCGGCTTGCTGGCGCTGGACGCCGGGGAGCGGCTGGCCCATGCCTCGGCCAATGTCGCCGGGCTGCTCGGCCTTGCCGCACCGCCCGCGACCGGCACCCCGCTGGCCGAGATCCTCGCCCCCGAGGCGCTCGCCGCGATCCGGCAGGCGCTCGCCAGCCTTGGCGACCTCGACGTGCCCGAGCGCCGTTTCGGGCTCGATCTCACCGGCCGCCATTCGCGCTTCGATTGCGCGGTGCATCGCAGCGGCGGGCTGTCGGTGATCGAGTTCGAGCCGCACGCGCTCGGCGACTTTGCCGATCACGTCGGCATGATCGTCCCCGTCATCGCCCAGCTTGAACAGGCCGCCAGCGTCACCGCCCTGTGCGACACCGCGGCGCGGCTGGTGCGGCAGATGACGGGCTATGACCGCGTCATGGTCTACCGCTTCCACCCCGACGAAAGCGGCGAGGTGATCGCCGAGGACCGCGAGGCCAGCCTCGAACCTTTCAAGGGCCTGCGCTACCCCGCCGCCGACATTCCGCAACAGGCGCGCGAGCTGTTCCGCCGCAACCGCTTCCGCATCATCGCCGATATGGACGCGGACGCCGTGCCGGTCGTCCCGGCGCTCGGGCCCGATGACACCCCGCTCGACCTGTCGATGTCGATGCTGCGGGCCCATTCGAAGATGCACCTCGCCTATATGCGCAACATGGGCGTGGGCGCCTCGCTCGCGATCGCGATCGTGCGGCATGACCGGCTGTGGGGCATGATCTCGTGCCACCACCGCACGCCCCGCCTGCCGCCCTATTCGCTGCGCACCGTCGCGGAACTGCTCAGCCAGACCTTTTCGCTGATGCTCGACCGGATGCTGGTGGCCCGCTCCGAGGAACTGCGCGAGCGGGCGCGGGAGCTCAACGACCGGCTGCTGCTACGGCTGGCGGGCGGCCTCGCGCTGGCTGACAGCCTGCCGCTGATCGAGCAGGTGCTCGGCCACGCGGTGCCGCATGACGGACTGTCGCTGCTGGTGGAGGGCGAATACCGCGCCAGCGACGGTGCACCGGATGAAGCCGCCTTCCGCGCCATCGCTCCGCTGCTCGCCAGCACGCTCGGCGGGGCCACCCATGCCACCACGCGGCTGGCCGACCAGATCCCCGAGGCCGCCGCCTTCGCTGATGTGGCGGCCGGCGCGCTAGTGCTGCCGCTGTCGCGCGCCAACCGCGATTGCCTGGTGCTGTGGCGCCGCCCGCTCGACCGGACGATCACCTGGGCGGGCGATCCGGCCAAGGCCAAGGCCGCACCGGGCGAGATGCTCCAGCCGCGCGCCAGCTTTGCCGCCTGGACGGAAACTGTGCGCGGGCGCAGTGCCGAGTGGACCTCGGAGGAATGCGAGATCGCCGCGCGCCTGCGCCGCACGCTGATCGAAGTGGTGCTGCGCATGGGCGAGGATATCGCCCGCGAACGCGCCCGCGTGGCCGAGCAGCAGGATCTCGTCATCGCCGAGCTCAATCACCGGGTGCGCAACATACTCGGGCTGATCCGCGCGCTGGTGTCGCAGTCGCAGGCCGAGGCGCTGAGCGTGCCGGGCTTTGCCGCGATCCTCGGCGGACGGATCGCCGCACTCGCCGCCGCGCACGAGAACCTGACGCGCAAGAACTGGGGCCCGGCCTCGCTGCTCGGGCTGCTCGAAACCGAACTCGCGCCCTATTGCGGGGGCGACAGGGCGCGGCTGCGGCTGCTGGGCGAGGACGTGCTGCTCGGCCCCGAAGCCTTCACCGTGCTGGCGCTGGTGGTGCACGAACTCGCGACCAATTCGGCCAAGTATGGCAGCCTTTCGGGACGCGCGGGCACGCTCGAGGTGCGGCTGGCGCGCACCGCCTTCGGCGATCTGGCGCTGCGCTGGCGCGAGGCGGGCGGCCCGCCGGTAAGCGCGCCGTCGCGCGAAGGCTTTGGCTCGACCATCATCCGCCGCTCGATCCCGCATGATCTGGGCGGGGAGGCCGAAGTGCACTTCCGCCTTGAAGGGCTGGAGGCCGAATTCCTCATCCCCCGCCGCCATCTGGCCGAGGCCGAGGCGGCACGGCCGCTGGCCCCCGCGCCCGCCCCTGCCCTCACCCCTGCGCCTGCCGAGGCCCCCGCCATGCCGCGCCCAGAACGGGTGCTGGTGGTGGAGGACAGCATCATCATCGCGCTCGACACCGAGGAGAACCTCAGGCGGCTCGGCATTGCCGAGGTGCGGGTGGAAAGCAGCGTTTCGGGCGCGCTTGCCGCGATTGCCGAAAGCCCGCCCGACTTCGCACTGATCGACTTCAATCTCGGCGGCGAAAGCTCCGAACCGATCGCCGAGGCGCTGCGCGCGGCGGGCGTGCGATTTGTCTTGGCGACAGGCTATGCCGACGGGGCCGGCACCTTCGAGCGGCTCGGCGCGGCAGCGGTGTTGCGCAAGCCCTATGGCCGTAGCGAGATCGAGCGGCTGATCGGGGGCTGAGAGGAATTACGCGGCCCGCACCAGCAGCGTCACTTCGGCCCTGCTGAAATCGAGGCTGCCGAGACTTTCGGCGACAAGGCATTCTCCCGCCCCCGCCCGTGCACTGCCATCCGTCGCGAACACCTCGCCCGCCAGCGGCAGCGCCAGCAACGCTCCGTCATAGGCAGCGTGCGTGGCCGCGTCGGGCGCGCCCTCGATCCGGTCTAGCCAGAACAGCGGCCCGTCCACCAGCACCGTCCCATCGGCAATCGAACGGCGATGCTCCGCCCCATAGGGTTCACCTCGCGCCACCGCCAATCCACGCTCGAGATGCAGCTCGCGCGGGCGACCGTAATCATAAAGGCGGAAGGTGGTGTCGCTGTTCTGCTGCACCTCGACCAGCGCCAGCCCCGGCCCGATGGCGTGGACCGTGCCCGCCGGCAGATAGAACAGATCGCCCGCGCGCGCCGGATGCCAGGTGAGCAATTGCTCGATGGTGCCATCCCTCGCGGCGGCGGCGATCTCGTCAGGCGTCACCTCCCGCTCGAACCCGATCGCGAGCCGCGCATCAGGTTCGGCATCGAGCACCAGCCAGCACTCCTCCTTGCCTGCCTCCCCCGGCAGCGCCTGCGCATCGCCGGGGTGCACCTGCACAGAGAGCTTTTCCGAGGTGAACAGGTATTTGACCAGCAACTGCGGCAGTTCGGGCGGCGGTTCGAACCAGATCTCGCCAATCCGCTCCCCCGCCGGCGCGGCGAAGGGCGCGGGCAGGCGATCGCGGCCCCACACCTTGGCGACCATCCGCGTGGGAAGCTGGCGGGCGGCAGCGGGCCGGGCGCTCACTGGTTCATCGCCCCTGGCAACTTGCCGACCGCCTGCGCGCCCTCGCGGGTGGTGACGAGCACTTCGCCGTTGGCCACAATGATGCACACGTCCGTAAGCCCCACCGCCGAAATGCGCGGGCCATCGCTGAGCGCGAACACGCCGTGGCAATCGGCCAGATCGACCGTGCCGCTGCGCACGACATTGCCCGCGGCGTCGGCCTTGTCGGCCAGCGCCTCGGCCAGCGCGGCCCAGCTGCCGATGTCGGACCAGCCCATGTCCACCGGCACCATCGCGGCGCGTGCGGTGTTTTCCATCACCGCATAATCGATCGATTCGCCCGCAATCGCGGCGAAGGGTCCGGCGGCCGGGTGGAAGCGGGCGCCTTCGTCATGCCCTTCGGCCACCGCTTGCATGACCAGCCGCGCCATGTCCGGGCGGTGCGCGGCAAGTTCGGCCAGCAGGTGTCCGGCGCGGAAGGCGAAGATTCCGCCGTTCCAGCTGAAGGCGCCGCTGGCAAGATAGGCCTGCGCGGTCGCCAGATCGGGCTTTTCGACAAAGCGGCGGATGACATAGCCCCCCGCCAGCGGCTCTCCGCGTTCGAGATAGCCATAGCCGGTCTCGGGCCGGTCGGGCGCGATGCCGAAGGACACGAGATAGTCCGCCTGCGCCAGTTCCGCCGCCGCGAGCGCAGCGGCACGAAAGGCGTCGCTGTCGGCGATGTGGTGATCGCTCGGGCACACCAGCATCACCGCATCTTCGGGGAGCAGCGCAGCGGCAAGAGCAATCGCCGGAGCGGTGTTGCGTGCGCAGGGTTCCACCACCAGCCGCGCGCCCGGCGCATTGCCGAGCTGGGCCGCGATCAAATCGCCATGCGCAGCGCCCGCCACCACCATCGGCGCGGCAAAGCGATCATCCCCTGCCACCCGGCGGAGCGCCTGTTCGAACAGGGTCTCCTCGCTCACCAGCGGCAGGAACGGCTTGGGCAAGGTCTTGCGGCTGAGCGGCCAGAGCCGCGTTCCGCTGCCGCCGCACAGGATAACCGGATGGATCTGCATCGCGCCTTTGCTCTCCCTTGCTGCGCCAATGGCTAGAGGATTCAGTCCTCTAAAACCAGCGCCAAGGCTCGCACACCCGCAAGGTCACACCCGGAACGGACCTATCATATCAGCGTGCCAAGATGCTGACGCATCACACGCTGGAAATGCTCAGGCGCCGCACTGGCTTGACCAAAGCCCGGTGAGCCAGGCTCAACGGACATTGGCGTCAGAACCATCGCTGCCGCCAGTAGAACGGCGCAGCCACCGGATTGCCTTCGCTGTCCGTCGCCGGGCGGAAGCCAAGCCTGCCCTCGACCAGCTGGCAGGTGATGCGATCGGCATCAGGGTCAGGGCTGGGGCGATAGACCGAGCAATTGCGCGCCCGCCCATCAGTGCCGACCGTGACGCGCACGATCACTTCGGTCCCGCGCCGCGCCTCGCGCCCGCCGGGGGGTACGGGAAAGTCGCGGGCATTGTCGATGCTGCCGGAGATGTGGACCGGCTTGGTCACCGCCACCCCGCCGCGCCCGCCGCCGCTGTTGCCGCTGCCGGTGCCGAGGCCTGTTCCGGCAGCGCCAGTGCCTTCGCCCGCGTCGGCCGCGCCCGAGCGGTTGGCTGTGCCGGTAGAGGAGGCGCGCGGGCGCGGGGGTGCGGGCTTCAGATCGCGTGGCGGCGACGGCTGGGTGACGGGTTGCGGCACGGCATCCCGGCCGGGATCGCCCTGTGCGCCTTCGTCAGGTTCGGGCTGGTTTTCCGGCGGCGGCGGAGCGGGCGGCGCGGTGATGGTGACCATAAACGCCGACACCACCTGCTGCTCGACCGAGGCGGTGATGTCCGGCGCAAGCGCACGGGCGAGGCCATAGAGCGCGGCGATGTGCAGCAGCACGATGCCCGCCAGCAAGGGCAGGCTGGGCCGGCGACGCTGGCGCCGGAACCCTGCGGGAACGCCTTGGGGAGTGCGGTCAGAGCCCGTCATTCGCAGAGCCTGTCAACCACGATTGTCTCCGTTTCGGGCGAGGTTTCGCCGGAAACCCGCGCGGACTTCCTATAGCACAGCCGCAGATTTTGGCGATGGAGCGCAAGGATCGACCGCGCGAATGCCTGTGTCGAAGCCGCCGGGGGGGCAAACCCGGACGTGATCAGCGATCCCGCCAGCCGGGTCGGCGATACCGTGCGTCCGCCGTACAGGGTTGCGTCGGCACGCGCTGGCGAGGCACCGCGTTCGGGCCCGTTCGCCTTCCTGCCAATCGCCTCCGGCCCGATCGATCGCACCACAGTGATCGTCTCGCTGCTGGGCGGGGTGGGCTATCTGCTGTTTGCGTGCCTCAGCCTGATGCTCGCCCGCGCGGGCGATAACGTCACGCCCGTCTGGCTCCCCAATGCACTCGCGCTGCTGCTGCTGCTGCGCGCGCGGCTGGCCAATGAATGGCTGTTGTTCGGACTGATCTTCCTCGCCAGCCTTGCCGCGAACGCAGTGGGGACAATGCCGTGGCAGCTGGCGGCGATGTACTCCTTCGCCAATGTGATCGAGATCGCGGTCGTCGTCGCGCTCACCCGCGGCACCGACGACGGGAGCGGCGACATGACGCGGCTGGCGCAACTGGCGCGGTTCGTGTGGGCCGGGGGGGTGATTGGCCCGCTTGCCTCGGCCGTGCTGGTTTCGCCGCTGATGGGCAGCAATCTGGCTGCGATTCGTGATGGCGTCGTCATGTGGTTCCTGACTGACAGCATGGCGATGCTGCTGATTGTGCCCACCGGGCTGCTGCTGATCGACCGGCTGCGGGGAGCGATCCCGCGTGCGCCGGCGCGCCCGCTGGAAAGCCTGGCGCTGATGCTCGGCGGAATGACCTGCGCGGTGCTGGTGTTCAATCAGGCACAATATTCACTGATGTTCCTGATCCCGCCGATCACGCTGCTGCACGCCTTCCGCCTCGGCAGCCTTGGCACGGCGCTGCATGTGACGGGGGTGGCGCTGGTGGCCGGCGCATTGACGTGGTTGGGGCTCGGACCGATCGCGGCCATTTCGGACGCGGGCATCTCGCAACTGCACTTGCTCCAGGCCTTCATCGCCGCCAATTTCCTCACCGGCCTGCCGGTGGCCGCGATTCTGGCCGGACGGGACCGGATCATGGCCGAGCTCGAAGCGGGCAAGCGGCAGGTCGATCTGCTCGCCGCCAACATCACCGATGCCGTGCTGCGCTATGATCTCGATGGCACCTGCACCTACGCCTCGCCCTCGGTCCTCGACATCATGGGGGCACCGCCTGAAACCTATGTCGGCAAGCCAGTGACGGCGCGGCTCCATCCCGATGCGCGTGACCGGACAGTGCTGGCACTGCGCCGGTTGCTCGATGGCATTTCCGACAAGGAGCGCGTCACCTATCGCCGCTTCCGCGACAATCCCGATGGCACGCCGGTCTTCCTCGAGGCCGACTTCGCGATCATCCGCAATCCGGCAACCGGCCAACGCGAAGGCGTGGTGGTCGCCGCGCGCGACGTGACCGAGCGGGTCGAACTCGAACTGCTGCTGACCCGCGCCCGCCGCCATGCCGAAAATGCCGCGCGCGCCAAGAGCGAATTCCTCGCCAATATGAGCCACGAGATCCGCACCCCGATGAACGGGGTGCTGGGCTTTGCCGAGCTGTTGCTTCAGGGCGAGCTCGATCCGCAGCAGCAGCGCTATGCCGAGATGATCGTGCAGTCGGGCCGCTCGATGATGATGCTGCTCAACGATGTGCTTGATCTGTCCAAGATCGAGAGCGGACAGTTCACGATCGACGAGGCCCCGGTCGATCTGCACGCAACGCTGGCCGAATGTGCGGCGCTCCACCGGCAGGCAGCACAGAACAAGGGGCTGCGCCTCGAATTCGTCTGCGATTGCGGCGATGGGCCCGATTGTCGGCCCGATTGCCAGTTCTTGAACGACGCGGCCCGCCCCTGGGTGCTGACCGACGGGCTGCGGCTGCGCCAGATCGTGATCAACCTGCTTGGCAATGCGGTCAAGTTCACCGAGGCCGGGACGATCCGCCTCGCCTATCAGGTGCGCGAGCACGAGGTGCGCATCCGCGTCGCCGATACCGGGATCGGCATCAGCGAGGGGCGGCTGGAGACGATCTTCCAGCCCTTCATCCAGGGCGAGAACGACATTGCGCGGCGCTTTGGCGGTACCGGACTTGGATTGTCGATCAGCCGCCAGCTCGCCAGCCTGCTGGGCGGGCGGATCGAAGTCGAGAGCACGCCCGGCGAAGGGTCGTGCTTTGCGCTGATGCTGCCCGCCAGATTGGCCTCCCCGCCCGTTGCCGCAGTGCCGGAAACCCCGGACGAACCCGCTGATCTGCCGCGTGCCTCGCGCATCCTGCTGGTCGAGGATCACGACATCAACCGCACGCTGGTGTCCGAGATGCTCGAACGCTGCGGGCAGGAGGTCGAGATCGCGCATGACGGGAACGAGGCGATCGCAATGGTGATCGACAGCGTGATGCGCGGGCGGATGTATGATCTGGTGCTGATGGACGTGCAGATGCCCGGCTGCGATGGCTATGCCGCCACGCGGGCGATCCGGGCCGAGGGGATCGGGCCGGATCTGCTGCCGATCATCGCGCTCACCGCTAATGCTTATCCGGAGGATGTCGCCGCCGCGCGGGCTTCGGGCATGCAAGGGCATCTCGCCAAGCCGATCGCGCTCAAGGATCTGGTGCGCGCGCTCCAGCGCTGGCTGCCGACACGCATTGTCGAGACGCCGCAACGCCCTCTCACCCGGGCCACCCGCAGCGCGGAGACCACGGCCGAGCGCGCGGCGCTTTCCCCGCGGCTGGTCGCCCGCTGGGAGGCGCGGCGGCACGAAGCCGTCGAAGCCGTGCGCATGGCGCTGCGCGATGGCACCCTCGCCGCCCCGCGCATGCATGCCGAAGCCGCGGCGCAGATTGCCCGGCTGCTGCACAAGCTTGCCGGCACCGCAGGCATGTTCGGCGAGGCCGCGCTCGGCACCAGCGCCGCGGCGCTTGAACGGGCGCTGGCCACAGACCAGGAAGGCGAGGCCTGCGTGACTCTGGGACGCGAGCTGCTGGCACTGGCCGATCGCCCGTCCAGCGGCGACCGGCGCAAGGTCAGCCGCGCCGCCGGATAGGCCGCCCCGGTCCACGTCCCTGCCAGAGTCACCGCCTGCAACAGGGCGTGATCGCGCCCATCCCGAACGCCAAACAAAAAGGGCGACCCGTTGCCGGGCCGCCCTCCTTGTCGTGTTGCAGGGTGTCGGCGATCAGAACCGCACGCGGACCCCGAAGCGCACGCCCCACAGCGAACCGTTGATCTGGGTCGCTTCGGTCGGAGCGCGGAAGGTCGTCCCGCTGCGATTCGCATAGACGTACTGGTCGCAAGCCGCGTTCGAGCAGGTCACGTTCACGATCGGCGCGTTGTACGGGAAGCCGACCTGACGGATCGTGCCCCAGTCGCTGTCGATCAGGTTGAGCACGTTCTCGACATCCGCCAGCAGTTCGATCTTGCCGCCGAACACGAACGGCACTTCCTGACGCAGCGACAGGTCGAGCTTGTGCACCCACGGGGTCTTGCCGATGTTCTTCGGCGCGATTTCGCCCTGGTAGTCGGCCAGTTCCGAGTTCTGGATGAACTCCTGGAACCCGGCGAAGTCGAAGCCCGGGGCATAGATCACGTTCGGATCGGCGGTCGCGCTGCTGACGTCCGGAATGTACGGCAGGAAGCGGCTGTTGGTGCCGGTCACGCCGAACACCGACGAACGGTTGTTGCCCGAGGCCTGGTCCGCGAAGGTGTAGCTGAAACGCTGGCCCGAACGCACGTTGTAGAACAGCTCGATGCGGGTGTTGTTGTCACCGAACAGTTCGGCGTCATACCCGGCCACCAGGCGGAACTGGTGATCGCGCTGGTAGTTCGAGGTGCCGAACGCCGAGAAGTTCGGGTCGAGCGAGGCGGTGTTGGTGTAGTTCGAGAACGCCACCGACGACGTGCCCGGGCTCTGATCATCGACGTTCTGGTAGGTGTAGGCACCGTTCAGGTAGAAGCCGGCATCCCAACGCTTGTTGAAGCGCGCCACCACGTTGAGGCTCTTGCCACGCGAGGTGTTGGTCAGCAGCAGATCGGTGTTCGTGCCGGTCTGGCCTGCCAGGATAGCGTAGCGCGGGCGACCGTCGGGCAGGGTGGTGCCGGTGTCGACCGAACGCAGGTCGGTCCACTCGAGCGCGTCCTTGACCTCCGAGTAGATCACGTCGACGCCGAGGTTCCAGCCATCGCCGAGGGGACCGAAGTCAGCCTCGTAGTCGACCGAGCCCGAGAAGCGCCACTGCGAGGGCACGTCGAAGTTCGGATCGAGCGCGTTGGTCGGCGAACCGGCGGTGCCGGCGGTGCGGATCGCATCCACCAGCGCCTGCGGAATGCCGGTGCCGCCGGTGACGTTGTTGAGAGTCGCCGCGCCGATCGTCTGCACCTGCGCCGGGGTCAGCCCCGAGACGCCAGCGATCGAGAAGGTGCCGTCGGTGTTGCGACGGACCTGCGCACGGCCGAGCGTCGGGCCGGGGTTCGAATAGTTGTTCGAGATCCACACGTTCGGGTTGCCGCCGCCGAACAGGCCGGCCGAACCGCGCACCTGGAGACGATCGGTCGGCTTCCAGTTGATGCCGAAACGCGGCTGGAACAGGTCGCGGCCGTTGAGGGTCGCGGTGTTCGGGAAGCCGAAACGCTCAAGGAACGCCTGGTTGAAGAACGGCGTGTCGGGCGTGTCGAACAGGTCGTAACGCATGCCCGCAACCACCGTCAGCGTGTCGGTCACGTCGATCGTGTCCATGATGCCGAAGGTCCAGCTGTTGTTCTGGAAATCGGCGGTCACGGTGTCGATGCCGCCACGCAGCGGGACGGCGATGTCGACTTCCGCAGCGCGCTGCGCCTGCAGCTGGTCGATGCCGTCGAACAGCCACGCACCCGAAACGCGCTGGGCGAACAGGTTGGTGATGTCCTGACGACGACGCTCGGCGATCACCTTGACGGTGTGGTTGTTGAGCTTCAGCGCAGCCTGGAATTCGACTGCCAGCGACTGGCTTTCAAGCTCGTTCGCCTGACGGCTGATGTCCGGGCCGAAGTTCAGACGACGCACGCCGGTCGGGCACTGCAGCGGGTTGCCGGCCGCGATCGGATCGAGGCAGACCTGGAACTGGCCGAACTCGCGGTTGCCGCCCACCGGCACCTGCAGACGGGTGTAGTCCGCGTAGGACACGCGCAGCTGGGTCGAGAAGCTGTCCGACCACTGGTTGTTCGACTGGATGATCCCGAAGTGGTTCTTCGCACCCTGCGTGTAGTTGTTCGACAGCAGGTTGAAGGTCGGGTTGGTGGCCTGGATCTGGCCAGTGCCGGTCTGGCCGGCCAGCTGGGCGCTGTCGTTCCAGATGTAGGTCGCGGTCAGACGGTGACCATCGGCGATGTTCCAGTCGAGCTTGGTGACGAGCTTGTCGTCCTTCTCGACGACGTCGTTGGCAACACCGAGCGTGTCGAAGCCATAGACGTTCTGGGCGATCGAGCTGATGTTGTTGATCTGATCGGCGGTGATTCCGAGCTGGCTCGGATCGACGTCGGCCGGAACGGTGTTGCGGGTGCGCTCATAGGTGACCGCGAAGAACAGCTTGTCCTTGATGATCGGGCCGGTGACCTGCGCCACATAGACCTGCGAATCGAAGGCGCCGATGCGACGGAGGTTGTCCGCGCGGGTGCCGCGCAGATCGTCGTTCTGGTAATAGGCCGCGCCCATGAAGGTGAAGCTGTTGCCACCCGACTTGAGCTGGGTGTTGATCGCGCCGCCCTGGAAGAAGCCCTGCTGGATGTCGACCGGCGCGGTTTCGACCGAGAATTCGCCGATCGCGTCAAGCGGCACCGGGCCGCGCGAGGAGACGAGGCCGCCCGATTCGAGACCGAAGGGGTCACCGAAGGCCACACCGTCGACGGTGAAGCGGTTGAAGCGGTTGTTCTGCCCGGCAATGCTGATCGCGCCGCCGTTGGTGGCATCGAGCGTCACCAGCGGATCGCGCGCAGCAAGGTTGCGGATGTCGCGATCGACGTTGGCAACGCCGGCGATGTCGCGCGCGGTCAGCACGGTCGCGGCGCCGGTGCCCAGCGTGATCGCCGAGCGGGTGCGGGCGCCCGAAACGATGATGGTCTTGCCGGCATCGGCCAGCGAGACGCTGATACGCTGCGCCTGACCGGCAGCGAGGAAACCGATTTCCTGCTCGGCGCTTTCATAGCCTTCGGCGGTCACGCTGACGGTGAAGGGGCCGCCCAGACGCAGACCGGCCGCGTTGAAGCCGCCCGCCGAATCGGTGGTCTGGGTCGAGGTGGTGCCCGACGGCACGTGGGTAACGACAACGGTCGCGCCCGCGATCGGGGCGCCGGACTGGTCGACGACTTCACCGCGCACCGACGAGGTGGTTTCCTGCGCATAGGCCGGCGCGGCGACAAAGGTGGTGGTGGCGGCAAGGCTGACGACGCTTGCTGCAAGAAGATACTTAAGCTTCATGAAAGTAGCCCCTGGTGACAGTGGAGAGAGAGAGCGAGTTGTTCTGCCGGGCTCCCCTAGGCCCGCGTGACTGCGGAAAAGCGACTGTTCTGTGACAGTTTGATGAAACCCGCCGCGCCGATAGCGCGTTTCCCCGGCAAGCGTGACTTCCGGCACACAAATTGCTTCGCAAATTTGCGGTTTCTGTGCCGAGGTGTGGCATTGCTGCAACGAAATCGGAGGCTTGGACGCCCCCGAACGGCCGATCAGGCGAGATTGATCTCGCGCAGGCGCTGCATCAGGAAGTCGTGTGCGGTGATCGGCGGCGGCGGGGCCGAGTCGCTGGCATCGATGCATTCCGGCAGCGGTTCGATCAGGAAGTCCGGCCGGAAATGCAGGAAGAACGGCATCGAATAACGCGAACGCCTGGCCGCATCCCCGCGCGGGTTCACGACCCGGTGGGTGGTCGAGCGCAGGCGGCCATTGGTCTGGCGTTCGAGCATGTCGCCGACATTGATCACCAGCGCGCCTTGCGAGGCGGGAATGGGCAGCCACTCGCCCTGCTTGGTGAGCAGTTCGAGACCCGCTTCCTCGGCTCCCAGCAGCAGGGTGATGGTGTTGATGTCGCCATGCGCGGCGGCGCGGATCGCGCCTTCGGGCGCGCCTTCGCCGAGCGGCGGATAGTGCAGCAGGCGCATCACCGAATTGCCGT
>VFQO010001845.1_pt1 | contig 14686 bp, 9 predicted proteins | sample 3512331 | NCBI WGS metagenome assembly VFQO01 (sample SAMN10412371, study PRJNA504923) | tailings metagenome | isolation source: Replicate 3 from Balatoc abandoned mine | place: Philippines: Itogon, Benguet | collected 2017-08-28
AAGGCGAGCGAACCTGATGAGGGTCTGCGGGATTGGAAATTGTGGGCGCTGCATGTTGCAGATGAACTGGATCCGACAGTTAATTTGCCTGATCAATTAGGGCATGTTTCAGGCGCCCGGAACTGAATGTATGATGCAATTTGATATTAATAATAAGTGTAACCAAGAAGCACCAAAGGGCATTTCAGAATGGGGTTAACCTTCGATGATGAGGGCAACGAGATTGTCGAGCCCAAAGCCTCGAATATGGTCGAGGCTTTGCGCGACATCGGGTATTCGCTGGAATCCGCAATCGCCGACATCATCGATAACTCGATTTCAGCCAAAGCAACAAAAATCGACATCCGATTTGGATGGGACGATTCCGATGAGCCTTGGCTTGCGATAATTGACAACGGTTCAGGGATGGACGAGGCCGAGCTCGTCGAGGCCATGCGCCCTGGTGGTCGTGACCCTTTAACCAGTCGAGACAAGGACGATTTGGGTCGGTTCGGGCTCGGACTGAAAACGGCTTCCTTTTCTCAATGCCGCAAGGTTACAGTCGTGAGCCGCAGACATGACAGGCTTTCTGCGAGGCAGTGGGATCTGGATCTGGTCCGCAAGAAAAACAGCTGGGTACTTCGTAAACCTGACATCGAAGAATTGAGTGCTCTCCCTTGCACCGGTCTCGTGGGTGAAGAAGGAACTGTTGTGGTATGGCAGAAGCTGGATCGACTGGATCTCGGTAATGATCAGGATAGATTTCATCAGGTATTGAATGAGCGGATCTCTTCGATCAGCGAGCATGTGTCACTCGTGTTTCACCGATTCATCAGTGGAGAGCCGGGCAAAGCCAAGATAACGATCGCTGTAAACAACACGCCTCTCGAAGCTTTCGATCCATTCAATGCCAAATCACAAGCCACAACCCACCTGCCTGAAGAACCGATCGAGATCGAGGGGGAAACTGTCCTGTTCAAGCCGTACATCCTTCCGCACCACAGCAAGGTAAGCCCACAGGATTATGAGCGTCTAGGTGGAAAGGAAGGATACCTGAGAGGACAGGGGTTCTACATCTACAGAAATCGGCGCCTGATCATTCATGGAACCTGGTTTCGCATGGCCCGACAGGATGAGATGACAAAGCTGGCTCGTGTGCAGGTGGATATACCCAATACTCTGGACCACCTATGGACCATCGATGTTCGCAAGTCGAGGGCTCAGCCACCAGAGGCAGTCAAGAGAAGGTTGCGTGGCATTCTTGAGCGCATCCGTGATGGAGCAAAGCGGCCGTATGTGCATCGTGGAACAACAGTAGCTCGGCGCCATTCCGAGCCGGCTTGGCAAAGGCTGTACCTTAATGAAAGGATCAGCTATCAGCCAAACCTGCATCATCCATTGATTTCGGAATTCCGCTCCGATTTGCCCGAGGCCATGCGCAACCGATTCGATGGTTTGCTGTCGGTTCTTGGAGCGTCCTTGCCATTCGCTATGCTCTTCAACGACATGGCATCAAGACCCAAGGAAACGGATGGCTGCCGGGAAACTGAAGAGACTCTAGGTCAGCTCGCCTCCTTGCTATTTGGTGATGGTTCGGATCCGACATATGTTGCTGAAGTCATGCAAGTAACAGAGCCATTTGCATCGGCTCCGGAATTTGTGTCGCGCTATCTTGCGCGGCTTGCTTCCAAAGGGGATTGATTTGAGCCCGCAGGATTTTGAAAACCAGGTCAGAAACAACCTTAACAATCGCTCGGCAGTTACTCCCGAATTGATTCGTCAGGTCATTCGCCTGACATTGGACATACAAGGGCCAGAGGCCCCAAATTTTGTCGACAAGGAGGTTTTTGTCGAGCAGATTGCCCGGTCCCTGGAGGAAAAGCTCGACATCAGCATGCCTGATGCAACGGTTATCCAGCTTCCATTCAAGGAATGGCTAGGGGAACGAAGAGCTTCGGCTGACTTGTATTTCTGGGATCGTTATCGGAAGAGCCTGCTGCAAGATGGATTTGCCAAGGAGGTGGTCGGCACAATCAGCCGTGATACTGACAAGATCGTGGGCTTGCTTGAAGACCCAGAAAAAGCAGGTCCATGGAAACGTCGCGGTCTGGTGGTGGGCCATGTTCAGTCCGGCAAGACAGCCAACTACAACGGTGTTATCTGCAAAAGCGCCGACTATGGTTACAAGGTCATCATCCTTTTGGCGGGGGTCCACAACAATCTCCGCAGTCAGACCCAGCAGCGAGTTGAAGAGGCTTTCATCGGGGTAGATACCGACAAGAAAGATCGGAATCTACCGTTGAAGGAATGCAAGACCGGTGCAGGCAAGCTGGCAGACGATATGAGAATACCATTCAGTTTGACATCCAGAGAGCATGATTTCAGAAAGGACTCCGCCAAGGCGGCGACATTTTCACTAAATGCGGTCAAGGAGCCTGTGATTCTTGTCATCAAGAAGCAGACCTCCGTATTGAAAAACTTGATCGAATGGTTGAAGAGCCTGAACGAAACAACCCAAGGGAAAATCCGGTGTGTCCCCATGCTTCTGATAGATGATGAGGCAGACAATGCCTCCATCAATGTGGCAAGCGGCGACAACCCCACCAGAATCAATGCCCAAATCCGCATGTTGCTGGCCATGTTCGAGCAATCGAGCTATCTGGGATACACGGCGACGCCGTTCGCCAACATATTCATAGATCCTGATACCGATCATGAAATGCTCGAGGATGATTTGTTCCCCAAGGACTTCATTGTCTCTCTGGAAGCGCCTGACAATTATGTAAGTGCGGCGCGCATGTTTGGTGAAGATGGAGATTTGACACATCTGCTCCAGCCGGTTTCAGATCACCTCGCTTTTTTCCCTGAGCGACACAAGATCGACCACAAGGTAATGAACCTTCCGGAAAGCCTTACTGAGGCTGTACGCAGATTTCTTCTTGGCAGAGCCGTGCGCATCATTCGAGGAAGAGGGCAGGACCATGCGTCGATGCTGGTGAACGTGTCCCGTTTCAACAGCGTACAGCAGCAGGTTGCATCTCATCTGACCAATTACCTTGAAGACATGCGGAATTCGGTAAAGCTGCATGCTGCCCTCCCTGACAAGGATGCCATGAAGGACCCCGGGATTCGGGCCTTATATGAAACCTGGAATGAAATGTCACCAGCACAAGGGGAAACTTGGGATCAGATCAAGGCGAATTTGTTCGCTGCAACAGGTTCGGTTGTGGTCAGGACGATCAATAATAAGTCATCGGATCGTCTTGACTACAAGAACCACAAGGAAAACGGACTGCATGTTATTGCGGTTGGGGGCTTGAGCCTTTCGCGGGGTTTTACTCTCGAAGGATTGATGGTCAGCTATTTCATTCGCAATTCGATCATGTATGACACCCTTCTTCAGATGGGGAGGTGGTTTGGTTATCGTGACGGATATGTCGACCTGTGCAGCCTTTACATGACGGACGAGGCGCAAAGCTGGTACTCGCATATATCGTCGGCGATTGATGAATTGCGGGCAGAGTTTCGTTTGATGGAGCAACAGGGAAGAAGCCCCTCAGAATTCGGGCTCAAAGTCAGGACTCATCCTGAGTCATTGATTGTGACTGCACGAAACAAGATGCGATCGGGAAAGAAGGTAATTCATAGCGTCTCCCTGGACGGTCGCCTGATCGAAACGGCATATCTCAAATCAGCTCCTGCCGCTATCGAGAGCAATCGCGAGCTCCTCAAGGGGATGCTGTCGAAACTCGACGCCAATGGCAAACATGAGATGAACGAGAGTGGGTATCTCTGGAAAAATGTTCCAGCTGATCTGGTGTGCCAGTTCATCTCCCGTTTTCAGAATCATGATGATGCCAGTGCCATTACCCAGTCTGGCCCGGTAATTGATTTCATTCAGGGCGACCCGGGACGATTCGGATCTTGGGATGTATGCCTCTATAGCCTGAGAACGGGCATGAAAGAGACAATTGGGGCGTTGGATGTGATACAGCAGGAAAGAAGCTGCATCGAAATAAACAGCTGCTACCAGGTAAGTGGCAATAAAATGCGTGTCGCCTCAAGGGGGGCCGAAAAAGTCGGCTTGGGTAACGAGCAGCAGGCAGAAGCCGAAAAGCAGGCAGAAAACTTGCCCAATATCCCCGACCGCATTTACCGAGCCCTTCGATCTCGTCCATTGCTGATGCTTCATTTGTTGGATCTTCGTCGCATGTCACCGGGCAAGGATAAGCTGGCGAGCATGGTCTGTGCTTGGGGTGTCAGCTTCCCGGGCCTCAAAGGGGGAGGAAATGGCAAGGAAGTCGAATACATAGTCAATACGGTCTGGTGGGGAGAGCAACACAAGGAATTTGTGGAAGAGGCCGAGGAGGTCGAAAATGAAGGAGCAGCCTGATCCGTGGGACGAGATCGAACCACAGTCCTTGGTAGGGAAGCTTCGTGCACGACGCGTTGATGCCACACACCCCCATGATTTCTACTGGGGCCTTGATGCCAAGGGCCAAAGACTTCTTCTGTTCCGTTCGCCTCGGCAGCTCGACTGCGATATCGCACTTCCGACAATACATGGTATTTCTCTCGAGCTGGAGCCTGATCATTTCACGATAAGGCTTGTCAACCCGAATGACCTCGAGATTTTCACCACGCTCTGCTGGAGCCTCATCGAACGTGCCAGAGGTTTGCCCTCGACTGGACAAGTACTTGAAGCCTTGGTGGAGCACCTCGTGCGGTGGCAAAGATTTCTTGGCAAATCTTCCCGGGGCCTGCTTTCTGATGAAGAGATCAGGGGGCTTTTCTGTGAGCTTTGTTTCCTGCAGGAAAGCCTGATTCCTCGATATGGTGTCGAGGCAGTCAATTACTGGCATGGCCCCTCAGGGTATCCCCAGGATTTCGCATTTGGCACTGTGCTGTTCGAGGTCAAGAGCCACATGGCCGGGTCCCAGCCTGTGCTGACAATCTCTTCAGCGGACCAGCTCTGGCATGCATCAGGCGATCTTTATCTGGTTGCATATACCATTGGGATAGCGCCGCAAACTCTCGCCGGAGCCTTGTCTCTTGGGCAGCGTGTGAACCAGATACGGCAACTTCTGCCGGCCTCTCAAATCGATGTCTTCGAGGACAGATTGATAGAACTGGGGTATACGGACCATCCCGAATACGAAAAGCAGCATTTTATTGTTTCGCAGCCTGACTGCTTTCATGTAACAGATGCATTCCCAAGAATAACTTCCGATGCAGTTCCTCCTGGGGTCTGCAAGGTACGCTACGCGGTGGAGCTCGCGGCTTGCATCCCCTTCAAGAGGGAGCCATCTTGGGACTCTTTGGGGGGGAAGAATGGGCACTGAAGAGTTTTTCGAGGAGCTTCGACAGGAGGTCATCGTCCGGGCTGATGCAACCGAAAATTTTACCGATGATGCATTTGCGGAGATCATCAGCGAATTTCTTCAGGACTCAGGGGCTATCGAGGATTTCACACCCTGCAGTTATGTTCACCGAGGCATCAGGGTGGACGGGTACAACCTGAATTTCGAAGAGTCATTGCTGGAACTGTTCGTAGTTGACTGCCGCAAGGGTCATGAGCCAGAAACCATGACAAAAAACGAGATGGAACAGGCATTCAAGAAGGTGGAGACCTTCTTCGAGAAGTCATGTCTGACAAAATTCGTTGATGAAATGGAAACCAGCCATCCGGCATACGGACTCATCAGAACCATCCATGACGAAGCAGCCAGAATCAATCGTGTTCGCTACTATCTTCTGACTAATGCGAGGCTGACGAGCACCATCAGGGAGCTTCCGCCACGGGTTGAAAGCCACAGGGAGTGGTCCTATCGCGTATGGGATCTGGATCGTCTGGAGCGAACCCTGGGGACAGGCGAGCCGGAGGAAATCATTGTTGATTTCGAAGAGATGTTTGGCCGGCCTCTGGTTTGCCTTCCTGCCGGAAACGGGGGTGACGAAGTGCGCAGCTTTCTCACCGTCATCCCGGGAGACTGGCTGGCCCAGATATATGACACTTACGGAGGCAGGCTGCTCGAGCAGAATGTTCGGACCTTTCTTCAGGCACGTGGCAAGGTTAACAAGGGAATTCGAAGAACCATACTTGAAGAGCCGCAACGATTCTTTCCCTACAACAACGGCATATCTGCCACCGCAGAATCGATAACTGAAAGGAGGGAAGGAGAAGTCTCGTACGTCAGCGAACTCAAGAATCTTCAGATCGTCAACGGCGGGCAAACAACCGCATCAATTTTCAATGTCATGAAAAAGGATCGTGCTGCACAGGTAAGCGATGTCAGTGTGCAGATGAAGCTTTCAGTCGTGGCACCAGAAACAGCCTCTGAAATTGTTCCGAAGATATCCCGTTTTGCCAACAGCCAGAACAAGGTCAGCGATTCTGACTTCTTTTCCAATCACCCATTTCACGTTGTCATGGAAAAGTTGTCCCGAGACATCTCCGCGCCCGCACAGGCCGGCTCGCAGATACTTACCCACTGGTTCTACGAACGTGCCAAGGGCCAGTATGCGAATGCCACACTTTACCTTTCACCAGCGAAGAAGCGCGAGTTCCTTCTTCGCTCTCCAAGAAGTCAGGTCATTTCAAAGACGGACTTGGCCAAATACGTCCAGACCTTCAGATGCCTGCCCCATGAAGTCAGTTTGGGTGCACAGAAGAATTTCGCCAAATTCGCTGATTACATCAGCAGCGAATGGGAGCATAGGCAAAATGACTTCAACGAGTTGTGGTTTCGCAGGGCTATCGTCGAAGCCATAATCTTCAGAACAGCCGAGAAGCTTGTCCTTGCGGCGTCGTGGTATGCACAAGGATATCGGGCTCAAACCGTGACCTACGGCTTGGCGCTGCTCATGAACAAGGTCCGTTCGAAGGGTTACGAGCTTGATGTTCAGCGCCTGTGGCGCGATCAGGAAGTCGGCGAGGTTTTCCAGCATGAATTGCTGCGATGCTGCAAGCTGGCCCAGGACACCATGATCGAAGGGGCAGCAAGGAACGGGGTTATAAACGTCACGGAATGGTGCAAGAGAAAGGCCTGCTGGGAAGACATCCTCAAGATCGAGTATGAGCCATCACCAGCCTTGCTCCAGACTTTCAAACAAAAGGAAGATGACAAGGCGGACGTGGTCGATGCCAGAAAGGAAAGGAAGGGCATCAACGAAGCCGAAGCCTACATTACGATCGTTAATCTGGGAGGCGATTTCTGGCGAAAAGTGCGTGAATGGGCGCTGACCAACGACGAGATTTCACCGTCTGATCTCAGACTCCTGGACACGGCCAGACAAATTCCAAAAAAGCTGCCGCGTGAGAAGGACTGTGCAAGGCTTTTGGAGATCAAGGAACTTTTCGAGGGGTGATATGGGGCTCCATCCCTTTGTCCCTCGTGGCCGGGCTATTTCAGTATTTCGGACACCTTTCCAGCAATCTTGTATGCCAGCAATGGGGGGACAGCATTCCCTACCTGATGAAACTGCTGGGTTCGATTCCCCTGGAAGAAATAGTTGTCAGGGAATGTCTGTAGCCTGGCAGCCTCGCGCACAGTCAGGCTTCGGCATTGCGCCGGGTCATGGTGAATATAGTAATGACCATCCTTGGCGATGTGACTGGTTACGGTGGTAGCGGGAGCATCCCCCAGCTGTACCCGGAATCTATCAGCGAATTTTCCCGACTCCCAGTTCTTGTGATCAGGCCGAAGGCCCGGCAGATCAAATGCAGTATGTCCTTTGGGTGATCGTCTGTAGGCCTTTCCATAGGCTGACACATAAAGGTAGCGGAGGAGATCGGTCGACATATGGGATCTGGCCTCGTGGTTCAACCAGACTCTGAGTCGTTTGTCATGATACCAATGCCCAAGCTGGTTACTGGTTGGAGACGCATGGCCAATGATCGGCTGCCTTAGTGAGCCATGGCAAAGGTCGTCTACCAGATTGCTCTGGAGAGAGATCAGGCAATCAGCCAGATCTTCATGGGCTTTTCTTCGTGAAGCCTCGGCAAGCAATTTTTTAAGATGCTTTCGTATAACCTTGTGCCACTCATCCGCAGAATCTTTGCCCCTGCTGATTCTGCTGCGCAATGGAGGCAAATCGGATATTGCATCCAGCACAGTAGTTTCATGTGCCTTATGCAGGAGCTTGGGCGCTTTTGCGATATCTTCCCTGATCCCCAGAAGAATTACGCGATGTCTGGCTTGAGGTATGCCGTATTCTTCCGACTTGACGATAAAGTCATGAACATCAATTTCATCAGGGTTCATGCCTCGTTCGAAAACGGTGGGCATTACCAGAGAATGAATGCGGTATCCAGTGCCAGTTTTTTTGCCGAAAGCAGCATCGGGGTCAGACAAATCACGCAAAATCGTATGGAATATTCGCTGATCGCGGACCTTTGAGGAAAGTATCCCTTTCACGTTCTCCATTACGAAAACGGCCGGCTGGTATTTGTGAATGATCTGCAGATATTCCTTGTACAGGAAGTGACGATGGTCGTCTTCTGCCCGATAGTCGCAATTGCCCTTGTTTCTTGCACGACCTACAACTGAATAGGCTTGGCAGGGAGGACCACCTATCAGTACCCATGGTTTTGCCCTTCCCAGCCCGGATTTTTTTAGAATGGTGTTCAGCTCCTTGTTGCCTTCAATAGTTCCGAGCGTGATTTGCCTTGCTTCGTTATCAGCCTCTTCCCAAGCGTTGGAGGATTTCTCATCCCAAGGTGACTCGGCCTCGCCATTGCAGAATTGATAATAGCTGTCGAGACCCTTGCCACCCTCTCTTTTGAGGATGCGGTAAAAGGAGCGCAGTTTCAGCGTTTGGTGGGCGGAAGATTCCATTTCGGCTGAAACAACTATTCTGAAAGCCTTACCGTCCCTGAGCGACGAAAAGCCTTCTCCCAGTCCGCCCGGGCCCGCAAAAAGGTCAACGACAGGTATTGGGTTTCCCTGAAACATATGCTGCTATAGTTTTTGGATTAGAACCGAACCAGGTTACCAGGAATGGTCGATATAGTCGACAGGCCTACCCGATCCAGGATGATGGCTGGCATAAAAGCAAAGAATACCAAGCCGGAGATGGTTGTGCGACGCTTTCTTCATTCGGAGGGGTTCAGGTACCGACTTCATGAGAGCAAGTTGCCTGGCAGGCCAGACATTGTCCTTCCCAAGTACAAAGTTGCCGTATTTGTTCACGGGTGTTTTTGGCACAGACATCCAGGATGCAGATATGCAACCAGCCCCGAACAAAACGAGGAAAAGTGGCAAGAAAAATTCAGACAGAACATTGAGCGAGATCAAAAACAGCTAACTCAGTTGCTAGACCAAGGGTGGAGGGTGGTTGTCATATGGGAATGTGGTCTTCGTGTTTCTATGCCCAATCTTTCTTGGTTGATTAGGCAGATAAAGAAAGGCCATTTAAATTATGTTGAATGGCCTAAGTTGTCAGATTGAGTGATTGGGCTTCAATTGCTGATGGTGACGTCTGCTGCTCGGCCAAAGCCGTCGGTGGCATACTACGGTCCCCAAGTCAGCAATGATCTCCACGCCTGACATTGGCTAGAAATGCCGATGAATGGCCGCTTCCGACTTCGGCGAATGCACATCCCGACCCGAAGCGAGATAGCCGAGGACGAAACCATTCGTCTGCCTTTTGCCTAGCCCTGTTCTAGCATGCTCTTTAATTCGGAAAGAAGAGGAAAGTCAGCAGGCATGAAGTTCCGTTTGAGTGACCGCATTAAGTCAGTTCCATTCTTGCATCCCGCTCTTGGCGCCAATGCGTTGAGAACCTCCTTGGACGGCACAAAGCGAAGAGCCGCGATGGCATTGCCGGAAAGTACGACGGCGTCGATGGCTTCCAGTTCCTTATCAAGGGCCGATTCAATATGTTCAGGACCAATAGTCGAGGCTGCCTTCTGAATCTCTGAGTCTGCGGCTGCGCGCAGCTCGGCAACCAACGCATCGCGCGACGTGGTGGATGCAAGAACCTTTCGTTCCACGCTCACGGAGAGTTGGATCTTCGCTCGCGCGAAAACACGCCGCGCAGCGATCAGCAACCGCTGGTCCTTTAGCGATGCGATTATCACGTTCCGTACCTCATCTTCCGTGAGGTGCCGCTCCTGTGATCCGATGCGGCCTGCAATGGCAGACGCTACCTCTGGAAGGCACAAGTATGACTCTGCTTCGTGTAGTGGAAGAACAGCGATGGCAGCGGTACGTTGTGTGGTGAGGTACGCATCATCGCGAAAGTCTGCGTCGATAACGCCACGTAGAGAAACACGGGTCGCAATTTTCTCCCATAGCCCTGACTTGTTCACAACGGCTGTCACGTCAGCGCATCCACCGGCGGGATAGATTTCGAGACGTGGATCCTCCAGTAGCCAGCGGTAGAAGATCGCATCGAAAGACTTCTCATGTCCTTCAGTTACGACTACTCGATTGGCGGAGAGGATCCCGGGCAATCCCCCAAGAAATGCAGTCACCTCGCTTCGTGGAAGCGTGTCAAGTCCGTTGAACTCAGAAATGTTCTGCGCATCGCTGCTTAGTACAAATACTCGCTGTACGTTAGAACGAAGCGCGAAGTTGATGCTATGGGTAGCGTAGATGAACGTCTTGTCTTGGAATTCATCCTCAATAAGGGTCCAAAGCCGCTCAGCAAGTTCTGGGTGCAGGTTTAGTTCGGGCTCGTCAGCAATAATGACCTTATGCGCGTCTTCGAGGTCGATCAAATCAGCCAGGATCGAGAAGACCTGTTTCTCGCCATCTGAAAGGTTGGATGGGCCATAGGTTGCACCATTCTTTTGCGCGGTTAGACGACGAGCCTCATAGTCATAGGTGAGAGTAATTTGTGGAAATATCTCCGAGAATAGCTCGAAGAGGCGAGACAGGGGTGCAATTCGACGTTTTGGATACTCGCCGACCTTCCCCCCAGTTATCCAAGCTTCGACGAGATCGGAGTGAGTTGATTTCAGGTGCAGCTCTCGTTTCTCCAGCACTACGAGAGCGTCAAACAGGCGGTCAGCCAGAGAGACCTTCCGCTTGTTCTCGTACTGTGCAATCGCGGATTCCAAGCGATCGAATTGGCTAAAATTCCTCGCATCAAGCTGAAGTACGTCCTTGATAGTGATGGTTCGACCGCCCTCAATGAAGACGGGCTTTGACCCAACTGAGAGTTGGGGCATAGCATCTCGAAGCTCTGAGAGAAATTTTGACTTTCCTGCCCCGTTTGCCCCAAGGATGATGTTCACACGTTCAAACGAGAAGGTGTAGTTGTTGAATCTCGGTGACGTGTAGTCCATATGTTCGTTGAAGCCCCTAAATAATTAATATACGAATGCCAGCGTCCGGACTTTTTTATTAAAGAGGTGGGTGTTCGATTGCCGGGTTAGATGTCACGTTCGGACAGCTTGCAAGACTGCTTCCACAACAGCTTTTACGCCACGCTCCGAGGAAATGCCAAGTCGGTCTGCCAAGGTTGGTGAATAACGTCGTACATAGTCGACATCAACTGTGTGCCAAACCGGAAGGATGACCTTTTTACCTTCAATCTCTCTGGCAACAAGACCATCCAATTCACGTTGCGGCCACTCCTTGGCGAAGAAAGCAGGACTAAGCACGACCACTCCAAATCTTGACCTTGCCAAGCCCTTATCGATGGAACGGCGCAGACTGTCACCTATGGTGAGTGTGAAGTCGTCGTACCAGACAGATAGCCCTGACGCCTTTAACTCATTGGCGAGCTCGTCGACAAACGGTTCCTTGTCTTCCGAGGCGTGACTGATGAACACATCCCAGTCAGTTGCATCTTCCTCCTTGCGACCAAGAGCAAAGTCGGGACGAAGGTCTTGAAGAACATCTGCGGGCTGGTACTTGATCTTTGCCGCCATTTCTTGAGCCTTTCGTGCCCGTCCACGAACCGCTTCAAGTACCCTCTGCGGCCACCCCTCTTTTGCCTGCTCCATCGCATTAGTGTCGTAATGCCAAGCTGCATGCAACAAAGCTGCCTTTATATAGCGAAGACTCCCCACGCTAATACCTTGGACAATAATCTCGTGATTCGACTCGTCGGCTAAAATTGGCTCCGCCCAGTCAATCATCTTCCTGAGAATCTGTACTTCTTGGTCATAGGGCAGAGAGATGGCCCCATGTGACATTGCAGTGGTGTTCCATGCAGCCAGCTTCGCTTGCAGTAGATTCAAAGCGGATTGTATGAAGGCATAGGACTCTCGGTCCCATTTCCAGTTTCCTACAACTGTATTGTCAGACGGATCAGAGGAGTCATTCATAGTGTGTATCACGGACCAAAGGGGTCAGCATCGGTAATGTTTTCATATGCGAGTATTAACGCATGAAAAAGCAGCCGAAAGAATACATCTTTTGGCCTAGTCAAATGACCACTTTCTGGCTGCCATGCTCGGTCGTCTAAGCCCGCCGCCCTTTTTGACTGCTACTGTGCAGAAAGCGGCCTATTTAGAATTCCGCCCCAGTCTTTTCGCCGATAGTTGAGCGTCCTAATCGGGTGCATAATCCTTCAGCCGTCGGCCTCTTTTTTATAACAAAATATAGAGACCGGACACCAAAAAGTGTTGATAAGAATCCTAAAGGGATCACCATGACAGCAAAGACAGCAACAAGAGGCTAAAGCATGGAGTCGTTCGAGAACTATAGAAAGTCGGGCACGTTTATCGTTGCGGCGGGCACCGAGGTTCAGGGCGACCTAATTCTCAAAGGGTCAAAGACCTCGCTTGACCTTTTTTCCAAAGACCTCTTCAGCACCCATGACATTCCGGACGCTTGCATCCATGGGGTGCTTCACGACCGGACGAGGGTTTCACTAATCAACTGCATTACGACGCAGGGGCCGGGGAGCGGATCGCGGGGAGGCGAACACTACCATTTCTCCAGGGTGTTCCCGCACTTTGTCATATTCGGCGATGAGCACATTACAGCGACAGACAGGAAGATCACAAATGTGAGCTTTCAAGTCGATGATGCCTCCACTCTGTTCTATGACTTCGACGCTTTCGGCGAAGTCATTGATGCTGGTCCGCACATGGTGAGGATTCTCGACGAGAGAAGGCATAAATATGGCAGAGACGTTACGGTCGGCGACCACCCGATGCTCTTCTACTTCACTGGCAAGTATGAGATTTTCAAAGCGGAAACCGCACTCGGAACTGTCACGGCGGAACACAGGCCATCTATTACTTTTCCCGGACCTCATGGCATCAAGCTCGACAACAAGATCTATGTCAACATCGCGTTCAAGGAAAGTGCAACCATCGACGAAGCCGTTACTGCCGTTTACACGCTTCTGCGCTTCTTGGAAATCATCGCGGGCCGCCCGCAAGTGGTGCTTCACCTGGTCTTTGTGATTCCCGGCCCAGGGGACAGCCCGCAGATCCTGAATGTCTACGGGAGCATGTTGCCATCGCGCGATAGCGATGACACTGAGCGAACACCTCACCCTGCCGACCTTCCAATCCAAGCGGCGCACACGCCAGAATACTTCGCGAACGTTCTCACTACTTGGCTGGCTCGGGATCATGAATGGCGCGGCGCGCGCTTCCGCTTCTCAACAGCGTTTTCTCTACAGCGCCGCTTCAACATCGACCGGCTGGTCGGCGCTGCGAATATGTTCGATATCCTTCCCGTCTCGGCCGTGCCTGCGGATGTACCACTAACGAAGGAACTGAAGGAAGCGAAGCGGGTGTGCCGTGAGGTCTTCGAGGCGCTTCCCTCAAGCCCTGAGCGGGACAGTGTCCTGAATGCCCTCGACAGACTCGGCAAAGTCAGCCTGAAGCACAAAGCCCTAAAGCACAAAATCCGCGCCCGCGCGAAGCTTATTCTTGATCGCATTCCAACTCGCTTCCCTGAACTTGGATTAGTCATCGACGAGGCCGTCAATTGCCGTAACTATTTTGTCCATGGCTCAAAGGCGAAGATGGACTACACCGTGGAGTTTGATCAAGTGATCTTCTTTACCGAAGCGCTTGAGTTCATCTTTGCGGCATCTGACCTCATCGAGTGCGGATGGGACATCGAACAGTGGTCAAAGCAAGACAGTGCAATGTCTCACCCTTTCGATCGTTTCCGGTTTGACTACGAACTCCATCTCAAAGACCTGAAACGCGCTCTCGGGGCAGCCAAGCCATCAGCGGCAGCGCCTGTCGCATCCTAGTTCCAGCCCCACTCTTTGCCGCCGTCAGAAAGGCAGACAAGCTGGATGGGTGAGCCGCATTCGCTGATTAGAAAGCAGCCATTTGAAACAATTACCGGCCTATGTCCGGTGACGTCCCCTTACCTGCCCATGGTGCCTCAGAAGATCACCGGATGCTTAGGCCGAGGACCGGAAGTCGGCCAGAGTCGCCGGTGGCGTAGTGCGCCGCCTAGGTCAGCTATGCACCGCACACCAGCCATTGGCTTGAAATACCGCTGAATGGCCGCTTAATTGCTCACTACTCTGAGTAAAACTCAGGCGAGTTTGCAAAAAACGAGTCACTCCATATGTTTCGTTCGAGCACTCGGGCCTCAACGTGGATACCTTGATGCGCGTACCATCCATATCCGTCGTGCAGTGCCTCGCAAAGCTGTGCCTCAGTGAACGTAGGGACTGTGCCAGTGTTGTGAATGAGATCGACAGAGATGGAAATTGCACCGTTCTTGTCGTCATGCCATATCTTGCGCAACTGGACATACTCTTTATCCGTCAC
>VFQO010001846.1_pt1 | contig 14681 bp, 11 predicted proteins | sample 3512331 | NCBI WGS metagenome assembly VFQO01 (sample SAMN10412371, study PRJNA504923) | tailings metagenome | isolation source: Replicate 3 from Balatoc abandoned mine | place: Philippines: Itogon, Benguet | collected 2017-08-28
TGGCGGCGGGCGCGCTGTTCGGGGTGCTGTGGGGCACGGTGATCGTCTCCTTCGCTTCGACGCTGGGGGCAACGCTCGCCTTCTGGTCGTCGCGCTATGTGCTGCGCGACACGATCGAGGCGCGCTTCGGCGAGCGGTTGAAGGCGATCAATAGCGGGCTGGAGCGCGATGGGGCGTTCTACCTGTTCAGCTTGCGGATGATCCCGGTGTTCCCGTTCTTCGTGGTCAATCTGGTGATGGGCCTCACCCGCATCCGCACGCTCACCTATGCTTGGGTGAGCCAGGTCGGCATGCTGCTGGGCACGATCGTTTACGTGAATGCGGGCACGCAGCTGGCGCGGATCGACAGTCTTGCCGGCATCGCCTCGCCCGGCGTGCTGGTAAGCTTCGCGCTGCTCGGCATCGTGCCGTGGCTGGCCAAGGCGATCATCGGCGTGATCAAGCGCCGCAAGGTCTATGCCGGGTTCACCAGGCCCAGGACCTTCGACCGCAACATGGTGGTGATCGGCGCGGGCGCGGCAGGGCTGGTGTCGGCCTATATCGCCGCGACGGTGAAGGCCAAGGTGACGCTAGTGGAGGCCCACGCCATGGGCGGCGACTGCCTCAACACCGGCTGCGTGCCCAGCAAGGCGATCATCAAGAGCGCCAAGGTGGCGAGCATGATGCGCCATGCCGACAGATACGGCCTGACGCCGAGCGAGCCGCAGGTCCCGTTCAAGGCGGTGATCGCGCGCGTGATGGACACCATCAAGGCGATTGAGCCGCATGACAGCGTCGAACGCTACACCGATCTGGGTGTCGATGTGGTCAAGGGCTATGCGACAATCATCGATCCCTGGACAGTCGAGATCGCCCGCAACGATGGCGGTACGCAAAGGCTGACGACCCGCTCGATCATCATCGCGAGCGGCGCCGAGCCGGTGGTGCCGCCGATCCCGGGGATCGAAGGCAGCGGCTATCTCACCAGCGAGACCATGTGGCAGGCCTTTGCGCAAATGGACGCCGCGCCCGCGCGGGTGGCGGTGCTGGGCGGCGGGCCGATCGGCTGCGAGCTGTCGCAGGCGCTGGCGCGGCTGGGATCCAAGGTGACACAGGTCGAGATGGCCGACAGCCTGTTGGGGCGCGAGGATGCCGATGTCTCGGCGCTCGCGCAGGCGGTGCTGAAGGCGGACGGCGTGACGGTGCTGACCGGTCACAAGGCGGTGCGCATCGAGGGCCGCACGCTGATCGCCGAGCATGGCGGCGCCGAGGTGGCGGTGCCGTTCGATGCGCTGATCGTCGCCATCGGGCGCAAGGCGCGGCTCAAGGGCTTCGGGCTTGAGGATATCGGCGTCGATACGGCCAACACCGTCGTCACCGACGAATTCCTCGCCACCAAGTTCCCCAATATCTTTGCCGCCGGCGACGTCGCGGGCCCCTACCAGTTCACCCACACCGCCAGCCATCAGGCGTGGTATGCCAGCGTCAACGCGCTGTTCGGCCAGTTCAGGAAATTCAAGGCCGATTACCGCGTGATCCCCGCGGTTACCTTCCTCGATCCCGAAGTCGCGCGCGTCGGGCTGAACGAACGCGAGGCGGCGGAGCAGGGCATCGCGGTCGAAGTCACCCGCTACGAACTAGACGACCTCGACCGCGCGATTGCCGAGAGCGAGACGCGGGGCTTCGTCAAGGTGCTGACCCCGGCAGGCGGCAAGGACACGGTGCTCGGCGTCACCATCGTCGGTGCCCACGCGGGGGAATTGCTGGCCGAATATGTGCTGGCGATGAAGCACGGTATCGGCCTCAACAAGATCCTCGGCACGATCCACGCCTATCCGACCATGGTGGAAGCGAACAAGTTTGCCGCCGGCAACTGGAAGAAGGCGCACAAGCCCGAAGGGCTGCTGCGCTGGGTCGAACGCTATCATGCGTGGATGCGCGGCTGAACGGGAGAGAATGCGATGCTTGCCCAGATTTCACTGCTGATCATGCGGATCGGCACCGGGATGCTGCTGGTGCTGTGGGGCGGGGTGCGCCTGCTGAAGGACGGGATGGGCCCGGGGCTTGCCAACAAATACTACGCCGGGGTCGGCGCGGATGCGACGCTGCAACTGGCCTTTGCCGGGTTCGAGGTGGCGATCGGCGCGCTGGTGGTGCTGGGGTTGTTTCGCAAGATCACCTTGCCGCTCTCGGCGCTGATCCTCGTCGGCGGGGCCATCCCGATCTGGCGGCATTTCCTCGATCCGTTCGGGATGTATCTGCACACGGATGCGAACCTCCTGTTCTTCCCTTCGGTCACGGTGGCGGGAGCTTCGCTGGCGCTGATTGCCTTGCGTGATCAGGACACGCTGGCGCTGGACGGCCTGATCGGCAAGAAGCGCTGATCGACTGCCAAGGGGGCGGGACTTTGGAACTGTTTGACCAACTGCGCGGAGTTGCCGGGATTGCGCTGCTGATTGGCCTCGCCTGGGCGATCAGCGAGAACCGCCGCGCCCATCCCGGCTGGCGCTGGATTTTGGGCGCGCTGGCGATGCAGGGCTTGCTGGCAGTGCTGATCGTGCGCGTGCCCGCGGTGTGGGAGGCGGTGGGCCTCGTCAACCAGGCCGTCAGCGCCATCGAGCAGGCGACGCTCAAGGGCTCTGCCTACATGTTCGGCTATCTCGGCGGGGCGGAATTGCCGTTTGCGCTGAAGGAGGGCGCGCAGCCGCCGCTGGTGATCGCGTTCCAGATCCTGCCACTGGTGATCGTCTTTTCCGCGCTGGCCGCGCTGCTGTGGCACTGGGGGGTGCTGCGCTGGATCGTCAACGGTTTGAGCTTCCTGCTGCGCCGCTCGCTCGGCGTGTCGGGCGTGGTCGGTCTTTCAGGAGGCGCGAGCGTGTTCCTCGGCGTGGTCGAAGCGCCGCTGGTCACGCGCGCCTATTTCGCCCGCGTCAGCCGCTCCGAGCTGTTCCAGATCATGACGCTGACGATGGCGACTATCTCGGGCGCGATCCTGATCCTCTATGCGACCACGCTGAGCCGGACGGTGCCGGATGCCGTGGGCCACATGATTGCCGCCTCGCTGATCTCGCTGCCGGCCGCGCTGCTGATCGCGCGCCTGATGGTGCCCGCCAGCGCCGATGACACCGCGACCGATATCGACAAGGAGGATCCGGGCCTGCGCTACGAAGGCAGCATCGATGCCATCGTCAAGGGCACGATGGACGGCATGCAACTGTTCCTCGCGGTCATCGCCGTCATCATCACAGTGTTCGCGCTGGTGGCGCTGGTCGACGGGATGCTGGCCGCGCTTCCCTTTGTCGATGGCGAGCCTTTGACGCTGAAGCGCCTGATGGGCTGGTGCCTTGCGCCGTTCATGTGGCTGCTCGGCGTGCCGTGGAGCGAGGCGCAGGCGGCCGGCGGCTTGATGGGCACCAAGGCGGTGCTCAACGAATATGTCGCCTATCTCGAACTTGCCGCGCTTCCCGCTGGCACGCTCGGGCCGCGGTCGATGCTGATTGTCACCTATGCGCTGTGCGGGGTCGCCAACCTTGCCAGCGTCGGCCTGCTGGTTTCGACCATCGGCACGCTTTGCCCCGAACGCCGCGCCGAGGCGGCGGGGCTGGGGATGAAGAGCTGGATTTCCGGCAACCTCGCCAGCGCCATGACCGGCGCATGGATCGGGCTGGTGACGTTTCCGGGTTCATTGATGTGAACGGCAGCCCCCCCGCCCCGCCGCCCCACCCGGCCACCAATAGCATCACTATGTTGTGGTGGCCGGGTGGGGCGGCGGGGCGGGGGGTCTGCGCCGCCGCAAGGCGGCACGCAAACGAAAGACCCCCCAGGTGCTTGACGCCCGCCTCCGCCCGCTGATCGATCCGCCCCTTAACGCCGTGGGCCGCGCGCTGGCGGGGGCGGGGGTCACCGCCAACGCGCTGACCTTCACCGGCCTTGCGCTCGGCCTTGGCGGGGCGGCGGCGATTGCGTTCGGGCAGATCGGCTGGGGGCTTGCACTGATCATCGCCAACCGGCTGGCGGACGGGCTTGACGGCGCAGTGGCGCGGGCGCGGGGGCCTTCGGACCTTGGCGGCTATTTCGATATCGTTGCCGACTTCGCCTTCTATGTCAGCGTGCCGGTGGGTTTCGGCATCCTCAGCGCCGCAAACACCTTGCCTGCGCTGGTGCTGGTCGCCAGCTTCGTGCTGACGGGCGTGAGCTTTCTCGCCTTCGCGGTGATCGCGGGCAAGCGCGGGGCGACCAGCGAAGCGCATGGGCGCAAAAGCTTCTTCTACTCCACCGGCCTTGCCGAAGGGGCCGAGACGATTGCGGTGTTCATCGCGATGTGTCTCTGGCCGGCATGGTTCGCCGCGCTGGCCTATGGCTATGCGGCGCTTTGCGTGCTGACCGTGTTCCAGCGCAGCGCGATGGCCCTCAGCGCGTTCCGCGATTAACGCGCCGCCGTGCCCAGCAGCGCCTCGGTCCTGGCGCGCAGATCGTTGATCCGGGCGGTATTGGCGCCAAGATCGCTGATCCCAACCCGGCTGACCGAGCGGAAATCGATCTGGGTATCACCCACGCGGGCAACGACATCATCCTTGAAACCATACCAGAAGGTCTCCGCCACGCCTTCGACCGTGCCGGCGGCGGCATCGGTGCGGATGTCGGTGAGGCCCATCGCCGCCATCGCCGCCGCAACCGCCGCAACGCCGTTCTCGCGGCTCGCCCCGCCGAGCGGCAGCGGGGCCGGGCGGCCTTCCATGCCGGTGATGATCTGCGCGTGGCTCTTGACCGCGAGTTCCTTGGAGGCGCGCTCCTTGTAAAGTTCCAGCTGGCCGAGCGGGGTCTGATAATCGCTGAGCGGGTTGGCCCCCGCCGCCTCGCGATCCGCGACTGTCTTCGCCGAGAACGCAGGCGGATTGGCGGTATCGGTCGCGATGTCGTGGATCGGGTTGGCCGCTGCTGTCTCGCGCACCCCGGCCAGCTTGCCGAACACCAGCCCCACGCCAAACAATGCGACCAGCGCAATCGCAATAACCCCGGTGCTGCGCGGCTTCTTGATCACGCCGGCGATCAGCGAGACAAATCCCGCCAGCCCGAGCGCCCCCAGCACGATCGGTGCGCCGTCGATGGTCAGCACCCCCAGACCGAATTTCCAATCCCACACGCCCAGCTTCGTGCCGAGCGCGGCGATGATGAAATAGAGCGGAACAAACGCCGCAAGGGCGAGGACGATCTTGGTGTGCCAGGGCAGGGTTTTCATGCCCGCAACCATAGCGCCCGCGCCGCATATGGCAATCTTTGTGCATACCCGGAAACCCTTTGCCGCGCCGTGCGTTGGAGCGGTTGCGGGAACTTGGGGAGAGGGCTTGCGCACGCGTGAACTCCCGCTTTCCATGCCCCGGAATCTGGTTTATGGCCCGCTGGGATGCGGGAGGAACAAGTTGTTCAGAGGACAAACGACCATGAAGCGTAATTTCCTGATGGGTGCGGCTGCGCTGGCAGCTCTCGCCACGCTTTCGGCTTGCGGTGGCAAGAAAGAAGAAGAAGCTGCGGCACCGGCCGCCACCGAAGAAGCGGCCGCTCCGGCCGAGACTCCGGCTGCTGACGCGACCCCGGCTGCCGCTGCGGCGCCTGCGGGCGGCGCTGTGACCTATGCCAGCTTCACCGGCGATGCCGCTGCGGGCGAAAAGGTCTTCGCCGCATGCCGCACCTGCCACGTGTTCGACGAAGGCGTGAACCGCGTCGGCCCGTCGCTGCACAAGGTCGTCGGCCGCAAGTCGGGCTCGGTTGCCGGCTTCGCCTATTCGGACGCCAACAAGAACAGCGGCGTGACCTGGACCACCGACGTGCTGTTCAAGTACCTCGAAGATCCCAAGGCGTTCATGCCGGGCACCAAGATGGCCTTCCCGGGCATCAAGGACGCGCAGGACCGCGCCAACCTGGTGGCCTATCTCGAAAGCCAGTCGAAGTAAGCTTTCGCTGAAACGGAAAAACGGGCGGTGTGGGATGCCACGCCGCCCTTTTTCGTGCGCGCTGCCTGCTCCAGTTCAGGCGGCTGCGGCCGGTGTTGCAGCGGCGCAGTGCTGCGCGAGATAGGCCTCGTGGGTCGGCAGGCTGGCGACGCTGCGTTCGATCAGGGTGCGCAGCGAGCCGAGGAATTCGGCAAGTTGCGCGTCGCTCATCTGATCGGCCATCGGATCGTAATCGGCGGGCATGATGCCTTGGCCCAGCATCACTTGCACCCAGCTCGCCTCGCGGAACAGATCATCCCCATCGCGCCCGACCCGGCCCGATGCGGCGAACAGTTCGCGCTTTCGGGTGACACTGTCGGGCACGGCCATGTGCTTGCAATAGCGCCAGAACTCCGAATCCTCGCGCGCGGTCTGGTGATAGTGCAGGATCAGGAAATCGCGGATCTGCGCGAATTCGGCCATGCAGCGGCGGTTGTATTCCTCGCGCTCGGCGGCGGCGTGGGGGCTGCGCGGGAACAGCTGGATCAAGCGGCTGACATGCGACTGGATCAAGTGGATGCTGGTCGATTCCAGCGGTTCGAGGAACCCGCTCGACAGGCCGATCGCGGCACAATTATGCGCCCAGAAAGCCTGCCTGCGCCCGGTAGTGAACCGGATCGGGCGCGGATCGCCCAGCGCCTTGGTGTCCAGCCCCGCCATCAGCGTGTCGGCGGCATCGCCATCGGAGATGAAGCCGCTCGAATAGACATGCCCGTTGCCGGTGCGGTGCTGCAGCGGGATGCGCCATTGCCACCCCGCGCTCTTGGCGGTGGCGCGGGTATAGGGCACCAGCACCGGCAGGCGCTCGGACGGCACCGCCAGCGCGCGGTCGCACGGGAGCCAGTGCGACCAGTCCTCGTAACCCACCCCCAGCGTCTCACCCAGCAACAGCGACCGGAAGCCGGTGCAGAAGATGAAGAAATAGCCCGCAACGCGCCTGCCGTCCTTGAGGCTGATGGCGCGGATATCGCCGCTTGTCCCATCCCGCTCGACGCTCTCGACGATGCCCTCGGTGCGGGTGACCCCGCGCCCTTCCGCATAGGCGCGCAGGAACAGGGCATAGCGGCTGGCATCGAAGTGATAGGCATAGGCAAGGCCCGTCATCGCGGTGTTGCCGACCCGGTCGAGCTTGCCGAAGCGCGCCTGATCGGCGGCGAGCTGGTGCAGCGACCAGTGCCATAGCCCGCCCGCATCCGGCGCGGCCTCGCCCATGGCGCTGCGCCGCCAGTAATGGTGGAAGGCGACATTGCCGAGCGGCAGCCCGGTATCGCCGAAAGTGTGCAGGTAGCGGCTGCCGACCTTGCCCCAGTCGACGAATTCGATCCCCAGCTTGAAGGTGCCCGAGGTGGCTTTGAGGAATTCGTGTTCGTCGAGCCCGAGGATCGCGTTGAGGCGGATGATCTGCGGGATGGTGGCCTCGCCCACGCCGACGGTGCCGATCGCCTCGCTCTCGACCAGTTCGATGTCGAGCCGCCCGCCCAGCAGCCGGGCGAAGGCCGCCGCAGTGATCCATCCGGCCGTGCCGCCGCCGACGATCACCAGCTTGCGCACCGATCCTGTGTCCATCGTTCCTGTCCCTGTCATGCCTGTCGCCTTAGTCTGCCGGGCGGAAGAAGGCGTTGATCGTCAGCCGGCCCTCGCGCGGATCGGGGCTCAACGGCGCGTGATTGTCGATCACCCCGCTGTGCAGGATGTTGCCGCGGTAGAATACGGCACTGTTGAAATGGCCCGGCACCACGTGGGTGCGTTCGAAATGGGGGGCGCCGTCGGTGACATAGGCGGCTGGCGGAAGGCCGGTGCGCGCGACATCGGCCTGCAAGGCAGCGGCATAGCGCGGGTAGGTTTCGGCGGTCAGCGACTCCAGCCCGGTGGAACGGTGCCGGAAGAAGGCCGTGCCGCCGTGTTGCGAATGGGGCCCGGTGCGGTGGAGATAGAGCATCATCGCGATCTGGCGCGGGTCGGTGCCGTCGACATGGGGCAGGCGCTGGATCGGCGCGAGGGCCTGGGGAGCAGTGGTCACCAGCGAGAACCACGCCTGCATTTCCCAGCGAATACGGCCGGTTGCAAACCATTGGTCGAGGCATGGGGCGAGCCGATCGAGCCAATGCGCGCAGACCTCGGGCGCAAGCGCTGCGCGCAGGCCGGGATATTGCGGCGTGATTCTTGCAAATTTTTGCAAAATGGCTTGCGAAATCACGTGTTCGGGCGCGCCGAGCAGGTTCTCTGCGGTCACAAAAACATGATTATGCGATGAAAAATGGGAAACGGCAGCGCTTTCGGGGTTGATCGCCCATCCCGATGGGGCCGATGTCAGGCAGGGAGCGGGGGTGATCACCATGGCCGGGAGCCTAACAAATGCCTCGTTGCAGGCCAAGGTGTAAGCACAAAATACTGATAAACCGTAATATAATTGTGGATTCATGTCTTCGGGGCTGGTCCCGCCAGCGGCTTCAGTCGGGCGGCAAGGCTGGCGGGGTCGTGTGCGGCCTGAAACTGTGACAATCCGGCAACAAATCGCTGAAACCTGCGTGCTGCGATCAGGAATTGGCCGTCAATCTATCATCCAAATATCGGGAAAATCGATGGAAACTGTCCTTTGGCCAGGTTTGCACAGGGCGGCGCGATTGGCGATTTACCTGAGCCTGCAACTGCGCTATGAAAAAATCTGCAAAAGCGCACGCATGATGGCGCTGGCGGGAGGGGAGTTCTGATGAAGACCAACGGGATCAATGTAAGCGCGCGTCTGCTGTGCGGTGCGGCCACGGTGCTGGCGCTCGCCGCGGCCGGCGCTCCGGCACTGGCGCAGGATGCGGCCGATCAGGCGGCTGTGACCACCGAGGACGAGGGCGATGCCATCGTCGTCACCGGCATCCGCAGCTCGATCCAGACCTCGCTCGATGCGAAGCGCAAGGCCACCTCGATCGTCGAAGTGATCGCGGCCGAAGACATCGGCCTGCTGCCCGACCTCTCGATTGCCGACACGCTTGCCCGCCTGCCCGGCGTTACCGCCCAGCGCGTGCGCGGCCGTTCGCAGCAGATCTCGATCCGCGGCCTCGGCCCCGACTTCAGCCTCGCCCTGCTCAATGGCCGCGAAGTGGTTTCGGCCGGCAACAACCGCGGCATCGAGTTCGATCAGTTCCCCTCCGAACTGATCGGTTCGGGCGTGGTCTACAAGACCGGCGACGCGCGTCTGGCGGCCATCGGCATCGCCGGCGCGGTCGACCTGCGCACCATCAAGCCGCTCGAATCCAAGGGCCGCCAGATCACCGCATCGGCCACCTACACCATCAACGACAGCGGCTCGCTCAATCCCGATTTCGCCGATGACGGCTATCGCTTCTTCGGTTCCTACATCGATCAGAACGATGCCGGCACGCTCGGCTGGTCGCTCGGGGTCACGGTGCAGTCGATCCCGACCCAGTTCATCAGCCGCGAGCTCAAGACCAACCAGTTCCAGGTCAATCGCACGCCGGGCGGGGTGATCTACCCGGCCGACAACCCGCGTCAGGGCGTCGTCAGTCGCACCTTCGAGCGCACCTCGGTGGCCGGTACGCTCCAGTTCGAGCCGACCGACAATCTCTCGCTCACGGTCGACTCGTTCTACACCGACACCAGCGACAGCGGCATCTTCCGCGGCACCGAAACCCCGATCGCTTCGTGGAGCGGCGCGCAGTTCGGCGGTGCCACCGGCAGCGGCCCGTTTGCCGACAGCGCGACCTACACCAATGTCGTGCCGATCCTGCGCACCGACACCGAAGGCAGCGAATCCGAAATCTTCGCGATCGGCGCCAACCTCGAATGGAAGGCGACCGACAACCTCGGCTTCGTGCTCGACTATGGCTATTCGACGCTCGATCGTCAGGACATCGACTACGAAAGCTATGCCGGCACCGGCCGCGCGCGTTCGGGTGCGCAGGACACGCTGACGTTCAACTTCGCCCCTGACGGGCGCTATTCGATCGACGGCCTGCTGGATTACACCGATCCGGCCAACGTGCTGCTGACCGATCCGGGCGGCTGGGGCCAGGTCGGCTTCATCAAGCAGCCGATCATCGAGGACGAGCTGCACCAGCTGCGCGCCGAAGCCTATTGGGAGTTCGACGGCGGGCTGATCGACAACATCACCGTCGGCTGGCTCTACACCGACCGGGCGAAGAACTTCGATTCCAACGAAAGCTTCCTGCGCCCGACCCCGGCCTTCGGTAACGGCCTGGCGATCCCGACCGATGCAATCGTCGGCTCGACCAACACCGGCAGCCTCAACAACGACATTCTCGCCTATGATCCCTCGCGCTTCCTGACCGACGGGACCTATCTGGTCGAGAAGGCCACCTTCGACACCCAGTGGCTGGTGGAGGAGAAGGTCCACAACTTCTACATCCAGGCCAATATCGATGGCGACATCGGCTCCGTGCCTGTGCGCGGCAATATCGGCCTGCGCTATGCCGATACCGAGCAGGGTTCGACCGGCACGATCGGCGGCGGGCTGACCAACACGGTCGGCACCAGCTACGACAACTGGCTGCCGAGCATGAACCTCAGCTTCGAGATCATGCCCGACACCTTCATCCGTCTCGCCGCGGCCAAAACCATCACCCGCTCGCGGCTTGACCAGATGACGGCGAACCAGAACATCGGGTTCAACGCGCAGAGCTGCATCGACACCGACAATGACCAGCGCCCCGATACGGTGGTGGCGTTCAACCCGCCGTCGGTGGTGTGCTTCAATCTGGGCGGCGGCAACCCGTTCCTGCAGCCCTACAGCTCGACCTCCTACGACATCTCGTTCGAGAAGTATTTCTCGCCCGGCTCGGCGATCATCGTCGCCGCGTTCCACAAGGACCTGTCGGACTGGATCATCGACTTCAGCGAGCTCACCGATCTGACCCAGTCGATCGAGAACTTCGGGGCGGGTGACATTCTGGCCACCAACCCGGAAGTCGCGACCGGCATCTTCAGCGGCCCGGTGAACTTCGCCGACGGCAAGATCACCGGGATCGAAGGCACGCTGCGCGTCAATTTCGGCGATCTGTCGAACGCACTCGACGGCTTCGGCGGGTTCTACTCGATCACCTATGCCGATGCCGAGGTGCAGAACCAGAACTTCAACCCGCTGCCGATCCCGGGCTATTCGGATCTCACCTGGTCGGGTGACATCTTCTACGAAAAGAACGGCTTCCGTGCGAAGCTGGCGGCGCGTTACCGTTCGGGCTTCCTGTCGGAAGTGCAGAACTTCGACGGCTCGCTGTCGGGTGCCAATGCCCAGTCGGAAACCATCCTCGATGCGCAGATCGGCTACACCTTCGACAAGCCGGGCAGCTTCCTTAACGGGGTCGGTGTGCTGTTCGAGGTGTTCAACATGACCAACGAGCCCTTCGTGACCCAGAACGACCTGTTCGATGCAAGCGGCAACGAAATCGGGGCCTTCCCGAGCCGTCACGAGCAATACGGCCGGACGTTCAACTTCACGATCCGCAAGAACTTCTGATCAGGCCCGCCCTCGGGTCGCCCCAGGGTTTCAGGGAAGGGCTCGCCAGTGATGGCGGGCCCTTCTCGCGTTTGAGGGCGACGTAGCGGAAGCCTGCGCGCAAGGGGGGCGCAGGGGGTGGTTAGACCCCCTCCAGACCCCCGTCAGGGCCGCATTTCGCAATGTTCCACGTGAAACAGTCAGGCCGCCAGTGGCGGGGCCGGGCAGTGGAGGGCGATGAATTCGCCGTGGCTCGGCATCGCGGCCACGGCCTCGTCCATCGCGTGGGCGATCTGCGCCAGCCGCTCGGCCACCGGCACATGGCCGCGCATGTCGGCGAGCGCCGGGGCGCGCTGCGGCACGATCCCCTGTCCGAGATAGACCGCGATCCAGCTGGGATTGGCGAACAGCTCGGCCGGATCGGACACCAGCATGCCGTGGGCGCGGAAATGGTCGATCTTGTATTGCAGGCTGTCGGGGATCGGCATGGCGGCGCAGTAGCGCCACAGCTCGGAATCGTCCCGCTCGCTCGCCTTGTAATGCAGGATCAGGAAGTCGCGGATGCGCTCGTATTCTGCGGCAGTCTGGGCGTTGTATTCGCGCGCCAGCAGCGGTGAGATGGCCGCATCGGGCAGCAGCGCGATCAGGCGCAGGATGCCGTACTGGATGAGGTGGAGCGAAGTCGATTCCAGCGGCTCCATGAAGCCCGCCGACAGCCCGATGGCGACGCAGTTCCGCTTCCAGAATTCGCGCCGCTTGCCGGTGACGAAGCGCAAGGGGCGCGGGTCGGCCAGCGCCTTGCCGTCGAGGCTGGCGAGCAGTTCGGCAGCTGCCTCGTCCTCGGAAAGAAAATCGCTGCAATGGACATAGCCATTGCCGGTGCGGTGCTGGAGCGGGATGCGCCATTGCCAGCCCGCCGCCTTGGCGGTGGAGCGGGTGTAGGGGGTGAACTCGCCCCGCTCGCACGGGACCGCGACGGCGCGGTCGCACGGGAGCCAGTGCTGCCAGTTGTCGTATCCGGCGTGCAGCGCCTCCTCGATCAGCAGCCCGCGAAAGCCGCTGCAATCGATGAAGAACTCGCCCGCGACGCGGGTGCCGTTGTCGAGCGTGACGGCCTCGATGAAGCCATCCTCGCCGCGCAAGCCCACATCGACCACGCGGCCCTCGATCCGCGTCACCCCGCGGCTTTCCGAGAAACGGCGCAGGAAGGCGGCGTAGAGCCCGGCATCGAAGTGATAGGCATAGTCGAAGGTCGACTGGATCTGGCGGCGATCGGGCGAGGGGTGGGCGAACTTGCCCTGCTTCGCCATCGCCCAGCACATCGAGAAATCGTCGATCGGGCCGCTGGTGCGCCCGGCGAGATATTCGCGCATCCAGTGGTGATAGAACGGCACAGAATCGAATTCCGCCCCATACTGGCCGAAGGGATGGAAGTAGCTGTGCCCCAGCTTGCCCCAGTCGACGAACTGGATGCCGAGCTTGAAGCTCCCCTGCGTCTCGCGCACGAAGGTCGCCTCGTCGATGCCCAGCCTGCGGTTGAAGTGGCGGATCGGCGGGATGGTCGCCTCTCCCACGCCGACCGTGCCGATCGCCTCGCTTTCGATCAGGGTGATGGCGCAGCTTCGCCCCAGTGCCTCCGACAGCGCCGCGGCCGTCATCCACCCTGCCGAGCCGCCGCCGACAATGACGATGCTCTTGAGAGGGGGCGGGGCGCTGCTCATCCCCCGCAGCTTTCCCTGATCAGCAGGCTGGTTTCAAGCCGCTCGGAAATCGCCGGGCCATCGCCCTTGTCGATCAGCTTGGACACCAGCATCCGCCCGGCGAGGTTCGCGTCCTGATCGATGGTGGTGAGCTGCGGGGTGACAAGCCGCGCGGCGGGGATGTTGTCGTAGCCCACCACCGAGACATCGCCCGGCACCGTAAGGCCCGATCGGGTGAGCGCCCGGATCGCGCCGATGGCGATGAGGTCGGAGGCGGCGAACACCGCGTCGAATTTCAGCCCCCGGGCAATCGCACTGCGGGTGGCGGCTTCGGCGGAATGGACTTCGAACTGGGCGGGCACGATCAGGCTGTCGTCGAGCGCGATGCCGGCCTGCGTCAGCGCCTGACGATAGCCGCGGCAGCGCTGTTCGGCCTCGGGCGCTTCGGTGTCGCCAAGGAACAGGATGCGCTTGCGCCCCAGCCGAGCGAGATGCGCCGTCGCGCGGCGCCCGCCTGCGACATTGTCCGATCCGATCGCGCAATATTGCGCATCCGGGAATTCCGCGCCCCAGACCACGAAGCGGTTGTCGCGCGCGGCGAGCGCGTTGAAGGCGTGGTGAAGCGAGCTTTGCCCGATGAAGATCACCCCCGTGGCGCGGCTGGTGCTCATCGCGTAATCGAGGTCCTCGCCCGCCCGCGGGGAAAGGTGGCTGATCAGCAGATCGGCGTTCCGCTCGCGCGCGGCCTCGGCGATGCCCGCCAGCAGTTCGAGGAAGAACGGGTCCGCCACCCGGCTTTCGCGCGCCTGCGGAGCGGGAACGACCACTGCGATGGTCGCATCCGCACCGCTCGGCCCGGCCGGCATGCTGGCGCGGAATTCATAATCATGCGCGCGCGCGATCTGCCAGATCTGCTGCTTGGTCCGGCGCTTGACCGAGGGGCTGTCGTTCAAGGCGCGGCTAACGGTCGAGACCGACACCCCGGCTTCGCGGGCAATATCCTCCAGCGTGGCGCTGCGCCGCGTCGAAGGCCGGGTTGAACTCATGGTCAGGCAGTCTCCGCTGTGTTCGCTGCCCAGTATCCCGAACCGGGCGCGAGCACCATGGGCGGTTTGCCGGCCATGCCCACCGCATTTTCGCTGGCGAGCAGGCTCGCATCGGCAAACGGCGCAGGCGGGGCCCATGCGAGCACTTCTTCGCCGAGGTTGAAGGCGCACAGCACTGCACTGCCTGCATCGCGGCGCACGAAGGCGACCACGTCCTCGGGCGTATCGAGCAGGGTGATGTCACCCGCCGCCAGCGCGGGCAGGCTGCGGCGCAGGGCGAGCAGCTTGCGGGTGTAGTGCAGGGTCGATTGCGGATCGGCCGCCTGCCGGTCGACCGCGAAGGCGGCGTGCGCCGGATCGCGCTTGAGCCAGGTGCGGTTGGCGCTGGAAAAGCCCGCTTGCGGCGCGTTCGCCTGCCACGGCATCGGCGTGCGCGCGCCATCCCGGCCCAGCGTGTGCGGCCAGTTGGCGATCGCTTCGGGATCGAGCAGGTCCTCGA
>VFQO010001847.1_pt1 | contig 14672 bp, 12 predicted proteins | sample 3512331 | NCBI WGS metagenome assembly VFQO01 (sample SAMN10412371, study PRJNA504923) | tailings metagenome | isolation source: Replicate 3 from Balatoc abandoned mine | place: Philippines: Itogon, Benguet | collected 2017-08-28
TGCTGCCCTTCGTGATCGCGGGCGTCGTGATCCTGCACATCTGGGCGCTGCACATTCCCGGCTCGTCGAACCCGACCGGCGTAGAGGTGAAGCAGGAATCGGACACCGTGCCGTTCCACCCCTACTACACGGCGAAGGACGGCTTCGGTCTCGGCGTGTTCATGATCCTGTTCACCACGATGGTGTTCTTCCTGCCCAACGCGCTGGGTCACCCGGATAACTACATCGAAGCGAACCCGCTTTCGACCCCGGCGCTGATCGTTCCGGAATGGTATTTCTACCCGTTCTACGCGATCCTGCGTGCCTTCACTGGTGACCTCACCATTCCGTTCACCGGCATCGTGCTGATCCCCGCCAAGCTCTTGGGCGTGATCGCGATGTTCGGTTCGATCTTGGTGTGGTTCATCCTGCCGTGGCTGGACAAGAGCCCGGTGCGCTCGGGTCACTATCGTCCGCTGTTCCGCAAGTTCTTCTGGTTCGGCCTGATCCCGACCATGGCGGCGCTGTTCTACCTGGGCGGTGCCCATGCGGAAGAGCCCTACATCATGCTCAGCCAGATCTTCACGGCCTACTACTTCATGCACTTCCTGGTGATCCTGCCGATCATCAGCCAGATCGAAGTGCCCAAGCCGCTGCCCTTCTCGATCACCGAAGCGGTGCTCGGCAAGGACAAGGCCGCGGAGGCTCCGCGCGCCGGAACGGTTGACGGCACTGACGCTGGCACCGCCACTGATGGTTCGCTGCAACCGGCCGAGTAATCGGCCGGGGCAGTCCCAAGCTATCTGAACCGACAACGAGAAAGAGTTCAGTCATGTCTATTCGTCTCGGCGGCATCATTGCAGGCCTGGCCATCACCCTAGTTCTGGTGCTCTGGTCGCTTGCACCCGGTGTCTACAACTTCGCCTTCGGCCCGGCGCCGGAAAAGCAGCCTTCTTATGCCTTCTACGAGCATGGTGAAGGCCCGGCGAACGGCTTCTCGTTCGACGGTGCGTTCGGCAAGTGGGACTATGCCCAGCTGCAACGCGGCTATCAGGTCTACAAAGAGGTCTGCTCGGCCTGCCACAGCCTGAAGTTCGTCGCGTTCCGCAACCTTCAGGACCTTGGCTACACCGAAGCTGAAGTTGACGCCGAAGCCGCCAGCTGGACCGTTCCGGGCATCGATCCCGCCACTGGCGAGACGACCACCCGTCCGGGTGAGCCGACCGATTACTTCCCGATGCCGTTCCCCAACGCCATCGCTGCGGCGGCTGCGAACAACAACGCGATCCCGCCTGATCTTTCGCTGATCACCAAGGCGCGTCATGACGGTTCGAACTACGTCTATTCGCTGCTGACCGGCTATGGCGAAGCCGATCCGGCCAAGGCCGCCAAGGTTGGCTTCGAGACGCCCGACGGCCTCTATTTCAACAAGCACTTCCCGAACGTGAATATCGCCATGGCCCCGCCGCTTGCGGTTGACGGTCAGGTGACCTTCGCGGACGGCACGGCGTCGACCATTCCTCAGATGGCGACTGACGTGGCAGCCTTCCTGACCTGGACCGCCGAGCCTTCGCTGGTGGAGCGCAAGCAGACCGGTTGGTTCGTGATCGGCTTCCTGCTGTTCGCCACCGTGCTGGCCTTCCTCAGCTACAAGCAAATCTGGGCCGGGCTGAAGCCGAAGAAGGGCTAAGCCTGCCCCATCGAAACGCAGTGGCGCCCCGTCATCCCTTGCGGATGGCGGGGCGCTCTGCTTTTACGGGGCTGAAACAGGGGCCTTTCGCTATGGTTGCATCGCATCTCTCTCCCGCAGAGCTCAAGGCGCTGGTGCGAACCGTGCCGGACTTCCCGCATCCGGGCATCCAGTTCCGCGATATCACCACGCTGATCGGCCACCATCAGGGCATGGCCGCGAGCGTGCATCATCTCGCGGAACTCGCCGATGCGGCGGGCGCGCACAAGATCGCGGGCATGGAGGCGCGCGGCTTCATTTTCGGGGCGGCGGTCGCGGTGCAACTCGGCATCGGCTTTGTGCCGGTGCGCAAGCCAGGCAAGCTCCCGATCCATACAATCGGCATCGACTACGCGCTCGAATACGGCACCGACCGACTCGAGATGGACCCGGGCGCGATCGAGCCCGGACAAAAGGTAGTGATGGTCGACGACCTCATCGCCACCGGCGGCACGGCGCTCGCCTCGGCCGAACTGCTGCGCATGGCGGGGGCGGTCGTCGAGCAGGCTCTGTTCGTGATCGACCTGCCCGACCTCGGTGGTGCGGTGCGGCTGCGCAGCGCGGGGATTGCGGTTAACACCCTGATGGAGTTCGAGGGCGAGTGATCTTCGCTCCCTCGTTGGGAGAGCCCGCGCAGGCCGCTTTGGGTTGTGCTGAGGCAACGCCCTCGTCTATGTCTGAGATGGGCCCTGACCGTGGCCCCGTCGCAACGCCTGTTCGCATGATAAAGGACCACCGGGGCCGCCAATGGCTATTGCCTTGACGCTTTTGACGCTGGTGGCGCTCCCGTTTGTGGCCGTGCTCGCGATTGCGCTACTGCATGGCACAGGGCGTGCGGTGCATTCCACCATCGCGGCGGGTGCGAGCGCTGGTGGACTGGCACTACTGGCCATGCTGGCCGCGCCGGTGCTCGGCGGCGAGGTGCCCTCGGCAAGCTGGGCGTGGGTTCCGTCGCTCGGGCTCGATCTGACGCTGATGGTCGATCCGCTGGGGTTGATGTTTGCCGGGCTGATCCTCGGCATCGGCTTGCTGGTGGTGATCTTCGGGCATTTCTACCTCTATGCGGGTGAGGCCACCGGGCGCTTTTTCGCCAGCCTGATGCTGTTTCAGGGCGCGATGCTGGGCATCGTGATCGCGGGCAATGTGCTGCTGCTGCTGGTGTTCTGGGAGATGACCAGCCTGGCCTCATTTCTGCTGATCGGCTTCTGGCAGCACAAGGCGGAGGCCCGCCAAGGCGCGCGCATGGCGCTGGCGGTGACAGGGGGCGGAGGCCTCGCGCTTATCGGGGGCATGGTGCTGCTGGGTCTGGTGGCGGGGAGCTTCGATCTCGCCACGATCCTTGAGCGAGGCGACATCGTTCGCGCATCACCGCTTTACCCCGTGCTACTGGGTCTGATCCTGCTGGGGTGCTTCACCAAGTCGGCGCAGTTCCCGTTCCACTTCTGGCTCCCCCACGCGATGGCCGCGCCGACACCAGTGAGCGCCTACCTGCACTCGGCGACGATGGTGAAGGCCGGCGTGTTCCTGCTGGCGCGGTTGTGGCCGGTGCTGGCCGGAACAGATCTCTACACTGTCATTGTTACCGGCGTGGGCCTGACCACCATGATCTTCGGCGCGGTGGTGGCGCTGTTCCGGCACGATCTGAAGAGCATCCTTGCCTATTCCACCATCTCGCAGCTCGGGATGCTGGTGATGCTGCTTGGCTTTTCGCTGGAAGCGGCGGCGCTGGCGGCGGTGCTCCACATTCTCAACCACGCCGCGTTCAAGGCGGCCCTGTTTATGAGCGCTGGGATCGTCGAGCATGAGACCGGCACGCGCGACATCCGGCGGCTAGGCGGGCTGGCGAAGGCGATGCCGATAACGGCGCTGATCGCCACACTAGCGGCAGCTTCGATGGCGGGCCTGCCGCCGCTGGGCGGGTTCATCTCCAAAGAGCTGATGCTCTACGAAACGCCCAAGCTCGCGCTGCTGGGCCTGCCGTGGGTCCTGCCGGTGCTCGCGACATTGGGCGCGACCTTCTCGGTCGGCTATTCGCTGCGGCTGGCGGTGCATCTGTTCTTCGGCCAACCCCGCGAGGCCGAGCCCTTTGCCCGCGCGCATGATCCCGGCGCTGGCATGTGGATCGCACCGGCGCTGCTCACCACGTTGGCGGTGCTGCTCGGCCTGATCCCGATGCTGCTTGCAGGCCCGCTGGTGGGCGCCGTGACTGCCGCTGTGACCGGAGCGCCCGCACCCGAATTCGACCTCGCGCTGTGGCACGGGGTCAACCTCGCGTTGATCCTCAGCCTGATCGCGGTTGCGGGCGGCGCGTTGCTGCTGTGGCAGCACAGGCCCCTGCTCGCCGTATGGGAGCGTGCCAGCCTCCCCGATGCGAAGCGCATCTTCGAACGGGCCTTCGCCTTCGCCGACAAATGGGTTCGCAAGGCGATTGTCGCCACTCACACACCCTCGCTGCAACGGATGCTGCTGGCGAGCTTCACCGTGATCGTGCTGCTGGTGATCGACGGCGCACAGGCAGGCGGCGGAGTGTTGACCGGTGGCCGCGCGCTCCTGCCTGCCACACCCGTGGCGGTCGTCGCCTGGGTGCTGCTGATCGCAGCGACGGCAGCGGTGGTGAACGATTCACGCAACCGCCTGCGGGTGCTGATCTATGTCAGCGTCATCGGCCTCGTAGTCAGCCTCACCTTCGTGCAATTCTCCGCGCCCGATCTCGCGCTGACCCAGATTTCGGTCGAGGTGGTAACGATCCTGCTGCTGCTCCTCGCCCTCAACCTCCTGCCCAAAAGCCCCCCGCTGCTGTCGACCGCTTCGCGCAAATGGCGCGACGGCGCGCTGGCGATCACCGGCGGCGTGGCTGTAGGCGGGATCGCTTGGGCGATGCTGACCCGCGATCCGGGGCCGAGCATTGCCGCCTATCACCTCGCCAATGCCAAATCGGGCGGCGGCGGGACCAACGTCGTCAACGTCATCCTCGTCGATTTTCGCGCCTTCGATACCCTTGGAGAGATCATCGTGCTGGGTATCGCAGGGCTAGGCATCTTCGCGCTGCTGGAAAGCACCGCCACGGGCGCGGCGGGCGCCCGACTGCGGGCGTGGCGCGAAGACATGCCCCATTCGCCCGAGCGTCATCCGATGATGCTCGTCACCGCCAGCCGGATTGTCTTGCCGCTGACACTGACAGTGGCGATCTACCTGTTCCTGCGCGGGCACAACCAGCCGGGCGGCGGGTTCATCGCTGCGCTGGTGGCAGCGATCGCCTTCCTGGTCCAATACCTTGCCGCCGGGTTCGACTGGTCCGACGCGCGCAAGCGGTTCGGCGAACATCAGTTGATCGCCTGGGGCGTGCTGGTCGCGATGGCGACAGGGCTCGGCTCGTTCCTGTTCGGCGCGAAGTTCATGACCTCGACCTTCGGCTATTTCACGCTCCCGCTGATCGGCAAGTTCGAACTGGCCAGCGCGATGCTGTTCGATACTGGGGTGTTCCTCACCGTGTTCGGTGCCGTCATGCTGGCTTTGGCGCAACTCAGCCACATCGCCCAGCGTGCCGCCCGTGCCGCACGCAAAGGCGGGGAGGGCGGAGCATGAGCTACGAATTCCTCGTCGCGAGCGCGATTGGCGTGCTGGTGGCCGGCGGCATCTATCTGGCCCTGCGGGCGCGCACCTTTCAGGTGGTGCTCGGCCTCACGCTGCTCTCCTACGCGGTCAACCTGTTCCTGTTCGCCTCAGGGCGGTTGGTGGTGGGGCGCCCGCCGATCTGGGACAAGGCGGTTAGCCAATACACCGACCCTCTGCCGCAGGCGCTGGTGCTGACCGCGATCGTCATCACCTTCGGCATGACCGCCTTTGTGGTGATCCTGAGCCTGCGCAGCTTCCTCGAGACCGGCAGCGATCATGTGGATGGCGACAATGTGCCGTGTGACGCGCAGGACGGCATGGCTGGCAGCATTGCCGAAGACGGGGAGGACACGCGCCCGTGACGCTCGCCGATCATCTCCCGATCCTGCCGGTCATCATCCCTGCGCTGGCGGCGCCCATCGTGCTGCTGGTGATGCGGCGGCGGCCAGCGCTGGGCCTTGCTGTTTCGGTGGCCTCGTGCCTGACGATGCTGGCCACCGCGCTTGCGTTGATGGCGCGCGTGAGTGACGGGACTATCCTCGCCTATGCTGTGGGCGAGTGGGCCGCGCCGTTTGGTATCGTGCTGGTGGTCGACCGGCTCACCGCGATGATGCTGCTGCTGACTGCGTGCCTCGCGCTGATCGCGTTGATGCACGCAGTGGTGACCCGCGCAGACCGCAAGGGTTGGCATTTCCTCACCCTGTTCCAGTTCCAACTGATGGGCCTCAATGGCGCGTTTCTGACCGGCGATCTGTTCAACCTATTCGTGTTCTTCGAAGTGCTGCTGATCGCCTCTTACGGCCTGATGCTGCACGGCCAAGGCCCGGCGCGGCTCAAGGCGGGCGTGCAATATGTCGTGGTGAACCTCGTCGGCTCCTCCCTGTTCCTGATCGCGTTGGGGATGCTCTACGCGCTGACTGGCACGCTCAATATGGCTGATATGGGCCTGCGCGTGGCTGCGGTTCCGCCGGAGGATCAGGGCTTGCTGCGGATCGCCGCGCTCCTGCTGGTGAGCGTGTTTGCGCTGAAGGCGGCGGTGGCGCCGCTGCACCTGTGGTTGGTGCGCACCTATGCGGTCTCGACCCCGGCGGTAGCGGCGTTGTTTGCGATCATGACCAAGGTCGGCGTCTATTCGCTGATCCGCGTAGTGCCGCAGGTGTTCGGCGATAGCGCGGGCGCGGCGGCGTGGGTGCCGGCGCCCTATCTTCTGCCCGCAGCGATGGTGAGCGCTGCCATCGGCTTTGCGGGCGTGTTCGTCGCGCGTAGCCTGTCCGAGCAAGCTGCCTATGCCGTGATCGGGTCGACCGGCACGCTGCTGATTGCGGTGGCCGGGTGGAGCGCCGGGAGCCTTGGTGCAGGCCTCTATTACCTCGCCCATTCGACGCTGGCGGCGGCCGCGCTGTTTCTGGTGGCGGATGTGGTCGCGCGGCGCCGGGGTGCCTTCGGAGACAATGCCAGCCCCGGCCCGGTCTTCGTGCAGCGCGGCGGGATCGCGCTTTTGTTCATGGCCGCAGCGATTGCGGCGACCGGCTTGCCGCCGCTGTCCGGCTTCATCGGGAAGCTGCTGATCCTCAAATCCGTCGCCGTGCTCCCCGACTGGGGCTGGGCGTGGGGCGTGATCCTCGGGACGACGTTCATCGGCGTGGTCGGGTTCGCGCGGGTGGGGAGCGCGGTGTTCTGGAAGACGGCTGGCGACGGTGCTGCGCCCGCTGGCCCTGTCACCCGCGCCGACCTCGCCGCGCCCGCCATTGCGCTGGCATTGCTTGCCGCTTTGTCGGCCGGAGCAGGCTGGGCAAGCGCCTATGCCGAGGCCGCCGCCGCGCAGGTGCTCGATCCCGCGCAAAGCGCCCGCGCTGTGCTGAAGGAGGCGGGACAATGATGAACCGCCTCTTGCCGCATCCCGGTCTCAGTCTGCTGCTGGTGGTGATGTGGGTGGTGATGGTGAGCGACCTCACCTTCGGCACGCTGTTCCTCGGGATCGTGTTCGGCATTCTGGTGCCGATCTTCACCGCTCCATGGTGGCCAGAACGGCCGCCGGTGCGGTTTGTACCTGCGCTCGGCTATCTCGGGATTGTGCTGTGGGACATCGTGGTCGCCAATTTCCACGTCGCCGCAATCATCCTGTTCAAGCCCAATCGCGATCTCAAGCCCGCTTGGTTGACCATTCCGCTCGATTTGACCTCGCCCGAGGCGATTACCGTGTTTGCGGGCACAATCAGCCTGACCCCGGGCACGGTTTCCAGCGATATCTCGGCTTGCGGCCAGTATCTGCTGGTCCATGCCTTGCACGCGCCCGATCCGGCGGGTGAAGTCGCCAAGGTTAAGGCCCGGTATGAGGCGCGGCTGAAGGAGATTTTCCGATGATCGGCCCCATCCTCCCGTGGGCGCTGGCTTTCGGCTTTGCCGCGCTGGGCGCGGCGCTGGCCCTGAATCTCTGGCGCCTATTCAAGGGGCCGGGGGTCGCTGATCGTATACTTGCGCTCGACACGATGGTGATCAACGTGATCGGTATCATCGTGCTCACCGGCATCGCCTCGGGTAGCGGCACCTCGTTTGAGGCGGCGCTATTGCTCGCGATGGTCGGGTTTGTCGGCACGGTGTCCTATGCCAAGTTCCTGCTGCGGGGGGACATCATCGAATGAGCGGCACCGCACCCGCCTCTGCCGATCTGATCGTCAGTGCACTGGTGGTGCTCGGCGGCGTCTTTGCGCTGATCGGCAGCTGGGGTCTGGTGCGCCTGCCTTCACTGATGGAGCGGCTCCACGGCCCGACCAAGGCGACGACGCTGGGGCTGGGTGCGATGCTGGTCGCATCGGTGGTGTGGTTCCAGCTGGCCGAGGCGGTGTGGACGACGCACGAGCTATTGGTCTCGGTCTTCCTGTTCGTCACCGCGCCGATCAGCGCCAATATGATCGCCAAGGTCCACCTCCACCGGCTACGGCAGGGCGAGGTGAGCGAGGGCGCTGGTCCCGCCGGCACTCCCGAGCCACCGCCGGGCACGGCTGACTGGGCAACCCACGAAGCGCCGCATGAAGGCACACCGGGCGACTTCGCAGGCGACTAACCGGCAGGCCCCTTTCATTTCGCGATGAACCGGGCGCGCGCGGCAGCCGACCGGTCGGCCAGCCCTGAGCGAATAGCTGGTTTCCGATAGCGCCCGCCAAGCCTGTGTTCATCCGTGATAATGTTACTGACAAGGACAGCTTTGTCGCCTGCGATTGGCATGGCGGCTCCCCGGGACTGCGGTTGGCGAGCGGCCTTTGGCTGCGCCGCGCTTTCCCCTTGCAACGGCAGAAGGACACGCCTCCATGCTTGGAACAACGACGCCCGATCTCGAACTCTGGCCGATCGGCAATTGCCAGGTCAGCGCGCTGATCGACCGCGAAGGCGCACTTGTGTGGGCTTGCGTCCCGCGGGTCGATGGCGATCCGGTGTTCTGTTCGCTGCTCAACGGGGACAACCGCGACACCGGCATCTGGCGGTTCGAACTGGTCGGGCAGGTCAGCGCTACGCAGGAATACATCCGCAACACGCCGATCCTCGTCACCCGGCTTGAGGCGGACGATGGCAGCGCGGTCGAGGTGCTCGATTTCTGCCCGCGTTATGAAGGCAAGGGGCGGATGTACCGGCCTGTGGCGATCAGCCGGATCGTGCGCCCGGTGGCGGGCAGCCCGCGCATCCGCGTGGTGCTGCGTCCGATGCGTGACTATGGCGCGGCAGTGGCCGAGACCACCCACGGTTCCAACCACATCCGCTATCTCGTCGGCCCGCAAGCCCTGCGGCTCAGCACCGATGCGTCGGTGGGTTACATCCTCGAACAGCGCGTCTTCCGCATCGAGCAGGACATGCATTTCTTTCTCGGCCCGGACGAGCCGTTCGACGGCAATCTGCGCGAGGAAATCCGCCGGATGGAGCAGGCCACCCGTAACTACTGGCAGCGCTGGGTGCGGGGGCTCGCCACGCCGTTCCAGTGGCAACACGAGGTCATCCGCTGCGCCATCACCCTGAAGCTGTGCCAGCACGAGGAAACCGGCGCGATTGTGGCGGCGCTGACCACCTCGATCCCCGAAGCCCCCCATTCAGAGCGGAACTGGGACTACCGCTACTGCTGGATCCGCGATTCCTATTACACCGTGCAGGCCTTGAACCGGCTGGGTGCGCTCGATGTGCTGGAGAAGTATCTCGGCTATCTGCGCAACATCGTCGACGGGGCCAAGGGCGGGCAGATCCAGCCGCTCTACTCAGTGATGGGCGTGGCCGAACTGGGCGAAGCCACCGCCGCCGCGCTTCCGGGCTATCGCGGCATGGGACCGGTGCGGGTCGGCAACGCGGCCTACAAGCAGGTGCAGCACGATTGCTATGGCCAGATCGTGCTGCCAACGGTGCAGGGCTTTATCGACCAGCGCCTGCTGCGCATCGCCGATGTGCGCGATTTCGAGAGCCTCGAACAGGTCGGCGAAATGGCGTGGGCGATGCACGATCAGCCTGACGCCGGCCTGTGGGAATTCCGCACCCGGCAGGAGGTCCACACGTATTCTGCGGTGATGAGCTGGGCGGCGTGCGACCGGCTGGCAATGGCGGCGGATTGGCTCGGCAAGGCGGATTGCGCAGGCCTTTGGCGGGAACGCGCCGACGCTATCCGGGCGCGGATCGAGCGTGATGCATGGGTGGAAAATGGCCCGGAAGGCGGCCATTACGGCGCGAGCTTCGAAAGCGACTACCTCGATGCGAGCCTGCTCCAGATGGTCGAACTGCGCTTCCTCGCCCCCGACAATCCGCGCTTCCTGTCCACCTTCGCGGCGGTCGAACGGCAGCTGCGGCGCGGCGATTTCATGCTGCGCTACGCCGCCGAAGACGATTTCGGCGCGCCCGAAACGGCGTTCAACGTCTGCACCTTCTGGCTGATCGAAGCGCTCCACATGGCCGGCCGAGGCGACGAAGCCCGCCGCCTGTTCGAAACGATGCTGAGCCACACCACCCGCTCAGGCTTGCTCAGCGAAGACCTCGACTACAATGACGGCGAACTATGGGGCAATTTCCCGCAGACCTACTCGCTGGTCGGCGTGATCAACTGCGCCGGGCTGCTGTCCAAGCCGTGGAGCGATGTGCGATAGCGGGGCCTGGCTGACATCCTCGCCTTGGCAGTGCCATCTCTTGGCCTATCACCGCCTCCCGCCCGCACATTGCGACAGCTCTTATCGGGCCCGGAGAAATAGCGGCATGCCTGCGTTTCTTTATGGTCGAGACCTGCTAATGCTAACATAGTTTAGATATTTCGGGACGACGGAAGCGACCGGTCATGGACATTAGCACGCTTACGACTCTCCTCGATACGGTCTCGCAAGGCGTGGTTGTGTTCGGGGCCGATCGCAAGATCGTGTATTGTAATCAGGCATTTCTCGACATCACCGGGTTCGATCGCTCAGAAATGGCGGGCGCCTTGTGCGGCATCATGCAAGGGTCCGATACGGACGGTGCGGCCATCGCTGCCATCGACGCAGCGATCGAGGCGCGGCAAGCTTTTTCCGGGGAGATCCGGAACTACCGCAAGTCGGGTGAGACCTTTTGGAACGACCTCACCTTCAAGCCCGAATTTAATGCTGATGGGTCATTCCGACATTTCATCGGCATATCGCGGGACATCACCCGACAAAAGAACGCTGAGCTCAAGGCGGAAAAGCTCGAACTCGATCACCAGTTCATGATGGAGAACGTCCTCTCGGGCGTGGTGCTGCACAAGGCCAACACGGAAGTCATCTACGCCAATCCTAGGGCGCTTGGGTTACTCGGGGTGGATCAGGATGCTGCTTTTGGAGCCGTGAACACTGATCCGCTGTGGTCTTTCATCAGGGAAGACCGCTCGCTTTTGCCAATCGAAGAGTATCCGGTAAATCGCGCGGTGGCTGAACGAAAGCCTATCCGCGGCCTGGTGTTCGGCAACAGGCGAGACAGCGATGGGAAGCTTATTTGGTTGATCTGCAATGCGTTTCCCTTGCTCGATAGCAATGGCAACGTCGATAAGGTGCTCACCAGCTTCACCGAGATAACGCAAATCAAGGAAGCCGAGCGCGAAACGAAGATCTACCGGGAACGCTTTGAACTGGCGGCACGTGCGACGCTGGATGTGGTCTTCGAATGGGACATCGAAACGGGTGCCTATTGGGCAAATGAGTCTTTCGAGACGATCTATGGCTATCCGGCACCGAGCCATGTCAGCATGGATGACCTAAGTGCCATCAGCGCGGTGGAAGCCGATCATGATCTGGTGCGCCGCGTGACGCTCGACGCCATCGAGTCCGGCAAGGAACGCTATTCCGTCGATTACGGGTTTAACCGTCCCGATGGTTCGCAGGGCCGTGCGGCCGTGCGCGGCTTTATCGTGCGCGACGAGACCGGCAAGCCGCTCCGGATCATCGGCACCGGTACCGATATCGGCCAGTTGACTGATGCCATGCACGCGCTCGAGGCATCGGAGGAACGGTTCCGGATCATCGCCGACACCGTCAGCGACGTGTTTTGGGATCGCGATTTCGATACCAATGCCCTCTGGGTTACTCCGGACTGGCCCGACCGGCTCGGGGTCGCGGTCGATCCCGATGTGAGTCAAGAGCGGTACTTTCTCGATCACGTCGAGCCCGAAGACGCTTTACGGGTGCAACGTTCGTTTCTCGAAGTCATAAAGTCTGATGCGACGCAATGGGAGATACAATACGTCCTGATCGGCAGCGATGGCACCAAAGTCGATCTGGCGGTCAAGGCGGCCATTCTGCGCAATCCGGATGGTAAGGCCCATCGCATGCTCGGCAATGCCCGCAATGTGACGATCGAGAAGCGTCAACAGGAAGGCTACTCGCGCGCGCGGGCACTTGAGGCGGTGGGCCAGCTGACTGGCGGCGTGGCACACGACTTCAACAATCAACTGATGATCATCCAGGGCAATGCCGAGTTTCTGGAAATGAGTGGCCTTGATGAAGAACAAGCCGAGTCTGTTGCGCTCATAAACCAGGCGTGCGGGAGTGCGGCCGACCTGACCCAGCGGCTTCTTTCTTTCTCCCGCCAGTCGCATTTGCAGACCGGGCGCGTCGATCTGACCAAATTGGTCCCGTCGACAGTCGCACTGCTCAGAGCGGGCATACCCGAATCCATCACCATCCAGTGCAGGGTTCCGTCAGAGATCTGGCAGGCGAAGGCCGATGCCAATGCGCTGGAACAGGCGATCGTGAACCTCGCCGTCAATGCCCGGGACGCAATGCCGACTGGCGGCGACATCGTCATCAGATGCGAGAATGAAACGATTTCGCACGATCTGCAGCTCGTTCAGTCGGAACTTGAACCGGGCGATTATGTCGTTGTCTCAGTGAGCGACAATGGTGCAGGCATGCCGCCCGAAGTCCTCGCCAAGGTGTTCGAACCCTTCTTCACGACCAAAGATGTGGGCAAGGGAACCGGGCTTGGTCTGAGCACGGTCTACGGCTTTGCCAAGCAGTCCGATGGGCACGTGACCATTCACAGCGAGCCTCAAAAGGGCACGACTATCAAGCTTTTCCTTCCCCGTTTCCTCGAGCCAGGAGTGGAACAGGAGCAGACGACCGAAACCGAAAAGGCGCGCCCCGGAAATGGACAGCGGATCCTCCTTGTCGAGGACCAGGCTGAACTCAGGGCCCATGTCGAGAGAATGCTCACCAGAATGGGCTATCTCGTCACCGCCGCGGAGGACGGGAAAGAGGCACTTTCGCTGCTCGATCGCGGTATGGCGTTCGATCTCCTGTTCACTGATGTGATCATGCCTGGTGGCATGAACGGACAGCAGCTCGCTGAAGCGGTCAGGAAACTCGACCCTCGTATGAAGGTGCTGTTCACTTCCGGCTATCCCGCTTTTGCCTTCGAACACCTGCAACTGGACGAGATCGAACATGTGAAGCTTCTCAAGAAGCCTTACAGATCCACCGAACTCACAGCCGTCCTTGCGGAGATCTTCGACTCCTAAGCTCAGCTTCGGGGTCGGTTTGGAGACTTCCGGCCTTGGGTCTCAGGTCCGAACCAAGCGATCATTCCGGCTGAGGCAGCTGTCAGCAGCGCGAGCGCCAGCGCCGCGCCCACGTGCGTTGGAACTATCCCCAATGCGCTGCTCCCCGATGAAAGTTTGCGGCGTGAGGACGACATTATGCTCGGCCTTCAACCCCGAAGCGGTGCAGACATGATTTCATGTAATCCCTGAGGGATTTTTCGCGCGAATGCGTATGCATGGGGTCAGGAGAAATGTGATGGATCTCGACGGCAATCTTGCGCAGCTCGCAGCGGCACCGCTGCCCGACCTTTCTTCGATTGAGGGCGGAGCGCTCGCCGTGCGGGCGCGGGCCGAGGCGCGGCAGGCGCGCGGCACCTTGGCGGCAGCAATGGTTGCTGCCCTGGGGATTGGAATCGTGGGCGGAATGCAGGCCCCGGCGCAGGCTCAAGGATCGATTGTAGCCTTCGGTCCTTCGCTCTCCCTTACTCCCCTGATCGCATTGGGTCAGGAATGACCGGCCGCCGGCTCGCTCCCATCGCCATTCTGGTCATCGTGCTTGCTCTCGTGGGGGTGTGGCTCGGGCGAATGATCCACCCCGTGGCCCATCATAGCGGGGCCGAGCTGCACGCGCTCATGCATGATGGGCTGGAGCTGGACAACGCGCAGGAACGCTCCCTCGCAGTGCTTGAACGCGATTTCGCCGAGCGACGCGAAGCGCTCGAAGTACGGCTGCGGGCCGATAATGCCCGGCTTGCCGAGGCGATTGCGGCCGAGCATCAATATGGCCCGCGCGTTTCGGCAGCGGTCGATGCCACACACATGGCGATGGGCGATCTCCAGAAGGCGACGCTCGAACATGTCTTCGCCATGCGCGCGATTCTGCGGCCCGATCAGCAGGCGCGCTTCGATGCAGTGATCGCCGAAAGCCTTGCGCAGCCGGGGCAGTGACCGGCGAGGATCTGGATGCCCCGCTGGTGCGCGGCGTGCTGGCAGGCGATCCGCGGGCGGCGCGGGTGCTGGTGGCGCGGCACCGCGAGGCGGTTTACCGGCTCGCGCGGACGGCGACGGGCGACGCCGAGGAAGCATTCGATATCGTGCAGGAAGCCTTCGTCTCGGCATTCGGGGCGCTGTCCCGCTACGATCCGGCGCGTTCGTTCCGGGGGTGGATTGCCGCGATAACGCTCAACAAGTGCCGCGATCGGGCACGGCGGCGGGCAGTGCGACGGTTCCTTGGTCTGCCCTTACCAGACAATGCCGCTGAGTGGATCGCCGATGATGCCCCCTCCGCCGAAACGCAGGTCGCGAGCCGGGAAGAGCTTGTCGCCACCGCCCGCGCCATCG
>VFQO010001848.1_pt1 | contig 14668 bp, 18 predicted proteins | sample 3512331 | NCBI WGS metagenome assembly VFQO01 (sample SAMN10412371, study PRJNA504923) | tailings metagenome | isolation source: Replicate 3 from Balatoc abandoned mine | place: Philippines: Itogon, Benguet | collected 2017-08-28
GGCGACGTCGACGGCATGGTGCACATGTCGGACATCGCCTGGGGCATCTCGGGCGAGGACGCGCTGGCGCTTCACCGCAAGGGCGAGATGGTCAAGGCCGTCGTGCTCGATGTGGACGTCGAGAAGGAGCGCATCAGCCTCGGCATGAAGCAGCTCGAAAAGGGCGCGCCTTCGGCTGAAGGCACCGCCAGCGGTTCGAGCCTGCGCAAGAACCAGACCGTCACCGTCACCGTGCTCGAAGTGCGCGACGGCGGCCTCGAAGTGCAGGTCGGCGAAGACGGCGCGACCGGCTTCATCAAGCGCTCGGACCTCGGCCGCGACCGCGACGAACAGCGCCCCGACCGCTTCCAGGTCGGCAGCAAGGTCGATGCGATGGTGATCGGCTTCGACCGTTCGAAGAAGCCCAACTTCTCGATCAAGGCGCGTCAGATCGCCGAAGAGAAGGAAGCCGTCGCACAGTTCGGTTCCTCGGATTCGGGCGCTTCGCTCGGCGACATCCTCGGTGCCGCGCTCAAGAAGGGCGCCGAATAAGGTATGTGAGTGGCGCTCCCGCCCGCGGGAGTGCGCACCGCAATGTCAAAGGCCCGCTTGCGTCCCGCAGGCGGGCCTTTTCCTTTGACGGCCGCCTCTATAAGGTTGCAGCCATGATCCATGTTCACCAGTTCCCCTGCCTCAGCGACAATTACGGCTATCTCGTCCACGATACCGACAGCCATGAGACAGTTGCTATCGACACCCCCGATGCCAAGGCGTACCTGCTTCAAGCCGACTTGAAGGGCTGGCGCATCACCCAGATCTGGAACACCCACTGGCACCCCGATCATGCCGGGGGGAACGCCGCCATCCAGGAGGCGACCGGTTGCACCATTGTTGGTCCCGCGGAAGTCGGCGGCAAGTTCCCGCTCGACCGCATGGTTGCCCATGGCGACACGGTGATGCTGGGCAAGATCGCAGCCGAGGTGATCGACGTCTCAGGCCACACCAACGGCCACATCGCCTTCCACCTTCCGGACGCCGGCATCGCCTTTGTCGGAGATTCGGTCTTCGCATTGGGCTGCGGACGGATGTTCGAGGGCGAGCCGAAGCAATTCTGGTCGAGCATTTCCCGTATCAAGGCCTTGCCTGCCGAAACCCTGCTCTATTGTGCGCACGAATACACCGCCTCCAACGCCAAATTCGCGCTCCATGCCGATCCGGACAATGCCGCGCTTCAGGACTACGCCGAGGAAATCGCAGCCAAGCGCGCGCGGGACGAATGGACAGTGCCCACCACGCTGCGGCGCGAGCTGGCCACCAACCCGTTCCTGCGCGCCGACGATCCGGCGATGATGGCGAAGTGGGGAGGAGCCGCGCCTCACGAAACCTTCGCGGCGCTGCGGGCGGCCAAGGACAACTTCTGAGATGAGCGCCTCTGACGCCCCGATGATCCGGGGATTTCACGCGCACATCTACTACGATCCGGGTGAGATCGCCGAGGCTCAGGCTTTCGCCGAGCGGGCGCGGGAGCGGTTCAAGGTTGCGGTCGGTCACTTCCACCTCGCCCCCGTCGGCCCGCACCCGCGCGGGTCGTGCCAGCTGTCGATGGCGCCGGACACCTTCGCCGCCTTCGCGCTCTGGGCGCTGCACGAGCGCGGGGACCTGACGATCTTTGCGCACGGGCTCTCCGGCAACGACCTTGCCGATCACACGCGCTACGTGATCTGGTTCGGCCCTTCCGAACCGCTCGACCTGTCGATCTTCGGCTGATGCAGGCACTGCGCGTCGAGCACCTGTCCGGCGATCTTTCGGGTATCGCGCTGACCGATCACCCGGCCCCCGTCCGCGAGCCCGGCGAGGTGCTGGTGGCAATCCGTGCCGCCTCGCTCAACTTTCCCGATTTGCTGATGACGCAAGGGGGATACCAGTTCAAACCCGAGGTCCCCTTCACCAGCGGCCTCGAATTCGCCGGCGAGGTCCTGGAGGCAGACGCAGACAGCGGCTTTGCGCCGGGGGACCGGGTGATGGGCGGCAACAAGACCGGCGCTTTCGCCGAACTGGCCAGCCTGCCCGCCGACAAGCTCTCAGCCATGCCGCAGGGGATGGATTTTCCTGCCGCCGCTGCGATAGGCGCGGCCTATCTGACTGCCTTCACCGGACTGGTGGAACTGGGCGCATTGCAGAAGGGCCAATGGGTGCTGGTCCATGGTGCCAGCGGCGGAGTGGGCCTCGCCGCCTGCGACCTCGCACGCGCCCTCGGCGCACGAGTGATCGCCACGACCGGATCACCGGCAAAGGCTGACCGGATCGCCGCCCTCGCCCGCCCCGACGCAGTGATCATCGCTGAGGGGCGCTTCCGCGAACGGGTCGCCGAACTGACCGACGGCAGGCTTGCCGACATCGTCTTCGATCCCGTGGGCGGCGACGTGTTCGACGAATCGACCCGCTGCGTCGCGTTCGGCGGCAAGCTGATGGTGGTGGGCTTCACCAGCGGGCGGATCGCCGAGATCTCCACCAATATCCCGCTAATCAAGGGTTTTTCCGTCGTCGGTCTGCGCGCCGGAGAATATACGCGTCGCTTCCCCGAACGCGGCCGCGCGATCAACCACGCCATCGCCCGCCTCGCCGAAGCGGGCGCCATCAATCCGGCGATCGACCGCAGTCTCCCCCTGTCCCGCTGGCGCGAAGGCTTTGAGGCGATGGCCCGGCGCGAGCTGGTCGGCAAGGTGGTGTTCGTGCCGGGAATCTGAGGCCCTACGAAAAAGGGCGGCCTCGCTGGACCGCCCCCTCTCCGTAAACGCAAAATGCCATCTGCCTAGAGCGAAGCGATGACCTCGTCGGCAAGCTGCCTGTCGGCAGCGGTGTCATGCGCCTGAGCAATCAGCACCTTGGAGGCAGCGGCAGCAGCGGTGACTGCGCGGGCCTTGACCTCGGCAATCGCGGCACGTTCGGCAGCGGCGATCTTGTCCTCCGCCATGCGCTGACGGCGCGCGACCATCGCCGCGCTGTCAGCCTCGGCCCGGGCGCGGATCGCCTCGGCCTCGTCGCGCGCGCCGGCCAGCATAGCCTCGGCGTCCTTTTCGGCGCTCGCGATCTTGGCAGCGTACTCCGCGCGCAGCGCCTCGGCCTCGGCACGCAGGGTTTTCGCTTCGTCGAGCGCGGCACGGATGCCGGCGATCTTGGCGTCGAGCCCGCCGGTGATGATCCCGGGGACCTTCTTCCAGATGAAGACGCCGATCAGCACGCTCATCGCCAGCGCGACCCACTGGTACGAATCGAGACCGAGCACGCCCGGCTCGGCATGATGACCCTCGGCCCCGGCGGCGAGCAGCAACAGGATGTCAGCCATGAGCCATCACCTCCTTGACCGCGGCCGCAGCGGCAGCGGGTTCGATCTGCGAGCCGGCGACACGGGCGACGATGTCGCGGGCCGCCTCGGCGGCGACGCCTTCGATCTCGGCCATTGCGCTCGAACGTGCGGCAGCGATCGCTGCCTCGGCCTCGGCAAGGCGGACATCGAGCCGGGCCTGCTCATCGGCAAGATGTGCCGCACTGGCAGCGGCAGCGGCAGCCTTGGCTTCAGCAATCACGCTTTGCGCTGCGGTCCGGTTGGCGTTTTCCCGGGTGCGCCACGCTTCTTCCTCACCCGTCGCGGCGTCACGCGCAGCCTGAGCAGCGGCGAGATCGCCGGCGATCTGGCTGTCACGCAGTTCCACCGTGCCGAGGATTTTCGGCACCATCCCCAGCCCGACGAGGGCGAAGGTGAGGCCGAAGAACACCAGCAGCCAGAATACCTGGCTCGAGAGCGTTTCGGAGAGTTGTGCGATCTGGGGCATGATGGACCTTTGTCCGGAACGACGAATGGTACGCCCGCCGGGCGCGCGGTGGCTTGGCCCCGCTGCCCGGCCGGACGGCGTGTCGTCTTAGCTGAAGATCAGCAGAACGGCGATCACGAAGGCCAGCAGGCCGAGAAGTTCGGCGGCCGCGAAGCCGATGAACAGGCGGCCCTGCTGACCGTCGGCAGCACCCGGATTGCGGAGCGCACCTTCGAGGAACGAGGCGAACACGTTGCCCACGCCGAGCGCGGCGAGGCCTGCGCCGATCGCCGCGAGACCGGCACCGAGAAGAGCAGCAGCTTGAGCGTCCATGGTATTAAACTCCGTTGAAATTCTGATTGTTGTCAAGGGTAGTGAAGAGAACCGCTAAGCTCTCAGTGAAGATTTTCCGCATCGTTGATGTAAAGCGAGGTCAGCAGCGCGAAGACATAGGCCTGGATGCCCGCGACGAGGATTTCCAGCGCGCTGATCGCGACCATCAGGATAAAGCTTGGCACCCCGACGAGGACACCAAGCCCGGCGCCCGCGCTCCCACCGGCGATCACGAAGCTCGCCAGCACCTTGAGCAGGACGTGCCCGGCCATCATTGCCACGAAGAGACGCAGGGCAAGGCTGAAGGGGCGGACCATGAAGCTGACGAGTTCGATCAGGCTGATCGGCGCGGCGAGGAACACCGGAGTGTTCGCGGGCCAGAACAGCGAGAAGAAGTGCAGCCCATGCTTGGCGAAGCCGACGATCAGCACGATCGAGAAGCTCATGATCGCCAGCACGCCGGTGACCGTGAAGTGGCTGGTGAAGGTGAAAGCGTGGAAGCCCGGGATCAGCCCGACCGGCACAAGCCCCAGCAGGTTGCCGAACAGGATGAACATGAAAAGCGTAAAGATGTAAGGCACATACTTGCGCCCGGCCTTGCCGACATTCGCTTCCAGAAGATCGTCGATGAAGCCGGTCATGGTCTCGACCGCCATCTGCCAGCGCCCCGGCACCAGCGCGCGCTTCATCCCGCCCGCGACGAACAGCGTCACGAGAATGGCGGTGATCGCCATCCACAGCGCGGAATTGGTGAACGCGATGTTGATCCCGTCGCCCAGTTGCCAATCGGACCCCAGGAGGGGTTCGATGGTGAACTGCTTCATCGGATCGACCTTGCCTTCTTCGGCTGCCACGATCGAAAGATCCCCAAATGTTTCACATGAAACACGCCCCTGGAGGGGGTCTGGAGGGGGTCAAGCGGGGGCCTAGGCCTCGCTATCGTCACTCTGGACCGCATCTGCAGGGCGCGTGTTCGCGCTCAGGATAAGGCTTCTGAAGGCCGATGCCGTCCCGAGGAACAACCCGCCCAACAGGCCCCAGGGCGCGATGCCGAGCAATGCGTCGATCGCAAAGCCGATCACCAGGCCGCCGATAATCCCGCCCAGAAGGCCTGCCAGGGCGCGGTTGCCGCTGCGGTAATTCGCATCGACACCCTTCACCTGCGGCCGGTTGCGCTGCTCTTCACGCTCGCGTGCGGCCTTGAGCCGCGCTTCGAGCGCGTCGATCCGCGCATCCTCTTGAATGGGTTCTCGGGCAGGTTTCTCGTCGCTCATGCCATGGTCCCTAAACGCGGGGGCCAGCCACATGCAACAAGGTGCCCGCCGAGGGCGCCGCCCCCTTAGAAGGGGGGCACATATGTGTCAACATCGCTGGGACCGGCATTTGTGCGGTTGCGAGATGGCATTTCTCTGGCGTGCCCGCCTGCGCGGGCGCGCGCCTTGGCCTTAAGGACAACGCGCATCACGGGCCGGCGCGCCTGCGCCGCGGGTTTGCCAGCTACCATCGGGGGCCTTGTACTTCTCGCCGGGGCTGGTGCGGGCGATGGCCTGGCACCCGGCGGTCAGCGCATAGGCCTCAAGCGTCGCGTTGTTCTCTCGTGCCTTTTCGGCATAGACAGCGCGGCGTTTGATGTTGATGTCGTCGACCAGCCGCTGCAGCGCCGGATTGGGCGCGCCGACGATGCCGAGATAGCCGTCGGGCTGCTCGCCCACCTTGCCCTCGGCGCGGGCGGCGGCATAGGCCGGGTCACGCTGCTGGGCGAGCGCAGGAACAGCGCCTGCCCCAATCACGGCCAGCGCGGTCAGTCCGGCAATAAGGGTCTTGCGCATCACTTTTCCTCCAGTTCGTAGGAGCCATCCGGCCTCAAGTAGCGAAGCGGTAGGCCAGCAAGGACATCTTAGAAGATGTCCCCGTTCTCCTCGATCGTGTTGGCCGCATCCTCGGCCAGACGGTAGATCACTTCCTGCCGGATGTTGACGTTGAGCTCGATCACGATCGGCTTGTCGGGCGCCGCGATGTTGATGCATCCCGCCAGCCCTGCCGAAACGATTGCGAGCCCGGACATCGCCGCCCGGCGCTTGTTTCGTCCTTGCCGCTCCATCGCCCCTGCCCCCTCTTCGCCCAGGCGAAAGGATGTGGCAGCGCGCCGATTGGCGGTCAATTCGAGATGCGTCATGGCTGGTCTTCGCTTTCGGGAGGTTGAACGGATGGGTCAGCAGCGGGGCGCGCGGGCACGAGCCGCCCGTTTTCCTGCCGGAACAGGCCAATGTCCTCGGGCCGGCGAATGTAATTGGCGTCCCAGAACGATCGTACCATCGTGGCCAGTTCGTAGAAATTCTCCGACCGGACGTTGATCTTGAAGAGGATCGGCAGCTTCGCCAGTCGCCGGGTGACGAAGTTCTGGCTGGTGCCCGCACCCTGGCGCACCCCGTCGAATTCGAAGCTGGTGACGATCTCCCCGTCGAGCAGGCCGCCCAGCCCCACGCGCATCTGCCGGTAATCGATCGAGCGCAGCGCCGAAAAAGCGTAATTGCCCATCGTGCCGAGGTCCTCGTAGCTCAGCTCGCCGATATAGGCGACATTGCCGCCGCCCTCGCGCGAGGCGAGCACGCCCCCGTCGATCCGCCCCCGGCCATTGGTGTCGAACGCGATCGGCACGGTTCCGTCGAAGGTGCCGGTCGCGGACAGATTGGTGAGTTCCATCTCGGCCACGAAGGTCGCGGCATCGAGCCCGGTTATGTCGAAGACATAGCGGCGCTCCTCGGCCTTGCCGAAGTCCATCACCAGCGGGCGCATCACGAGCGTGCCGCCCATGAAGGGGAAGCGCGCATCCTCGAGCGCAAGGCGGGTGCCCTCGCTCACCTCGAACTGCACCCGCCCGGCGAGCACCTCGATCCCCGGATTGATCGCGGCGATGGTGACGCGCTGGTCGGGCGCGGTGGTGAGGTTGAGGAGATCGGTGAACACCACCTGCCCCTTCAGCCCGCGCACCGGGCCGAAGGCGGCGGCGAAGTCGAACCCGTCGGTGGCGAAGGTGCCCGAGCTGGTGATGTCCTCGCCCTTCCAGTCGATCCGTCCGCCTCCGGTCAGCGCGCCATCGGCAAAGGCGATCACGCCCTTGGCGAGGTAGGACAGATCCTCGGGCTGGAACGCCTTGTCGAAGGCGAGCGCGGGAACGGTGAAGCGCGCGCCTCCGGTGGCGGCATCAAGATCGTGAGTCACGGTCACATCGGCAACCGCGCGCCCCGATCCGGGGTGGGCGAGGCGCGCGGCGGCGGCGATGCGGTTGTCGGCAAGGGTCAGGCGCGCTCCCTCGGCGGCGAGCGGCGTGAAGCGCGCCTCGCCTTGCGGCGGTCGGTCGGAGAGGGTGAAGCGCGCATCCGCAAGGCCGAGGGTCCCTTCGGCGAAGGTCCAGCGCCCGGCGATGGCATCGAGATCGAGTGGCACCGCTGCAAGCCGCGCCGTGCCGCCCACGATGCTGCCGCCCGGCTCGCCCGCAAGGCTGCCGGTGAGGCTGTCTGCGGCGAGGCGCACTTCGCTGTCGCCGCTGCCGATCTGAAGCGCGAGGTTCTCCACCGCGAAGGGCTCAGGGTAGCGCAGCACGACCCCGGCGGCGGCGATCTTGGCCGGGCTCTCGCCGAGTGTGCCTCCAAGGCTCACCGCGCCGGTGCGCGCGGCGATGCGCAGGCTGTCGCGGTAGGTGAGCATCGTGCGCCCGCGTTCCGGGCAGAGCGTCACCTGCTGGCCCGCGAGCGCAAGGCCCGAGAGCGCAAGCCGCGCAAAGCTGAGCGGCATGCAACGGGTGCCGAGCGCAAGCCCCCGAGCGGGCGACCAGTCGCCTTCGAGCGGGAGCGCAAGGTCGTTGACCCCGCCCCCCGGCAGAATGCCGCTGGTGCGAACGAGGCCCTCGAAGGCGAGGCTGCCATCCGGGCGGGCGCGCAGCGCGAGGCGGGGAACGGCGAGGCGGTTCGGCCCTGCGGTGTAATCGGCCATGGCCATGCGCAGTGTCCAGCCACCGTCGGGACCGCCGTCTCTGGCCGCCTCCTGCGCGATGCGGGCATTGATGGCAGGCAGTCCCCCGCCGCCCGCCAGCAGGTCGCCGGCGAAGCCCGAAAGGCCCGCCGGTCCGAACCCCGCCCTTCCCCGCGAAAGCGCCGCGAGCGGCGTTCCGGCGCGGCTTGCAAGGCGCGCTTCGGGGATGGTCAGCGACCCTGCTGCGCCCTTGTGGCGGACGATCGCCTCGGCCCTGAGGTTCGCCCCGTCGAGCCCGCTGGCGAGCGCGGTGCGGGCCTTGGCGACCAGCGGGGCGATGAGCGTGCCCTGTGCCCCGCGCTCGGCGGCAGCGAGGCTGGCGGTGAGGCCGGGTGCGGGGGCAAGGCCGGTGCCGCGCAAGGTGCCCTCCCACTGCCCGCTGGTCCCGTCCGCCGCCCCGCGCCAGCTGCCCTCGGCTGCGAGCCGTGCCAGGCGGCCCTGAGGCGCGGCGATCCCGGTCAGGGCGAGATCATGGCCGAGCGCGAGGCGGCCGTCGGACCAGCCGAGACGGGCGGTGCCGGTAAGCCCCGAGGCAGCCAGATCGGCAAAGCCCGCGTTCGTGCCCGCGAGGCGGAAATCGGCATCGGCGGCCGTGAAATCGCGTCTCAGGCTCGCCTTGGTGCCGATATCGGCCCGCGCAAGGCTCGCGCCGGCACAGACGAGCCCCGCCAGCCGCAGCGGCCCATCGAAAGCGGGCGCGCCGTCCGCCGTCGTCACTGTGCCGTAAAGCGTCGCGCTCTGCGCCCGGCAGCCTTCCGCCCCGATCCCGGGCGCGGTCGCGGCGAGGCGTCCGGCAAATCCGTCGTCCAGCCGGCCAGCGCCTTCCAGCGCCACGCCCACCCGCCCGAAGTCGCTGGCGACGAGGGCGCGCGCGTCCTCCACTTCGAGCACGATCGCAGGAAGCGCCGGGGCAGCGTCGCTGCCGGTGAAGACCAGCGGGTCGAGCGCGCCGAGGCTCAGCTTGCCGCCCGTGAGGCTGGCGAACGCTCGCGCCCCTTCGATACGCACGCGGCGCACCTCAGGTCCGGCCCAGCCCACTCCGGTTTCGATCACCATGCGCCTGACGGTCAGGTCAGGCCGGGCCGGATCGCCGATGACGAGGTTGGCGATCACCTGCTGCTGCGGGGTGAGGCCGACGATGTCGTAGGTCGCCGGAACGCCGCGTTCGGAAAGATAGTCGTCGATGAGGTCGGTGGCGATTCGCTCGCGGCTCAGCCACGCGGCTGTGCCGCCGATGAGCGCTATCGCCGCCACTGCCAGCGCAAGCCGGGCACGCCACCGGTGCGGCCGCCGCGCGCTCACGCCGTTCCCCGGCCCCTCCATGTCCTCAGCGTCCGGTAACGACATCGCCTCCAACCCTTGCGCGCATCATCGTCCAAAGGCAATGATGCGCGCCCAGGTCCGCTCTTTCCGGAGGGTCGCATTGCCGGAAGCTGAAGACAGTTTCGATTTTCTCGACAGCGCCGCACCCGATTGGGACGCGGGCAAGGCAGCCGGGGACGGCCACCGTGCCCGCCTGCGCGCGCGGCTGCTGACCGGCGGGGCCGAGGCGCTCGCCGATTACGAGGTACTAGAATATCTCCTCTTCGCCGCCATTCCGCGCGGCAACACCAAGCCGATGGCCAAGGCCCTGCTCGCCCAGTTCGGAAGCCTTGCCGGGGTGATGAACGCCGATCCCAAGGCGCTCCAGCGGGTCAAGGGCGTGGGCGAGAATTCGGCGGCCGCCCTGAAGGCCGTCGCGACCGCCGCCCGGCGCATGGCGCGGGGCGAGATCATGGGCAAGCCCGTGCTCGGTTCGTGGCAGGCGCTGATCGACTACCTCACCACCGACATGGCGCACCTCACCGTGGAGCGCGTGCGGGTGCTCTATCTCGACACCAAGAACCGTCTGATCGAGGACCATCATGTCGGCGACGGCTCGATCGACGAGGCGGCGATCCACCCGCGCGAGGTGATACGGCGGGCGATGGACGTGGGCGCCTCCGCGATGATCCTCGTCCACAACCACCCCTCCGGCTCGCCCGAACCCAGCCGCGCCGACATCCAGATCACCCAGCGCATCGCCGAGGCCGGGCGGCACATGGGCGTGACCGTCCACGATCACGTCATCATCGGGCGCGAGGGGCACGCCAGCCTGCGGGCCAAGGGCCTCATCTGACGCTCTTGCCATAAGCGCGCCGCCCGCCTAGCCGCTGGCCCAAGTTCGACCTCTCAACCGGAGCCGCCCGATGGTCCCCCGCTACGCCCGCCCTGCCATGACCGCTCTGTGGGAGCCGGAGGCGAAATATCGCATCTGGTTCGAGATCGAGGCGCACGCGACGCAGAAGCTCGCCGATCTCGGCGTGGTGCCGCAGAGTGCCGCCAGGGCGCTGTGGGACTGGTGGGCGACCGATCCGGTGATCGACGTCGCCGCCATCGACGCGATTGAGGCCGTGACCAAGCATGACGTCATCGCCTTCCTCGACTGGGTGGCGCGCGAAGTGGGCGAGGAAGCGCGCTTCATGCATCAGGGCATGACCTCCTCGGACGTGCTCGACACCACGCTGTCGGTGCAACTGGCCCGCGCTTCGGACATCCTGCTGGCAGACCTCGACGCGCTGCTGGCGGCGATTCGCACCCGCGCCGAGGAGCACAAATATACGCCCACGATCGGCCGCAGCCACGGCATCCATGCCGAGCCGGTGACCTTCGGCCTGAAGCTCGCCGAGGCCTATGCCGAGTTCGCCCGCTGCCGCACCCGGCTGGTCGCCGCGCGCGCGGAAATCGCGACCTGCGCGATCTCGGGCGCGGTCGGGACTTTTGCGAACGTCGATCCGCAGGTCGAGGCCTATGTGGCCGAGCAGCTCGGCCTCGCCATCGAGCCGGTCTCGACACAGGTGATCCCGCGCGATCGTCACGCGATGTTCTTCGCCACCCTTGGCGTGATCGCCAGCTCCATCGAGCGGCTCGCGACCGAAATCCGCCACCTGCAGCGCACCGAAGTGCTGGAGGCCGAGGAGTATTTCTCCCCCGGCCAGAAGGGCTCTTCTGCCATGCCGCACAAGCGCAATCCGATCCTGACCGAAAACCTTACCGGCCTTGCGCGGGTGGTCCGCTCGGCGGTCACCCCGGCACTGGAGAACGTGGCCCTGTGGCACGAGCGCGACATCTCGCATTCCTCGGTCGAACGCTACATCGGCCCGGACGCCACCATCACCCTCGATTTCGCCCTCGTGCGGCTGACGGGCGTGGTCGAGAAGCTGCTGGTCTACCCTGCGCGCATGGAAAAGAACATGAACCGCATGGGCGGGCTGATCCATTCACAGCGCGTGCTGCTGGCGCTGACGCAGGCGGGGCTGACCCGCGACGAGAGCTACCGTCTGGTGCAGCGCAACGCGATGAAGGTTTGGGAATCGGACGGCGCGCTGTCGCTGCTCGATCTGCTCAAGGCCGATCCGGACGTTGCTGCCGCGCTTTCACCGCAGCAGCTCGAAGAGAAATTCGACCTCGGCTACCACTTCAAGCATGTCGACACGATCTTCGCGCGGGTGTTCGGGTGACGGCGGCGACGCTGGACTCGGGAGCCGAATGGCTTAGGTTCGCCGCGACCGGGCACGCAGGGGAGAGCCACGCCTCGTGAAGATCATTCGCACCATCGTCTGGGTTCTGGCCGCGCTCGCCTTCGTGGTGTTCGCCGCCTACAACTGGCAGCCGGTCGAACTGACGCTATGGCAGAACCTGGTGCTCGAAACCAAGGTGCCGGTGCTGGCGCTGCTCGCCTTTGCCGCGGGCTTCGTGCCGATGTGGGCGGTGCACAGGAGCGTGGTGTGGGGGCAGAGCCGCCGCATTCGCACGCTGGAGAACTCGCTCAAGAACACCGCCATGGCACATCGCGCCGAGCCGGCAAGCGCGCCTGTGGCAGCGGACAGCCCTGTGGACAAGTCCGGCAGAAGCGGGGGAGAAGCCGCCGATCCCCTCGGTCTCGATGATGGGGGGAGCGCAGGCGAATGAGCAACCCGGTCTACCTCGCGCTTGATGTTCCGCAGCTCGAACCGGCCCGCGCGCTGGTCGAGAAGGTCAAGGCGCATATCGGGGGCGTGAAGCTCGGACTCGAATTCTTCTGCGCCCACGGCGCGCACGGGGTCCACGAGATCGCCCATTGCGGGCTGCCGATCTTCCTTGATCTGAAGTTCCACGACATCCCCAACACTGTCGCCGCCGCGATGCAGGCGATCCATGTCTACGAACCTGCGATCGTCACCGTCCACGCCAGTGGCGGGCGTGCGATGATGGAAGACGCCAAGGCGGCAGCCGCTGCCGGGACAAAGGTGGTCGCGGTGACGATGCTCACCAGCCTCGATGCCGCCGATCTCGCCGCGACCGGCGTTCACGGCAGTGCAGAGACGCAGGTCATGCGGCTCGCCGAACTCGCTCAAGCCGCCGGGCTCGACGGGATCGTGTGTTCCGGGCAGGAGGTCGGCATGGTGCGCAAGGCGTGGAGGGACGGCTTCTTCGTCGTCCCCGGCCTTCGCCCCGCAGGGAACGGCACCGGTGACCAGAAGCGCGTCGTCACCCCGCGCCAGGCCCGCGACAATGGCGCGAGCGTGCTCGTCATCGGCCGCCCTATCAGCCGCGCGGAAGACCCGGCGGCCGCCGCACGGGCGATCGAGGCAACGCTCTAGGTCCCGGCCATGGCGGACGAGGCGACCCCCAACCTGCCCGCGCGCGATTTCACCGCGACTGCGGCGTTCTATGCCAGGCTGGGGTTCGAGGAAGACTACCGCTCGGGGGGCTGGATGATCCTGTCGCGCGGCACCGCGACGCTGGAGTTCTTCCCCTATCCTGACCTCGACCCCTATCAGTCGTCCTTTTCCTGCTGTCTGAGGCTCGACGATCTCGGCGCCATGATGCGGCAGGTCGAAGCCAGCGGCGTCCCTCGTGCACGGCAGGGCATCCCGCGCTATCACCCCGCCGCGCCCGATCCGAGCGGGCTCACCATCGCCTATCTGGTCGACCCCGACGGCACCCTGCTGCGCCTGATCCAGATTGAGCCATGATTGCCCCCGCCACCCGCGCCGACGTCCCGGCGCTCAAAACCCTGCTTGAGGCCGCCTATCGCGGCGATTCGGCGCGGGCCGGTTGGAACCACGAGGCCGACATCCTCGATGATGAACGCACCAGCCGCGAGGAACTCGACGCGCTGCTCGCCGACCCGGCGGTGACGATCCTTGTCGCGCGCGACGGCGACGTGCTGATTGGCTGCGTCGCGGTGACGCGCAAGGACGCGGCACTGGCCTATCTCGGGATGCTCTGCGTCCTGCCCACCCTGCAGTCGGGTGGCCTCGGGCGGCGCCTGCTCGACGCCGCCGAGGACCTCGCCCGCGCCGAGGGTATCGCGGCGATGGAGATGACCGTGATCGACAGCCGCGATGCTCTCATCGCGTGGTACGTGCGGCGCGGCTATGCGCTGACCGGCGAGCGCCGCCCCTTCCCCGTCCCGCGCGATCCGCCAGTGGCCTTCGTGGTGCTGGAAAAGCCGCTCCGCCCCGCGTAAGGCGCGGGCCATGGCTGGCACCCTCGTCAAGATCTGCGGAATTTCGACACCCGAGACCCTCGCGGCTGCGGTGGGCGCCGGGGCGAGCCATGTCGGCTTCGTCCATTTCGCCAAGAGCCCGCGCCACCTTGCGCTCGCCGATGCAGCGATCCTGCGCCGGCAGGTGCCGGATCATGTGAAGGCGGTGCTGCTGCTGGTGAACGCCGATGCGGCAATGCTGGCCGATGCGGTGCGCATCGTCGCCCCCGATGTGGTCCAGTTCCACGGCGCCGAAACCCCCGATGCCCTTGCCCGCTTCCGCGCCGAGACGGGGATCGAGGCATGGCGGGCAATGGCGGTGAAGGATGCCGCCGCGCTGGCCGGGGCGGTGCAATTCCGCGGCGCGGCGGACCGCGTGCTGCTGGATGCCCCGGCGACCGCGCTGCCCGGAGGGAACGGCACGGCCTTCGACTGGAGCCTGCTTGCCGGATGGCAGGCCCCGCTTGCCTGGGGCCTTGCGGGCGGGCTTACCCCGGCCAATGTCGCTGACGCCATCCGCCTCACCCGCGCACCGCTGGTCGACACCTCATCGGGCGTCGAGCGCGGACCCGGCATCAAGGACGTGGACAAGATCGCCGCCTTCTGCAAAGCGGCACGGCTATGAACACACCCCTCAACTCCTTCCGCAACCTGCCGGACGAGCGCGGCCATTTCGGCCAGTTCGGCGGGCGCTATGTCGCCGAGACGCTGATGCCGCTGGTGCTCGATCTGGAGCGCGAATATCGCAAGGCGCAGCAAGACCCGGCGTTTCAGGCCGAGTTTGACGATCTGCTGGAGCATTACGTCGGCCGCCCAAGCCCGCTCTATTTCGCGCCGCGCCTCACGGAAGAGCTGGGCGGCGCGCAGGTGTGGTTCAAGCGTGACGAGCTCAATCACACCGGCGCGCACAAGATCAACAATTGCATCGGCCAGATCCTGCTCGCGATCCGCATGGGCAAGA
>VFQO010001849.1_pt1 | contig 14653 bp, 9 predicted proteins | sample 3512331 | NCBI WGS metagenome assembly VFQO01 (sample SAMN10412371, study PRJNA504923) | tailings metagenome | isolation source: Replicate 3 from Balatoc abandoned mine | place: Philippines: Itogon, Benguet | collected 2017-08-28
GCTCGGCATCGGCGAGCCGCTGGATCGCATCGTGAAGCGCCGGATCGAGGCGCAGGGGAAAGGCCTTCCTGGCGGTCATGGCAGGGTGTCAGTAGAGCGAACCTGCATTGACCACCGGCTGGGTGTCGCGCTCGCCGCACAGCACCACCATCAGGTTCGAGACCATCGCCGCCTTGCGCTCGTCGTCGAGGTGGACGACGTCCTTCTCCGAAAGCTGGGTCAGCGCCATCTCGACCATCGTCACCGCGCCCTCGACCAGCTTCCTGCGGGCGGCGATCACGGCTTCGGCCTGCTGGCGGCGCAGCATCGCGCCGGCGATCTCGGGGGCATAGGCAAGGTGGGTGAGGCCGCATTCGTCGACTGTGATCCCGGCCACCGAGAGACGCTCGATCAGCGCGAGCCGCAGTTCGGCGCTCACTTCATCGTGGTTGCCGCGCAGGGTGACTTCGAGATGCTCGATGTCGTCATAGGGATAGCGCGACCCGATCGAGCGCACCGCCGCCTCGATCTGGGCGGTAACGAAATCGCGGTAGTCATCGACGTCATAGAGCGCCTGGGCGGTATCGGTGACGCGCCACACGACCTGCGCGGCCATCTCGATCGGGTTGCCGCGCGCATCGTTGACCTTGATGGTCTGCGAGATGACGTTGTTGGCGCGCACCGCGATCTTGCTGCGGGTCAGCCACGGCAGCACCCAGCGCAGGCCTTCGTTGCGGTCGGTGCCCTTGTAGGCGCCGAACAACTGGATCGCGGCGGCCTCGTTGGGGTTGATCATGTAGAAGCCGGTGAGGATGGCGAGGGCGATGAAGCCGGTCACCAGCGCGGCGCTGATCATCAGGCCTTTGGGCAGGCCGCCGGGCGCCATCGCATCGACGAACATCCAGCCGGCCAGCAGCACCAGCACCAGCGACACCAGCAGCATGACATAGCCGCTCTGGGTCGAGGCGGGCGTCTCGTGGCTCCGGTTGAGGGCAGGGGTATCGGCTGGGGACATGACGAATCTCCGTGGGTTACGACCTTAAACTGATATCATGGTTATATCATGTGCGGCGCTCGTCAAGATCGCCCTCTGCGGGCTTGCGCGTATCATGGCTTGGCGAATACCCCCGTTTGGCTGTAGCAGGGCTTCAAAGGCGCGATTGCAATGGGGGGATCGGTGCAGAGCGGCGATGACACACCTTCGGACGCGCGCCCGCTGCTGTTCGTCAGCTATTCCCGCGGCGATCTGGAGCGTGCCCGCCCCGTGATCGACCTGCTCGAGGGCTCGGGCTTCGATGTATGGTGGGACGGGCGCCTCGAGGGCGGGGAGAACTATCTCCAGACCACCGAAACCGCGCTCGAGACCGCGGCCTGCGTGGTGGTGCTGTGGTCGGCCACCTCGACCGCCTCGCACTGGGTGCGCGACGAGGCCCAGCGCGGGCGCGAGCGCGGGTGTCTGGTGCCGCTGACGACCGACGGGACGATGGCGCCGCTCGGCTTCCGGCAGTTCCAGTTGCTCGACATCAGCGGCTGGGACGGCACGCCGGGCGCCCCCGAGGCGGAGCGGATCCTGGTGGCGGTTCGTGCCAGGCTCGGGGCCGGCCAGAGCGCGCCAGCCGCGCGCCAGACCCCCGCCAGCATGCCCCCGTCCGGCCCCGCCGCCGCGCTCGGGCTGGCGCTCTCGCGGCGGACGATGCTCGCGGGCGGGGCAGGGGTGCTCGGGGCCGCAGGACTGCTCGGCGCATGGCAGTTCGGGCTGTTCGGCAGCCCGGCATCGGCGGCGATGTCGATGGTGGTGATGCCCTTCGCCAACGAGACCGGGGACCCCGACAAGAAGTATTTCTCCGACGGCCTCGCCCGCGAGTTGCGCACGATCCTGTCGCGCAATCCGCGGCTCAAGGTGGCCGCGCCCACCTCGTCCAGCGCGATCGAGGGCGAGGATGAATTCGCCATCGGGCGCAAGCTCGGGGTCGGCCATATCCTGCGCGGCTCGGTCCAGCGCGATGCCGTGCGGGTGCGCGTCTTTGCCGAACTGGTGGCGACCGAGGGCGGCGAGGTGCTCTGGGGCGAGACCTATGACCGCGCGCTCGAGGATGTCTTCGCGGTGCAGACGGAAATCGCCCAGACCGTCGCCGTCGCGCTGGTCGCCGAATTTGCCAGCGCGAGCGAGGCCGAGCAGGCCGCCGCCGCGCAGAAGGAGATCGGCGGCACCCAGTCGGTCGCCGCCTACGAGGCCTTCCTGCGCGGTATGGCGTTCTACGATCTGTCCGCCGGGCCGGAAACCGACCGCGCCGCGCTGGCGCAGTTCGACGCCGCGATCGGCGCCGACGGCAACTACGCCGCCGCCCATGCGATGCGCTCGATCATTCTTGCCACCATCGCCAACGACGCCGCGAGCGGCAGCGCGGAATCGCGGCAGCTGTTCGAGGCCGCCAAGGTCGCTGCCGAGAGGTCGCTCGCGCTCGAGAACCGCCTGGCGCGCGCGCATCTGGCGCTCGGCGTGGTGTACAACAACGGCTTCCTGCGGCCCCTTGCGGCGGCCCCGCATTACCGCGCCGCGCAGGACCTTGCCGCCGGCGATGCCGACGTGCTGCGTTCGGTCGCCTCGTTCCTGGCCTATGGCGAGGAGCGGGCGCAGGCGGCGCAGCTCATCGAGCGGGTGCTGGAGCTCGACCCGCTCAATGCCGGCGCCTTCCGGGCGGCGGGATATATCGCGCTGTTCGCGCGCGATTACCCGAAGATGGTCAGGCACATGGAGCGGGCGCTGGCGCTCAATCTCGAGATCGTCAGCGCGCATTTCGGGATTGCCGTGGCGCGGCTGCTGCAAGGCGATCCGGCCGGGGCGCTGAAGGCGGCGGCGGCCGAGCCCGGGCGGGCCTACAGCCTCACCGCGACGGCCATCGCCCGCGCCAAGCTCGGTGATGCCGGCGGCTCGGACGCGGCCTTCGCCATGCTGCGGGCGGAGTTCGGCGACAGCCTCTACCAGCACGCGCAGGTCCACGCCCAGCGCGGCGAGACCGCGGCGGCTCTCGCCCTGCTCGAGGCCGCCCATGCCGCGCGCGATCCCGGCCTGCTCTGGCTGCGCAACGATCCCCTGATCGATCCCCTGCGCGGCGAGGCGGGTTTCAAGGATTTGCTTTTGCGCCTCGGGTCATGATAGCACCCCGCTTGCGCCCGATGGGGGCGTATCCGAGGGGGTTAACACCATGAAGAAGATCGTGACCTTTGCTGTGGTTGCAGGCGCTGCGCTGTCGCTCGCCGCTTGCGGTGGCAAGACCGAAGAGGCGCCCGCCGCCGAAGAGACCGCCACCACCGAAATGGCGCCCGAGGCAGAAGAGCCGATGGCTGCCGAGACCCCGGCTGGCGACGAGGCGCTCGACCCGACCAGCAACCCGATTCCCCCGGCAGCGGAAGGCGAAGCTGCTCCGGCCGAGTAATTTGCTATCCTCCGCGCCATGTTTCACGTGAAACATGGCGCGGACTGCCCCTTGAGCCCACCCCAGACGCGGTCCGAAAGCGGGCTGGAGGGGGTCTGGAGCGGGGCGAGCCTGGCCTGGAGCCGGGCACGAAAACCTGCTCAGGGCCGCAATCGGCCCGTCAGATAGCCCGGCAGGTTCTCGGCCAGCCATTTCTGCACCGCGGGATGGCCGATCCGCGTATATTGGCTCGGCGCCTTGCTGGCGGTCCGCCCGCATTTGCGCCCGCCGCTCACCACGCCCACGAGCACCGGCGGCTCCTTGCGCCCGCCATGCAGCACCAGCGGCCCGCCGCTGTCGCCGAAGCAGGCCTGCTGGTTCTCCGCCCCGGCCGCACACAGCACCGAATCCCTGAGGCGCCCCTGCGTGAACCGGCTCACCCGCGCGCATTCCTCGGCGCTGCGGAGCAGCAGCCTCACCCCCTGAAGCGTCCCGGCTGCCTCCGTGCTTTTCACGTCGGTCACGCCCCAGCCATAGGCGATCACCGGCTGGCCCGGCACCACCGGCCGCTGGGCAAGGCCCAGCCGGTCGATTGCAAGCCGCCTCGCCCCGAAGATTCCGGGCCCCTTGCTGCCCGCCCGCGGATCATACTGGACGAGGGCGATGTCGAAGGCGAGGTTGCCGCGCTCGAAGTTCGGGTGGGGGATGACCTGCCGGATCGGGTAGCTGTTGCCCTCCTCCTCGCCCAGCCCCAGCGCGCCGAGCCGGATGCGGTAGGGGTGCTGGTCGATCGCGTAGATCATGCCGCTCTTGGGGTCGACGTGATCGACCAGACAATGCGCTGCGGTCAGCACCCAGCCAGTCGCCACGAGGGTGCCGCCGCATGTCACCCGGTGACGCAGACCAAGCTGCTTCTTGCCGAGCCGCTCGGGACGCCAGATCATCGCCTGCCACGGCGCCTCGCCCATGCGCGCGGGCCTGCCGCCGATCGCTTCCACGCGAGCGGGTCCGCACAAGGTGTCGGTATAGGTCACGCCGCGGAAGGTCACCGTGCTGGTGGTGCACCTCTCCGCCCGGAGCGCGGCTTGCTCGGCCTCGGTTTCGGCCGCGACTTCCTTGCGGTAGGCGAGCGCCTCCTCCTCGGTCATCGGCGGGACGAAATCGCCCCCGGCGATCGGCAGCGGTGCCTCCGGATCCTCGCGTGCAAAAGTGGCCAGCGTCCGGCACCCGCGCTCCACCCCGCGCTCGCAGGCCTGCGAGATCAGCGCATAGCCGCGGGGGCGATCGACCAGCAGACCTTCGCCGCGGATCAGTTGGTCGCCAAGGTCCCGGCAACGGCGCGGGTCCGCATCGCAGGCGGCCAGCGCCCAGCGCATGGCCGTGTCGATCTCCTCCGGTGCTAGCGGTGCTTCTGCCGCCCTGCGCCCGGTCAGCGTGAGGGCCGCCGGCCAGCAGGCATCGGTGACGCCCCCATCGCAGGCGCCCCCCAGCAGACGCTGTGCCGCATCGGGCCGAGAGAGCGGCGACATGCCATTATTGTAGATCTTGCCCAGCTCCGCACATTGCGACTGGTCGCCTGCCGCGCAACCGGCGGCGAGTGCGGGCGCTGTGGCAATATCGTGCTCCGTCTCGCACAGATTGCGATCAAGGTCGCAGGCGCGCTCGAACAGCTCCATCGCGGCCCTGCGCGTTTCTGGCGGACCCGCGGTTTCGGCAAACACCACCTCGCCCAGCCACCGGCAGGCAAGGCCGTCCCCGGCGCGGCATGCCTTGCCGAGCGGCTCGCGCCGCTCCGCGTCAGGTCCTTCACTGCGGGCCAGCAGCATGGAGCAGGCGCCCGCAGAGCCCGCATCGCACAGGCTTTCGAGCCGGGCGAGCGCCGCGGCCTGAGCCGCGGGGGTATCGGCACTGCCGAACTCGCGCTCGGCCAGTGCAAAGCAGGCCGCCTGCCCGCCGCGCGCGCAGAGGTCGCGGCGCAGAGCCTCGGCTGCGGCCGGACCGTTCTCCGGCGCGGCCCACGCGCCCGATTCGATCGCCTCGGCAATCCCGGCGCAGACGTCGAGCGCGCCGAGATTGCAGGCGCGGGCCTGCATTTCCATGCCGAAGTCCTTGGCCCCGTCGCGGCCGATTTGCTGGAACAGCGTGCCGAGGTCGGCGCACGCCCGCGCCTCGCCTGCCGAGCAGGCTTCGCGCAGCAGCAATTCGGCCACGGGGCGGTTCTGCGGCTTGCCTTCACCCTCGAGATAGGCCCGGCCGAGCGCAGCGCATGCCGCCTGCTCTCCCGCATCGCAGCCTTGCTCGGCCTGAGCGGCGGCGGCTGCCTCGAGGGCGATCCGGCGCGGGGACTTCTTGTATTCTGCCCGTTCCGGAGCGTCCTTCTCGCTATAGGCAAAAGGCACCGGCATCGGCCCGGGCGGCGGGGCCTCGCCGTCTGCATCCTGCGCCCGCAGCGGTGCGGCAATCAGCAGCGCCAGCAGCGCCGCCAAACGGAAAACATACTTGCCGGCCATCGCCTGCCTCCCCCTCAACCCCTGTGAAATATGCGCTTTTTCAGGCAGAGCGTCAAACCGGGGAGTGCGAGGCGCTTCTCGCTTGTAAGCTTACGCGGCGTGGGCTTAAGCAGGATCGGGCAGGCCGGTGCGGGGCCAGAGGGGGAGATCAGGACGTGCCGATGCCAGCCAGCCAGCCAGCGCCTATCCGCGAGAGCTGGCAGCCGCATCTCGCGCTCGGGATCACCGGACACCGCGCCACCAATCCCGCCTATTCCGCCCACGCGCCGGCCATCGCCGCCGCGCTCGAATCGCTGTTCGCCCGCATCGACGCCATCTGCGCCGACCTGCCGGGCGCGCGCGGCGCGGTGCGGCTGCACAGCCTGCTGGTCGACGGCACCGACCAGATCGCGGCCGAGATCGCTCTGGAGCGCGGCTGGGACCTCGCCGTGCCGTTGCCCTTCGGCGCGGCGCTCAACTGCGCAATCAACGCCCACCCCGAAAGCCTCGCCGATGTCGATGCCCTGCTCGCCGGCCGGGCGGCGGGCGATCCGGCGGTCGAGGCCAAGGCCGCCGCGATCCGTGCGGTGACGGCGCGGGCGGCGCTGTTCGAGATCGCCGACCGCGATGCCGAGGTCGAGGCGCTGTGGCGCGCGAGCCTCGCCGATCCCGGCGACCGCGCCGCCGCCCGCGCCTTCGACGCGCTCGCCTCGGACAATGTCGCGCTGGCCGGGCGGGTGATGATCGAGCGGGTCGATCTGGTGGTCGCGGTGTGGGACGGCAAGGTGGCGAACCTGCCGGGGGGCACCGGACATACTGTCGTCACCGCCTTGGCGATGGGCGCGCCGGTGCTGCTGATCGATCCGGCGCGGCCCGATAGCTGGCGCATCCTCGCGCGGCCCGAGGAGCTCGGCCAGCCGGTCGAGCCTGCCGCGCCGGCCGATTGCGAGCGGCTCGAGGCGATCATCCGCGCCGCGGTGATCGTCGAGGGGTGGAGCCCCGCGCTGCTCGCCCGCGAAAGCTGGCGACCGCAATCGAGCCGGGTGTTTGCGCTCTACCGCCGGATCGAGCGGATTTTCGGCGGGGGTTCGTGGTTCGGCTCTCTGAGGATCGACTACGAAGCGCCCGAGGCGATAGCGGGCGGGAGCGGGGCGGGGATGATCGCCGCGGCCCGCGCCATGCCCGGCGGCGATCCGCAGGTGGCGCGCCAGCTTGCCGAGGAGGTGATGCCGATGTTCGCCTGGGCCGACGGCGTGGCGAACCGGCTGGCCGATGCCTATCGCAGCGGGATGATCGTCAATTTCGTGCTGGCGACGCTGGCGGTGATGGTCGGGATCATGTTCCTGCCGGCTGGCCTTCTGGCCTATAAATGGGCCTTCGCGCTGCTCGAACTGCTGCTGCTGGCGGCGATCCTGGTGATGACGGCGGCAGGCTCGCGGCTCGGCTGGCACCGCCGCTGGTTCGCAACGCGGCGGGTGGCCGAATATCTGCGCCACGCGCCCGCGCTGCTGCTCCTTGGCGTGATGCGCCCGGCGGGCCGCTGGCCGCGGAGCGGCGGGGGGCACGGGAGCGGGGGGCACGGGGGCGGGGGGCACGGGGGCGGAGCCGCTGCGGGCTGGCCCGAGCACTTCGCCCGCCACGCCCTGCGCGATGTCGGCCTGCCGCGCGCGGTGCTGACGCGCGACTACTTGCGCAGCGGCCTTGCCGGAGCGGTGCTGCCCCACGTCACCGGCCAGCGCGCCTATCACACCGCCAAGGCGCAAAGGCTCGAGACCGTCCACCACCGCCTCGACCGCGCCGCCGAGACCTGCTTCGCGCTCGCGGTGGTCTCGGTGCTGGCCTATCTCGCATTGAAAGGGGCGGGCGTGCTGGGCTGGGTGCCCAAGGACTGGGCCGCGGCCCTCTCGCCGCTGTTCACCTTCCTCGGCGTGGCCTTCCCGACGCTCGGCGCGAACCTTTCGGGCATCCGCTATTTCGGCGATTTCGAACGCTTCGGCGCGATCTCGCGGGTGGCGGCGGAGAAGCTCGGCGGGATCGAGGAGCGCATCGCCCTGCTGCTGTCAGGCAGCGAGAGCCTGCTCGCCTATGCCGCCGTCTCCGACCTGATCCACGCGCTCGACGAGGCGGTGGTGGAGGAGATCGCCAGCTGGCAGGCGGTGTTCGGCGCGAAGCACCTGTCGCTGCCGGCCTGACCGGATCAGTAGCCGCTCGCCTGCCCGTCCTTGCGCATCTCGGTCGCGCCCGTGTAGACGCCGGTGACCGGATCGCGGGCGATGATCTGATAGCCGCCGAAGGGGATGCCGGTCGTCTCCACCTCGACCTTGTGGCCCATCGCCCTGAGCGCCTCGACTGTCGCTTCCGGGATGCCCGGTTCGACCTGCAAGACCCCGAGCGTGTCGATCGGAGCGGTGTCGGCCGGGCTGCCCGCCAGCGCGTCGGTCGGCTGGCGCCCGCCATCATGGTGGAGCCGCGCAGCATCGCCCGCCTCTTGCAGGTTCATGCCAAAGTCGACGATGTTGACCAGCACCTGCACATGGCCCTGCGGCTGCATCCCGCCGCCCATCAGCCCGAAGCTCGCCCAGGGCTTGCCGTCCTTCCTGATGAAGGCCGGGATGATCGTCTGGAACGGGCGCTTGGCCGGCGCATAGGCATTCGGGTGCGCGGGATCGAGGCTGTAGAGCTCGCCCCGGTCCTGCAACATGAAGCCCAGCCCGTCCGCGACCAGCCCGCCGCCCATGCCGCGATAATTCGACTGGATCAGGCTCACCATCATCCCGTCCTTGTCGGCCACGGTGAGGTAGGTGGTGTCACCCTCGCCCTCGAGCCTGGGGGCGACCAGCGCGCCCGGGCCGAAGGCGGGGGTGGCGCGGGCCGGGTCGATCAGAGCGAAGCGCTGCTTGCCGTATTCGTCGGTCAACAGTTCCGCCGGGGTCTTTGCGAAGTCCGGATCGGCATAGAAGCGCGCCGCATCCTCGAAGGCGAGGCGCTTGGCCTCGGTGATGTAGTGGAGCACCTGCGGGCTACCCCGCTCCCACTGGGAAAGGTCCACGTTCTTGAGGATGTTGACCATCTGCAGCGCCGCGAACCCCTGCGAATTCGGCGGCAATTCGCACAGCTCGTAGCCCTTGCGATAGGCGGTGCAGGCGACCTCGACCCACTCGCTGTCATGCGCGGCGAAATCGGCGAGGGTGAAGGCGCTGCCCTGCCGTTGCAGGTAGTCGACCAGCACCCTTGCGGTCTCGCCCGCATAGAATTCGTCGCGCCCGTTTCTGGCGATGCGTTCGAGGGTGTTCGCCAGATCGGGATTGCGGAACATCTCTCCGGCGCGGGGCGCGCGACCGTTGGCGAACCAGGTCTTGCGGGCATTGCTGAAGTCGAAGGGCGTCGTTGCCTGCTGGCGCTCGTAATTCTTCAGCCCGCGGTCGAGATACATCGCGATCACCGGCGCGACCGGGTGGCCTTCGCGGGCATAGCGGATCGTGGGGGCGAGCACCTCCTGCATCGGCAGCTTGCCATAGCGGGCGTGCAGATCGAACCACGCATCGACTGTGCCGGGGATGGTGACGGGCAGGTGGCCGACCGGCGGCAGGCTGGCCGCGCCCTTGGGAAGCTTGGCCTTCAATTGCCCCAGCGTCTGCCCGGATGGCGAGCGACCCGAGCCGTTGATGCCGACGAGCTTGCCGGTTTTCGGGTCATGGACGATCGCGAAAAGATCGCCGCCGATGCCGTTGCCGGTCGGCTCCATCAACCCGAGCGCGGCATTGGCGGCAATCGCCGCATCGACCGCCGAGCCGCCCGCCTTGAGGATATCGAGCGCGATCTGCGTCGCGAGCGGATGCGCGGTCGCCGCCATGCCGTGAGGGGCAACCACCGGCGAGCGGCTCCACTGCGCGCCGACGGGCCGTGCGCCGGGGCCGATCCCCTTGGTCGCCTGCGGCGTGGTCTCGGCGGGGTGAGGGCTGTCCTGCGCCAGCACGGGCGCGGCAGCGAGAGCGGAGGCGGCGAGGAGCAGGGGGGCGAGTTTCAGCATGGCCTGCACCCTAAGCGGCAGCAAGCGCCATGCAAGTCCGCTGTGGCCTGTTCGTCGTCCCGTGTCATGCACCGGGCGACGGGGGCGCTGCGAGAATGAAAAAGGCCCCCGGTGTCGCCACCGGAGGCCTTCTCACGATCAACCTGCGTCCACGCCTCAGGCGTGATATTTGGCCCAGGTCACATCGAAACGGTCAGCGTTCATCACCTTGTTCCAGGCCGAGATGAAGTCGCACACGAACTTGCCCTCGTTCCCGCTCTCGGCATAGACCTCGGCCTGCGCGCGCAGGATCGAGTTGGAGCCGAACACGAGATCGGTGCGGGTCGCGCGCCACTTCTCGGCCCCCGTCGCGCGGTCCACGCCGACATATTCCTCGTCGCCGCTGTCATCCACGGGCGACCACTTGGTCCCCATGTCGAGCAGGTTGCGGAAATAGTCGGGCGTGAGCTTGCCCGGAGTGGCGGTGAGGACGCCGATATTATTGCCGTGGTGGGCGTGCTTGCTCACCGCACCGAGCGCGCGCAGGCCGCCGACCAGCACGGTCATTTCCGGCACCGACAGCCCGAGCAGGTGCGCCCTGTCGATCAGCATTTCCTCGGTGCGGACCTGCGCCTTGGTCTTGAGGTAGTTGCGGAAGCCGTCGGCAAAGGGTTCGAGCGGCTCGAAGCTTGCGGCATCGGTCTGCTCGGCCGAGGCATCGCCGCGACCGCCGAGGAAGGGCACGGTGACATCGAAGCCCGCATCCTCCGCTGCCTTCTCGACCGCTGCCGAACCGGCAAGCACGATCGCGTCGGCCATCGAGAGGCTGCCGCGATAGGCCTCGATGGTGTCGAGCACGCGGCCCAGTTCCTCGGGGTCATTGACCGCCCAGGACCGCTGCGGCTCGAGCCGGATCCGCGCGCCATTGGCCCCGCCGCGGTGGTCGGAGTTGCGATAGGTCGAGGCCGAGGCCCAGGCCGCCTTGACCAGCTCGCGCACCGACAGGCCCGAGCCGAGGATCGCCGCCTTGAAGCGGGCGACTTCGGCATCGGACGGCATGGTGCCGGCCGGAACCGGGTCCTGCCAGATCAGCGTTTCGGACGGCACTTCCGGCCCGAGGTAACGGACCTTGGGCCCCATGTCGCGGTGGCACAGCTTGAACCATGCGCGGGCGAAGGCATCGTCCAGAGCGGCCTGATCGCGGTGGAACCGCTCGGAGATCTTGCGGTATTCCGGGTCGTTCTTGAGCGCCATGTCGGCGGTGGTCATCATCGTCGGCACGCGCTTGTTGGGGTCGCGTGCGTCGGGGGCGAGGTCTTCGGGATCGGGGTTGATCGGCGTCCACTGGTTGGCACCGGCGGGCGACTTCACCAGCTCGAAGTCATACTTGAACAGGATGCGGAAATAGTCGCCGCCCCACTTGGTCGGGTTGTTCGACCATGCGCCCTCGATCCCCGAGGTGGTGATGTTGCCGGCAGCGATCTCGTCGGCGTCGTTGAGCCAGCCGAAGCCCATCAGGTGCAGGTCCTCGCTTTCCGGAGCGCCGCCAAAGGTGTCGGACGGGTGCGCGCCGTGGGCCTTGCCGAAGGCGTGGCCGCCTGCGACCAGCGCCACGGTTTCCTCGTCGTTCATCGCCATGCGGGCGAAGGTCTCGCGCATGTCGCGGGCCATGCCCTCGGGGTCATGCGGGTTGCCCTGCGGGCCTTCCGGGTTGACGTAGATCAGCCCCATCTGGATCGCGGCCAGCGGGTTTTCGAGCGCGCGGCCTTCCTTGGGGTGGATGCGGGTGGGAACGCCTTCGTTGACCCACTGTTCTTCCGTGCCCCAGTAGACGCTTTCCGGCTCGAACACGTCGGCACGGCCGCCGCCGAAGCCGAACACGGGTCCGCCCATGCTCTCGATCGCGACATTGCCGGCGAGGATGAAGAGGTCGGCCCAGCTGATGTTCTTGCCGTATTTCTGCTTGATCGGCCACAGCAGGCGGCGGGCCTTGTCGAGGTTGCCGTTATCGGGCCACGAGTTGAGCGGAGCAAAGCGCTGCTGGCCCGAGTTGGCGCCGCCGCGCCCGTCGCCGGTGCGGTAGGTCCCCGCCGCGTGCCAGGCCATGCGGATGAAGAACGGGCCGTAATGGCCGTAATCGGCCGGCCACCACGGCTGGCTGTCGGTCATGAGCGCAGTGAGATCGGCCTTCAGCGCGTTGTAATCGAGCGCGTTGAAGGCTTCGGCATAGTCGAAGTCCTCGCCATAGGGGTTCGCGCTGCGCCCGCCTTCGGTCAGGATGTCGACCTGAAGCGCCTGCGGCCACCAGTCGCGGTTGGTGCGGCCCAGCAGGTTGCGCATATCCACACCGCCGTGGAAGGGGCAGCCGCCGCTCATCTCTCCGGTTTTTGCGTCCATGATTTCTCTCTCCTCTCGGGGTCCAGACTCGCCTGTGGGCGTAGCCTACCCGCAGAGAATGCCGCGCCAGGGAATCAGCGTCCAATCGATTAATGCGCGCTTTTTGATTGAGTGCGGCGATTAATGAACGGGAGGGAGTGGAGCGGCAGGGCCGCTCCCTTTTCCTTGCCTATGATAAGGAAGAGATCTGCCGGAGGTTCAAATCGTCACCAGATCAACCGATTATGGAGGCAAGCCGATGGAGAGCCCGCTTGAAACGGAGCGGCTCGAGGGGCCGGGCGGCGGGGGCAATCCCGTCTCTTCCCCGCCCGCAACCAGAGCGAAGATCGATTGGGGTCTGGCCCGCCTTGGCGTCCTGCTCGGCGTCTGCGTCGGACTGGCCTATGTCCTGATCCCGGCCTGACCCCGGCCCCTGCGGCCCCTTGCAGTCTTCGGCCGGCAAAACGACAAGGGCGGGCTCCCGGCTTCGGGAACCCGCCCTTTGCATTTCCCTGGCCACGAGGGCTCAGGCGGCTTGCGCGACCGGCTCCACCGGCTCGTTGCGGATCAGGAAGTCGAACGCGCCGAGGCCGGCCTTCGCGCCTTCGCCCATGGCGACGACGATCTGCTTGTGCGGCACGGTGGTGCAGTCGCCCGCGGCATAGATGCCGGGGATGCTGGTCGCGCCGTGATCGTCGATCACGATCTCGCCGAACTTCGACAGCTCCAGACCGGTCTCGCGCAGCCATTCGGTGTTGGGGACGAGGCCGATCTGGACGAACACGCCTTCCAGATCGATGCGGCGCTCCTCGCCATTGGCGCGGTTCTTGACCACGAGGCCGCTGACCTTGCCATTGGCCCCGAGGATCTCGGTGGTCTGGCCGTTGGTGACGATCTCGACATTGGGCATCGAGCGCAGCTTGCGCTGGAGCACCTCGTCGGCGCGCAGCTTGGTGTCGAATTCGATCAGCGTCACGTGGCCTACGATCATGGCCAGGTCGATCGCCGCCTCGACGCCCGAATTGCCGCCGCCGATCACCGCGATGCGCTTGCCCTTGAACAGCGGGCCGTCGCAGTGCGGGCAATAGGCCACGCCCTTGTTGCGATATTCCGCCTCGCCCGGCACGCCGAGATTGCGCCAGCGCGCGCCGGTCGAGAGGATCAGGGTGCGCGCCTTGAGGCTCGCGCCGTTGGCCATCACCACCTCGTGATAGCCGCCGACATCCTTGGCGGCGCGCAGTTCGACGGCGCGGGCGAGGTCCATCAGGTCGATGTCATATTCGCCGACGTGCTGCTTGAGGCTCTCGGTCAGCTTCGGGCCTTCGGTGTAGGGCGTGCCGGGGAGGTTCTCGATCCCGAGCGTGTCCATCAACTGCCCGCCGAAGCGTTCTGCCGCGATGCCGGTGCTGAAGCCCTTGCGCGCGGTATAGACCGCCGCTGCCGCGCCAGCGGGGCCGCCGCCGATCACCAGCACCTCGAACGGCGCCTTGGCAGCGAGCTTCTCGGCCTGCTTGGCATCGGCGTTCTTGTCGAGCTTCGCGAGGATCTCGGCCAGCTCCATCTTGCCGTTGTAGAACGGCTCGCCGTTAAGGAAGGTCGCAGGCACGGCCATGATGTCGCGCGCCTCGACTTCGCTCTGGAAGGTGCCGCCTTCGATCAGGGTGGCGGTGATGCGCGGGTTCTCGAGCGCCATCAGTGTCAGCGCCTGCACCACGTCGGGGCAGTTGTGGCACGAGAGCGAGAAGAACATCTCGAAGTGGTAATCGCCCTCGAGCGCACGGACCTGCTCGATCAGGTCAGCATCGACCTTGGGCGGGTGGCCCCCGGCCCACAGCAGGGCCAGCACCAGCGAGGTGAATTCGTGGCCCATCGGCAGGCCGGCAAAGCGCACCCACTTTTCCGCGTCCGAAGCGCGGCGGATAACAAAGCTCGGCTTGCGGGCATCCGTGCCGTCGAAGCGCGCGGTGACGAGATCGTGCAGCGAGGCGATCTGTTCGATCAGCGCACGGGTCTGGCGCGACTTCTCGCTGTCATCGAGCGAGGCCACCAGTTCCACGCCTTCGCGCAGATTGGCGAGATAGGTCTTGAGCTGGGCCTGCATGGCGGCGTCGAGCATGGCAATCCTCCGGGGGCGCGGGCAATCGCGCAGGGGAAAGGGGTGTCGATTCACAGGAAGGTGTAACGCGGGACCGGATGGCCCTGCCCCGATAGGGGGGAGGGGCGGGCACATCCGGTCCCGGCTACGACCCGGGAGTGCTTCAGAAGGCTCCCGGGATTGACGGCCGGCGCAGGGCCGGGGAGGGGGAGTGGCCCCGCGCGGCCGGTTCGCTTAGATCTTGCCGACGAGGTCGAGCGAGGGAGCCAGCGTGTCGCTGCCTTCTTCC
>VFQO010001854.1_pt1 | contig 14612 bp, 15 predicted proteins | sample 3512331 | NCBI WGS metagenome assembly VFQO01 (sample SAMN10412371, study PRJNA504923) | tailings metagenome | isolation source: Replicate 3 from Balatoc abandoned mine | place: Philippines: Itogon, Benguet | collected 2017-08-28
TTAGAGCGTTTTCCACAGCCTCTGAATCGCGAGGGATTCCAGCGGGTTTAAAATTCTGATTCATCCTGCTGGCTGGGTCGGAGGCCAGCATGGATGGCCAGAGCTTTATCTCAAGATTTGCGTGACCGGGTCGTTGCAGCGACGGACGATGGTATGAGTTGCCGAGCAGCGGCGGCTCGTTTTGGGGTTGGCGTTGCTACGGCGGTTCGCTGGCGGCGAATGGCACGCGATCATGGTCGGGCGATTGCGGGCAAGCCGGGCGGCGATCAGCGCTCGTCGAAGACCGATATTCACGCTGACCGTATTACGGCGATGCTGGTCGAGAACGGCGATATCACGCTGGCGGAGATCCAGTCGGGCCTCGCCGCGCAAGGCGTTCACATCGGGATCGGGACACTGTGGCGGTTCTTTGATCGTCGCGGCATCACGCGCAAAAAAAGACTGGCCATGCTATCGAGCAGGACCGGCCCGACGTCCTGAGACAGCGCCAGCGCTGGTTCGATGGTCAGCTCGATCTTGATCCCGAGCGCCTGGTCTTCATCGACGAGACGTGGACCTCCACCAACATGACCCGCAGCCATGGCCGCTGCCCAAAAGGCGAGCGGCTGCGCATGGGCTTCCCGCACGGTCACCGCAAAACCACCACACTGGTGGCCGGCCTGCGCATGACCGGCATGGTCGCTCCAATGGTGCTCGACGGACCGATCAACGGCGACTGGTTCGAAGCCTACGTCACCAAGGTGCTGGTGCCCGAACTGCGCTGCGGTGACATCGTCATTATGGACAACCTATCGAGCCACAAGCGGGTCGCCGTGAAGGAGAAGATCGAGGCGGTTGGCGCCACCCTGCGCTTCCTCCCGCCCTACAGCCCGGACTTCAACCCAATCGAGAAGGCGTTCTCCCGGCTCAAGGCCATGCTCCGCAAGGCAGGCGAGCGCACCGTTCGCGGCCTATGGGACCTCATCGGAAGGCTCGTCGACATCTTCCAGCCAGACGAGTGCGCCAATTACTTCAGCTCATGCGGATATGATCCAGCATGATCGGAAAACGCTCTAACCTCGTGTCAGCCGCAATCATCCTCTACAATTGCAAGAATCTCAACCGGGCAGCGCGCGCGCTCAAAGCACGGGGACAGCCCGGCGTCGACGGTCTACTGGGGCAAATCTCTCCGCTGGGATGGGATCACATCAATCTGACCGGAGATTATGTGTTCTCCGACGATGCCCAGCTCGACCACGACGGATTCTTGCCTCTTCGGATCGACGCGCTGTGATCGAAATCTGCCTATCTCGCCAAATCCAATCCTACCGTATATCTGTGTCCCAATAATGCACTGAGGCCAAGTCGGCGGTCTTTGCCCCCGCCTCAGCTTCATCCAGCCCGCGAATGATCTGCTCTCCGGTAAACATCGTTCTCTTCGTCTCGTTCCTTCTTCTGTCAGAGCCGGACTCTAATCGAGACTGGAGAAAAATCAGGGAGGTCAAGCTAGGTCACGTCATCCAAGGCGCAGATGCGCCGGATCGTCAGCGGGATCATCTCCGTGATCCGGACCGGGCTGCGCTGTCATGATGCGCCTGCCCAGTATGGTCCGCACAAGACGATCTACAACCGGATCATACGCTGGAGCCGGCTGGCGCATTCAACAAGAACTTTGCCGCGTTGCTGCAGATCCCGGACGACTTGACGCTCTATCGACAGCGCCACAGAGTCGAGAACATGTTCAGTGAACTTAAGGACTAGCGTCGCATCCACACCCGCTACGACCGCTGCGCTCACACCTTCACGTCAGCCAATCTGCATCGCCGCAACTGTCATCTTCTGGCTCAATCAACGAGTCCTAAGCCTACCACTGAAGTTTCAGTTCGGGTACGAAAGTAATATTCCCAACGAAATACTGTAATTCGAAGCCTTCCTTCAGTCGGAACTGAGGGACAGTAGCGAGAAACTCTTGCAGCGCAGTCTGCAATTCGAAGCGCGCAAGGTGCATGCCGAGACACTTGTGAATGCCACCGCCTAGCGCGATATGCGGAGCCTTGCGATCGAAGCGAATTTCTGACGGATTCTCGTGCATCGCAGGATCCTGATTGGCAACCGGAGTCGCAACCGACACATAGTCGCCCGGCATAATCTTCTCGCCATGCATCTCGATCTCCTTGGCCGCGATACGGAAGGCCGTTACAGGCCCGTAGACCCGCAGGAACTCCTCCACCGCCAACACGATGCGATCCGGGTTCTGACGTAGTTCGGCCTGTTGGTCGGGATATCGCGCAAGGTGCGCGAAAATGTTGCCGAGCAATGATGTGACGGTATCGAGACCCCCGATAAACAGATTGAAACAGTGGCCGAGGATTTCCTCGTCGTTCCATTTGCGGCCATCCTCCGCCGCAAAATTGAATGTGCCGGTAATGTAGTCTTCGCGCGGATTAGCGCGCCGATCGGCAATTTCGGCTTTCAGGTAATCAACCGTCTTTTGGACCGCGTTCCTGCGGACTTCCCAATCATTGGTATGCAGCATGGCCTTTTCCCAATCGAGGAATTCGGTGATCCGATCCTGCGGCAGACCGAGCAGATCGAGCACGATGTAGATCGGGAACCTTTCTGAAAACTCGTTCACAAAATCGCACTCGCCCCGATCCTTGAATTCTGCCAGCAGATCCCTGGCGCGCTGGTGCAGATCGTCCTTCAGCGCCGCCATTTTCTGGGGCGAGAAGATCGGGTTGAGCGCCTTGCGGTAATTGGCATGGATGGGGGGATCGACTTCGGTCGGGATGACCAGCCAGTTTTCGCCAATGCTCTGCGACCACTGCCCCATCCCGTTCTTGGTAAAATTGTCAGGATCACGCAGCATCGCCATGGTGTCTTCATAGCCCGTGAGCAGCCAGCCAGGCTGGTCGCCGGGGAAGATGTTAGACACGTAGGTTATCGGCCCCAGGGTGCGATGCATCTCCGGGATCAATGTTTCCTGCGGACACTCGGAGATAGCTTCGCGCGCGTAGAATGGCAGCCGCACCCCCTTGCCATGGGTGGAAGGTGCTGAGGATGCATGCTTGGTCATCTTGAACTCCAGAATTACAGATCGCAGACGGTGGAACTTGTGTGCGCTTTCCTGACATTGTCATGGCGCGCATCTGATTGTTCAGTGTCCGACGCTTGCTGGCAGCCTATGCTGGACTGCCTGAGCCCCAACCTTCCAGAAGAGAGGTGGCGGCACGCCGACGAACGCGCTGAACAGAGTTGCGACATCACCCGGACGTTTGCTGTGGGCGGGGTGATATGCCGCTTCGCCCTTATTGCTTATCGTTCCGGAGAGCCAGATGACTGCTGAAATTGAACCCCATATTCGCGCGATTTATGCTGAGTGGAATGCGAAGAACCTCGAGGGTGTGCTCGAGGCGTTCAAGGCTCTTGGGCCAAACGGCTTTACCGTGGAATATATTGGCAATGCTCCGATCGAGGGCGTAGCAGCGGTAGAGGAGATGTGGGCAACCTACGGCAAGACCTGTAAGACAGAACTCGCGCATCTCCTGGTAAACGGAAGCGAAGCTGCGGCGCTTGTCCATAATATTATCACGTGCGAGGGTGACGAGACGGTGTTGCCCAGCATCGAGACCTATCACCTCGAGAACGGCAGACTGCGCGTTCGTTATTATCACAACGACCCGGCGGCCGGTTCCTAGGTAGGGGATCGGTATCGGGACGCTCAGCACCGCACGATCACGTCCTATTCCACGCGCCCTGTCTGAATGGAGAATTTTTCTCCGGCGGAACATTGCGGCCTTTCCAAAGGAAGGTTGCGAGCGCGCTCAAACATTGGACCAATCGCGTTCATGTTGGGAGACGTGCCGTTGAAAACAGCTGAACCAAACGCTCAGACGAAGCCGACTCCCGCCTATAGCTGGGCTGTTCTGGGCGTGCTTACCGCAGTGCAGACATCCCATGGAATAGATCGGGCTATTATCGGTCTGGTGCTGGAACCGCTAGGGCGAGATTTTGAACTGAGCGATGGCCAGTTGGGCGTACTTGCCGGCTTTGCCTACGGTATATTTTTTGCGCTCGCCGCCATCCCTTTCGGTGTCGCAGTCGATCGCTTCAACCGTCGCAACATCATGGCTGCGGCACTGACTGTATGGAGCGCAGCGACGGCCTTCTGTGGCCTTGCATCAGGATTCTGGTCGCTGTTTGTCGGTCGTTCAATGGTGGGGATCGCCGAAGCCGCTGGTTCCCCTACCGGCATTTCCATCCTGAGCGATTATTTCGACAAAGATCGCCGCGCTACGGCCATTGGCATCTGGTATCTGAGTTCGGGAATCGGTCTGGCCATAGCCTTCATCGTGGGCGGTGCAATCGTACAGACTTATGGTTGGCGTTGGGCCTTTATGGCGGCCGGTATTCCCGGACTCGTGCTCATGCCCGTCCTGTTGCTCGCTGTGCGCGAGCCGGTTCGCGGCGGACTCGATGAAAAATTACCTGCGTCGGGCCAGCCCATAGCTGCCGAAGCGGGCTTGCGTGCCCGCATCGGCGAACTCCTGTCTCGTCCAGGACTGGCCCATTGTATCCTGGCGATCGTTCTGATCGCCACAGGCATCTACGGCATGAGCACATGGCTAACGACTTTCCTGATCCGGGTGCACGGATTTGAGATTTCCGATGCCGGTATGCTGATCGCGATCGCCTATGGCGTTTTGGGTTCTGTAGGCGGATTGGCGGCGGGGTGGGCGGTCGACATGCTGAACCGGCGTAAAGGAGGGTTCAGACCGGATCGGACTGCCCTGTTCGGTGCGATCATCCCATTCGCCTCCGCTTTGACTGGCCTCGGTACGGTCTATTTTCAAGATGTCACACTTGTCATCGTGTCCATGCTGACATGCGGCTTCTTCAGCGCATCGTACAACGGACCTATCTATTCGGTCATCGCCCATCAGGCCGGTCCGAAGTTGCGAGGTCTGGCCGTGTCGCTGGTGCAACTGGGAGCCAATCTGATCGGCGTCGGCGCAGGAGCCTATCTGATCGGCGCCATAAGCGAGGCCGTGGGCGGCACGCGAGGCGTTGCCTGGGGTATCGGTTTTGCGATGATCTTTGTCGCCTGGGGCGGCATTCATCTCCTGCTCGCAACACGCTCGATCAAACGGTCTCTCGACCCACCAGTGGTTGCTACGTCGACAGGCTGACTCCCCACTAGCGAACACTGAAGAAAACAAGGATGCGACATGCCAGACGATCAGCTTGATTCGGATTATGACGAAGCAGCCATGAAGCGTATTTTCGCGGTTGTCGAACAGGTGACCGGGGGCAAGATAACGGCGTCGCACCGCCAGGTTCGCTGGCGTCCAGCCTGGTTCGTCGATGTTGAAATCGACGGCGAAATCCGCCAGATGCACTTGCGCGGCGCCCGCGGTGGCGATGTCGCGATTTTCCCCGATCTCAAGCGCGAGGCCGACGTGATTTCGGTATTACATCGCCTTGGGATCCCCGTGCCCGAAATCCACGCCTACGTGGCCGAGCCACCCTGTATCGTGATGGAATCGATAAGAGGCACCCGAGATCTGTCCGGCCTTAGCGATGCGGAGAAAAGCTGCGTTGGGCGCGAGTTCATGCATGCCATGGCAGCGATGCATAGCCTGCCCCTGGACCCGTTCATCGATGTGGGCGTGGAACGGCCGGAAGGGGCCGAGAATATCGCGCTGGTCGGGCTGGACGCGTATATGCCGCAATATCGGCGGACCAAGGCCAAGCCGGAGCCCCTGCTGGAATTCGTCATTCGCTGGATCCGCCGAAATGTTCCCAGCCACCGTACCGGTGCAAGTTTCATTCAATTCGACGCCGGACAATTCCTTGTCGAAGACGGTCATATGACGAAGCTCTATGATTTCGAATTCAGCATGATCGGCGACCCCATGGTGGATCTGGCCACCATGGGTATGCGAAACACGATAGAACCGCTGGGCGCGCCGCTTCCCGAACTGGTCGGCTACTATGAGGAAGTGTCGGAGCAGCCCGTCGATCACGACGTCGTGCTGTTTCACGTGCTGCAGTTCTCACTCCTCGGCACCATGCAATTCAGTGGAACGGTAGCCCGTCCCGAACCCGGCGATCCCCATGCCGTATATCTGCAATTCGATCTCGCGCTGCGGCGCTCAATTCTTCTCGCACTCTCCCGGCTTGCGGGCGTTCAACTGCCCGATCTGCCTGCCCTTCCACAAACCCCGGGCATCAACGCCGCGCTAATGGCCAAGCTGGCAGATACGATCTCGGAGATTGGACCGGCTGACGATATGGCGGCAGCGCAAAAGGACCATGCGCTCGAGATGCTGCAATGGGCGAGGCTGGCCGACATGCATAGTCAATATGCTGTGGCGAACGATCTGGCCGATGTCTCGTCCTTGCTCGGCCAGTCGTTTGGCGATTGGCAAAGCGCTGAAGCCGCGCTCGAGCAGTTCGTTCTGCAGGCCGGCCCCGAAGAGGATGCACGCCTGATCGAAGTGCTGGCATCTATCGAAGGGCGAAGGCTGCAGATTTACGGCCCGACCGATATCGGCGAGGCGGCAATGAATGTCCGTTTGCCGCAAACCCGCCCCGAAAACTGAAAGACGGAGATCGCGATGCCGAGCGAGACAGACGAGTTCAAAAATCGATATGGCAGATGGGGCATGATCACTGGCGGGTCCGACGGACTTGGGGCAGCCTTTGCTGCGGAGATTGCTCAGCGAGGTCTCAATCTCGTCCTCGTCGCGCGAGGACAGGACAAGCTCGATGCCTTGGCCGAAGAATTGCGAGCAGCCTACAGGATCGAAGTGAAAACTGTTTCACTCGATCTGACGCGGCCAGATGCCTCCGAGCTGCTACGCCGCGAAACGGTGGATATCGATCTTGGTCTTGTGGTGTTCAACGCCGGGGCGGATGCCTCGGGCCAGTTCTTTCACGATATGAACATCCATGACTGTCGCGATCTCTTGCAGCGCAATATTCTGTTCCTGACGGAATCCCTGTATGAATTCGGCGGCCGGTTTCGCGACGCCGGTCGCGGGGGACTCGTGGTGGTAGGTTCAGCGGCGGCATTCGGGGGCGGAGCGCGCGGCGCGCTCTACACGGCTAGCAAGGGATTTGCTCTCAATCTGTGCGAATCGCTTTGGGCTGAACTTCAACCCTATGGTGTGGACCTGCAGACCTTGCTGTTCCGGATAGCCGATACACCCACCTTGCGCGGCGTCCTGAAACGCAAGGGCATTCCGGTCGAAGCGACAAGCGCGGTAGCCACAGATGATCTGGCGCGATCAACTTTGGATGCCTTGGCTGACGGCCCGGTCTTTAATTTCGACGAAAGTAGCCCCGATAATCCTCTCACGTCAGGGGCCATGCGCCGTGCCCACACCCTCGACGTCAGTGCCCAGCTCGAGGCGTTTTATGGCCCGGAGAGCTAGCTCATCGGCCTTCCTGTACCCTTCCCCAAGATAGGTTTGAAATAGCTGTGCCGGGCGCAGTTCTCGAAAAACAAAGTGTCGAATAACGACCACGAGGGGAGAACACAGTGCCAAACCGAGCAACAATGAGGATTGCCTTATCCATATCGCTCCTGACTGCCACGAGCACAGGGGCCTACGCTCAGGATTTCATTGCAGCTCAAGACGATCCCGACGATTCTATGGTACAGGATGCTGAGAACAGCATAATAGTTACCGCCCGAAGAACTGCCGAAGACATTCAGTCTGTCCCTGTGTCGGTCACTGCCTTCACTGCAGAGAGCCTGCGTTCGTCTACTATTCGCGATACGCAGGATTTGCTGATAAAGACACCGGGCGTGTTTCTGGCCGGCTCGGGTGGGCGAGAGAACACCAACTTCTCGATCCGCGGGCAATCAAAGGCGCTGGCGGGCAATAGCGCGCCGGCCGTAATCAGCTATTTTGCCGAGGTTCCTGCACCCACACTGGGTTCGAGTATTCCGACCTACGATCTGGGTTCGGTACAGGTTCTCAAGGGGCCGCAGGGGACGCTTTTCGGTCGCAATACGACTGGCGGCGCGATTCTGTATTATCCGACCGCACCGGATTACGACTTTTCAGGTTATATCTCCGGAACCTACGAGAATTACGACATGCGCATCCTTGAAGGTGCGATCAACGCGCCGCTGGTGGAGGACATGGTCGCCATAAGGGTCGCCGGACAAATCCAGAAGCGTGACGGCTATACGACCAACATTGGTATCGGCGATGACGCTGATGATCTCAACTCGCGCGCCATACGCGGTTCGTTACTGCTCGAACCGGCTGCCGGTATCAGCAACACCACGATCGTCGATTATTATCGCAATCGCTCCACAGGCGGTGCTTCGGTACTCTTCGATGTGCTCGATCCGCCTAACGGGCTCTCCGCAACCGGCACGCTTTCCGGCGCACGCGAACAATTGGCGCTGCAACTGGCGCGCGGCCCTCGCGTGATCAACTCTGATGTAGACGCTTTTGAACGGGTGGAGCGCTTCGGGGTAACCAACCGCACCGAGTTCTCGTTGTCAGACGAAGTCGAGCTCATCAACATTTTTGGCTACCGCAGCACGAAGGTTGATTACTTTTCGAGCGTTGACGGGCTCCCGACCTTGATTTCCGATGGTACGGGCGCGATTCCCCCCGGTCTGCCCGTTACGGTTGTCGGCGGGCGTCAGACATCCGATGTCGATCAGTTTACCAACGAATTGCAGTTGAAGGGCGTCGCTTTCGACGGTCAGCTCGATTGGCTAATCGGCGGCTTTTACCTTGATAGCAAACCGGTCGGGCCGTCAGGAACCTATATCCCGGTATTCATATTACCAGGAATTACCGACGCGCCCTTCAATTACAGCTTCTACAGCGAGGAGAGCAAGGCGCTGTTCGCGAACATCGGGTACGAACTCGACGGTTTGGTCGATGGATTGCGGCTTAATCTCGGATTTCGCTACACGTGGGACGACATCGAGGCTTGCGTAGGCGGCGGTACGTCTTCGCAACCCGTTGTCACGCCTGAGGAATGCCGTGATGGTTCGCCCAACATCATCAATTCCTCCGTCAATACCACGTCGTCGAGTGCCCCAACCTGGACTGTCGGCCTCGATTGGCAAGTCAATCCGGATCTGTTTCTCTATGTGGTGACACGCCGCGGTTACCGTGCAGGCGGCATCAATACGCCGACGCTGGGCGGAACGTTGGCGTCATTCCAGTCCTTCGAGCCGGAAGAAGTCACCGACATCGAGGCGGGGATTCGCTCCGATTTCCAGATGGGCGAGATGCGGGCGCAATTCAACGCATCGCCGTTTGTCGGTTGGTACAGTGGAGCACAGGTGCCAATCTCGGGTCTCAACACCAACGCTGCCTGCGGCACCGGTCCTGGCGGTTCCAATCCGCCGCGTTCTTCGCCCGATGGGGACTGCAATCCCGCCAACGATCCAAGCGGTGGCACCTTGCTGGTCAATGCCGGGGAAACCCGTGTGGCCGGTATCGATCTGTCGACGCGGATCGAACCCACGCGCGACCTTTCCTTCAGCGCCGGGGCCACGTTCCTTGACTTGAAGTCGCGATCCCTGACGGTACCATCCGCGCTGGTCGATTACCTGGCCACGCCTTCCGTACCGTTCAATCTGGTTGCGAAAACCACGATAACCGCAGGTGCGCGCTGGACCTTGCCGATCCCCTACAGCCTGGGCGAAACCACGCTGAGCGCGGATTACTATCACTCAAGCAGCGTCCAGTCGTCCGATGCTATCCTTCCCGCATACGACCTGGTCAACGCGCGGATCGATATCGAGGAAATCGCCGGGACGGGCATCGATGCGGCGATCTTCGTGCGCAACCTGTTCGACGAGGAATATCTCGCATCGGCCAACGTAGGATCGGCGGCTCTTGGGATTTTCAGCGGTTTCTACGGCGCCCCGCGTACCTATGGGCTGGAACTGCGATACCGGTTTGGCCAATGATCACAAGGAGCCCCAGGTGAGCGAGCAGGTAGACGTAATCATAGTCGGAGCCGGCCATAACGGCATGGCTTCGGCCGGCTACCTCAGCCGTGCAGGCAAGAAGGTGCTGGTGCTGGAGCGGTTGGGCAAGGTCGGAGGAATGACCAGCGCGGGGTACATGATTCCCGACGCGCCAGACCATCTGGTGACGCCATGCGCGGTAGAATTGCTGTTCGTTCGCGGCACCGGGCTGATCGAGGATCTCGAGCTCGTGAGGCACGGGCTCGAATGGATCGATCCCGATCCGACTTACGCATATCTACACCCCGACGGCAGCAGCGTATGCATATTTCGCGATGCCGAGCGTACGATTGAGGATATGTCCAGGCTTAATGCCAACGATGGGCGCAATTATCGCAAGTTTCTCAAGCTTCTCGATGCCCTGATGGACATCGGATTCCCGATCATGCAGGCCGAGCCGGGCCGGATCGATATTGCCAATCACGCCAAAGTCATCGGCAACGCGGTGCGCAATGCGCGCTTGAAGCGCGAGTTGCAGGCCCTTGCAGCGGGGACTGCCGACCAGATCGCCTGCGAGTGGTTCGAGCATCCTGCAAATGTCGCCCTGCTGACCAACACCGCTGCAGGCGCGGGACCGGTTGACGAGGACGGCAACGCCGCGGCCTATATGATCCTGGCTGTTCTGCATCGTCTTGGAACTGGCAAGCCGATTGGCAGCCTTCAGGCATTCGCCAATGCCCTACATCGCAGTATCGAGGAGTCGGGAGCCGAAGTTCGAGTCAATGCCCCGGTGGCGGAGATTGTCATCGACGATGGCGTGGCCAAGGGTGTGCGGCTGGAAGACGGTACGGAGATCCGCGCAATGGCGGTAATCGCCACCTGTGATCCGCGCACGGCCTATGGCATGACAACACCCGGCAAGGTGGAGCGCCGGCTAATGCAACGTATCGAGCACGTGCCTGCGAACCGCTCCAATGCAGCGCCCCTGCTTGCCAATATCGCCATGTCGGGGCCACTTACATTGAAGCGCCACCAGGATCTGCGTCACGATGACGCCGATCTCAGCAAGGCGGTAGGCTATATGGGTACGCCGGAAGAGGTTCGCGGCAGTTTCGCTGCCGCCAGACGAGGGGATATACCTGATCGCCACTGCGTATCGCTGACTCCCCTCTCGAATTCGGACCCCACCCAGGCTCCTCCGGGCGGATCACTGGCCTACATTTACGCGCCGGCCATGGCGGTCGATACACGCGACGGTTGGGATGCGGCACAGAAGGATCGGGTGATGGACAGCCTGATCGCGCAATTATCTGAATTCTATGACGGTTTCAGCAGCGAGGTCGGCCGTTTCGTGGAGACGCCACGCGAGCGGGAGCAACGCCTCAACGTAACAAACGGATGCGTGACGCATGTGGATTTTGGCGCCCTACGGTCAGGCATCAATCGTCCCGCGACAGGGTTTGGCGGACCAATCCCACCGGTGTCGGGTCTCTACATAGGGGGCGCTGGAGCCCATCCCGGTGGGGGGATCTCGGGAATTCCCGGTCGGATTGCGGCGAAACGGGTGCAGCGGTATCTGAAAAAAATGAAGCACTGAACGGCTCGACCACGAGCCTGCGACGGGAGACGAATGTGGCCAGACTTCAAGGCAAAGTGGCGATCATTACGGGTGCGGGCAGCGGCATCGGCCGCGCCAGCGCGCAAATGTTCGCCAGGGAAGGCGCGAGCGTCGTGGTCGCAGATATTGTTTCCGACACTGCACGCACTGTAGCCTCAGAGATTACGGATGCCGGTGGCAATGCTTTTGCCGTGACCGTGGATGTAGGCGACGAACACCAGGTCGGCGCGATGATCGATAGGGCGATAGAGCAGTTCGGACGGCTCGATATCCTGTTCAACAACGCGCTATTCGTGAACCCTGAAATGGCAATGCGCGACATCGATTTTCTGCAATTTGACCAAGAAGTTTTTACCGCGACGATCAGGGTAAATGTTCTTGGGCCTGTCATCGCCGCCAAACTGGCCATTCCGCACATGCTGGAACAAGGGAGCGGCTCGATCATCGCGACATCGTCCGGCAGTTCGCTCGGCGGCGATGTCACTGCTTTCAGCTATGGTTCATCCAAGGCCGCCCTGAACTGGTTCGTGCAAGCAATAGCAGCGACTTACGGAAAGCGAGGCATTCGCAGCAACGCAATCCTGCCCGGGCCCGTGCAGACGCCTTCCAAGATGAAATGGTCCACGCCCGAAATGGACGCCGCTTTCATGGAAGTGCTCAACACTCCTTTCATCGGAGAGCCCGAAGACATCGCCGCAATGGCGACCTTCCTGGCTTCCGATGAATCGCGGTACGTCAATGGTCAGCTCTATTCGGTCGACGGTGGCCAAGGTTGTACCGTCCCGTTCGTCAGCGTGACCAGAAAAATGCTTGGCAACAGCTGAACCCAGGGAGGCAATAATGGGAAAGAAGCAAGAGGATTATATTCGCGAATTTCATGCCGCCTGGGGCGATGGGACGGCAGAGACAAAGCCGGATATCGAAAAGATTCTGTCCATGATGTCCGAGAATGCCGAATGGCAATTATGGGTGCCTGGCGGGCCGGTAATACGAGGCAAGGAAGCGTTGCGTAAGGAAATTGAGCATCAAAGCAAAATCGCAACGCACAACAAATGCAATGAAGTGAACATCCTCTCAAATGAGCGGATGGTCATGCAAGAACGATCCGATACCGCTTACATCATGGGCAAATGGTGCCCGCACGACCTGCTTGCCGTCTACGAACTCGACGAGGACGGCCGGATAATGAAATGGCGCGAGTATCTCGACATGGTGGATCTGGGCAAGAAGATGGGGGTCGGCGAGGATTTTGCAGGGACACAGGAATTGAAAAGTTAAACAGTATCTCTCTGCTGATCTTCAGGCTTCAAGTCCGCTAACACCTCAAATTGGACTGCCATCAACCTCCAGCACAACAAGCTCGAACAACACTTCCTCGCCGCGCAGACAAACGCGGTCCATATGGTTAAGCGCTTCGGCCTCGAGTGGACGCCATCGCTTGAGTGTTTCGCTCACGATGCATCGGGGGCGGACAAGTGCTGTAAATGGCCGTCCAACGTCTTCGCACCTTGTTGCATCGAGGCTATTGTAGGACTGTTCGAGCCCGCCGTTCACTCACCCTTGGCGCGCCTCGAGATGAGCGACAGCGTCGCGCCGTGCGGCGGGCCTCAGAACTTCTTTTTCTAGAAGATCCTTCAACGCAGCCTGATAGAGCATGGCATCGGCGAGCAGCCGCTTGAGCTTCGTGTTCTCGCTCTCCAGGTCTTTCAGTCGGCGGGCATCGGAAACCGCCAGCCCACCATACTTCGATTTCCAGTGACGTGACCCCATAGTTTCCCCCAGCTGGGATTAGAGCCAGACCGCGTTGTTGCGCATGAGCGCGGTTGAAGCAATGGGCTGCGTAGCGGAGCCCGTAGGGCGTAGCGAAGCAGGCCATTGCTTATCCAGTTCGGCGGCGAACGCCGCCGGGGTTGCGTAGCCAAGGGATGAGTGCGGTCTCTCCCGGTTGTAGTCATCCACCCAGGCAGCGATCTCGACACGGGCATGGGCCATGTTCATGAACAGCGTCTCGTTGAGAAGCTCGTCCCGCATGCGACCGTTGAAGCTCTCGACATAGCCATTCTGCATCGGCCTTCCCGGCGCGATGTAATGCCACTCCACGCCGATCTCGCCGCACCATGCCAGAACCGCATTGCTGGTGAGCTCGGTGCCGTTGTCGCTGACGATCATGCCGGGCTTGCCACGCCGTTCGATCAACTCGGTCAGCTCGCGAACGACACGGCGACCTGAGATCGAGGTGTCCGGCACCGCTGCCAGGCATTCCCTGGTCACGTCATCGACCACGTTGAGCACGCGGAACCGTCTGCCCGACGCCATCTGGTCATGAACGAAGTCGAGGCTCCAGCGCTGGTTCGACAGGGCCAGAACCGGAGCAGGAGCCCTCGTGCCGACAGCGCGCTTGCGGCTGCGTCGTCGCCTGACCGCCAAGCCTTCCTCCTTGTAGAGCCTCTGTGTCTTCTTCCGGTTGATCATGATCCCCTCCCGGCGCAGCAGGATATGCAGACGGCGATAGCCGAACCGCCGTCGCTGGTTGGCCAGCTCGCGCAGCTTCTCACGCAGACCGGCGTCATCGTCCCTGGTGGAGCGGTAACGCACGCTTTTGCGATCGGCATCGATGACACGGCACGCCCGCCGTTCGCTCATTCCGTGGCAGGCCTGGAGATGAGTAACAGCTTCCCGCTGTCAACGCTGACTAAAATTTCCCCAGAAGTGCCGGGTTAAAATTCCCCAGTTTGGGTTTTCGGTGATCAGCCGTTCCAGTGATCGTGGGTGCGCTCCTTCGGCGGCCGCCCGCGCCTTTTCGGCGGTGGCGGCGGGGTGATGGCGGAGATCGCTCTGGTGTGCTCGGGCACGAGGTCGGAGTGGGCGCGCAAGCGGTAACTTGCGCCCTCGATCTGGATGACGATGGCATGGTGCAGCAGGCGATCCAGCAGGGCCGTTGCCACCACCGGATCCCCGAACACCTCACCCCATTCAGCAAAGCCGCGGTTGGATGTGAGGATGGCGTCACCGCAAGGTTTGTGCGCCAGACAACGATTTGGCGGACATAGAGAGAAC
>VFQO010001856.1_pt1 | contig 14574 bp, 11 predicted proteins | sample 3512331 | NCBI WGS metagenome assembly VFQO01 (sample SAMN10412371, study PRJNA504923) | tailings metagenome | isolation source: Replicate 3 from Balatoc abandoned mine | place: Philippines: Itogon, Benguet | collected 2017-08-28
TGGCGGCGAAATGCAGCTTCCTGCCGACCTTGTTCATCCCGAACAGCATCACGCCGAGGAAGCCTGCTTCGAGGAAGAAGGCGGTCAGCACTTCATAGGCCATCAGCGGGCCGATGACCGGGCCGGCCACGTCGGAAAACACCGACCAGTTGGTGCCGAACTGGTAGGACATCACGATCCCCGAGACGACGCCCATCGCAAAGGCGATCGCGAAGATCTTGAGCCAGTATTTGAACAGGTCGAGATAGACGCTCTTGCCGGTCTTGAGCCACAGGCCTTCCAGCACCGCGAGATAGCTTGCCAGCCCGATCGAGAACGCCGGGAAGAAGAAGTGGAAGCTCACCGTGAAGGCGAACTGGATGCGCGCGAGCAGCAGGGCGTCGAGATTGTCGAACATGACGAGGAGCTAATCCCTTGGCGGCAGCACGCAATTGCAATCACTGCACCCGATATACGGTTTGAAGCCGAAAGGGTTGCAGATCGACTGCGGACAACCGCGGGAGGATAGCTCGCGGTGCTCTCGTCAGCGTGCTCCTGCGACGACGGGCGGCGATGCGGCGACGAGTGCCGCGCGCAGGCGCCGCCGCACGAGAAAGGGCTCGAGCCAGCGCCCGACGAGGTAGATCGCCGCGAACAGCCCGGCCATGAAATAGCCTTCCTCGGGCGAGTGGCGGCCCTTGTCCTTATTGTCCTTCTTCTTGCTGGGGTCTTCGGGAGCGGGCGCGCCGAGGAATTCATCGACCGGATTGAGCTTCTTGACCGCCTTGGGCTTGTCGCTCTCCTTCTTCTCGGCCTTTTCCGCCGCCTCCGGCCCCGCGGCTTCCCACTCGTTGATGAAGATGGCCGCCTGCGCGAAGCCGAGGAACAGCAGCGGGGCAAGGAAAGCGAACAGCAGCGCGTGGCTGAACAGGTCGAAGCGCAGCACCGCGCCCGCGCCCGCCTGCTCGATCCACAGCCGCCCGCGGGTGAAGGTCGCAAACTTGTCCTGCGCGGCCGGATTGCGCTTGGTGTAGGTCAGCACCCCGCTCTCCTCGGCTACGGCGGTGCCCGGGGTGCGCAGCAGCGGATCGATCCGCGCGAACGCCTCCCCGGCGGACAGGGCAGGATCGATCGGCACCGCGCCGCGCACGCGCCAGATGTGATCGATCAGGGGCAGGGTGAAACCGGGCATGACGGCACGCGGCGTCGACAGGTGTCCGACCGCCCCGCTCACTCCGCGGGTTCCAGTTGCGCCGGCGCAGCGCCCGCGCCGCCGAACCGCCGCGCCAGCGCCGCTTTGGTGCTGCGCCAGCCTTCACGGAAGGGGAAGACCATCGTCTCGGCAATGTCCATGCGGCGCCCGCCTTCCATGCCCAGCACCTCGGCCTCGCCATCGACGCAGGTGCCGAAGATCCGATCCCAGATGATCCAGGTGCCCGAGTAATTGCTGCGGGTGGCCTCGTAATCCTGCGAATGGTGCACCGAGTGATGCTCGACCGTGTTGAAGATGAAGCGCCACCAGCGCGGCGTGTTGAAGCGCACGTTGATGTGCTGGTAGACCGACACCGTCATCCCGATCGCGCCCGCCAGCAGGAAGGCGCGCGGGAGGAAGTCGAACAGTCCGCCGATCCCGAGGCCGATCAGGAACAGCTCTACCGGGTTGCCGACCGCGCCCTTGTTGACGTTGAGCTGGGTGATGTAGTGGTGCGGCGCGTGGGTCAGCCACAGCGGATACCAGTTGTGCATCCCGCGATGCATCCAGTACTGGCCGAAGTCGAAGATCATCGAGATGATCACCGCCTGCACCAGCAGCGGCAGGCCGGTAAACCAGCTGAACTTCTCCCAGTCGAAAGCACCCTGCACCGCCTTGATGATCGCGCCGTCGCCGATGTAGCTGTCGACCATGCCGAGGAAGGTCATGCCAAGCCCCACGTAAAAGGCGTCGGTGGCGAATTCCTTCCAGGTGAGCTGCCAGCTTTCGTAACGCGGGTTGATCCATTCGAGCACCAGCAGGAGGATCGTCCAGCCCAGCCGGATCGCGATCGCGGTCGAGGCGACGGCCAGCCAGTTGGGGGCGTAATACCAGAAGGCGATCGCCGCAAAGAGCATCGCGGGCTGGAACCAGGTGAAGACGAACTGCTTGATCGGCCCGCCTTCGACCTTGCCGATATTCTCCCAGCCGACGATCACGGGCGCATCCGCTCCGATGATCCGCTTGCCCACCTGAACTCCGGCCATGACGCACTCCAGTCGAGAGGTTACGCTTCCCTGTGTGTCCAGCCTTGGCAACCTCGCGCGCGCGAGGAAGTGGGCAAATGACGTAGGTCGATGCGATCCCGATGCAGGTGTCTGTTATGTCGCGCCTTAATCGTTCAGTCGGTCATCAGCCTGACAGCAATCGCCGTCGCTGCCGCGCGGGTTTCAACCCCCAGTTTGCGGAACACCTGTTCGAGGTGCTTGTTGACCGTGCGCGGGCTTATACCAAGAATTTCGCTGATCGTCTTGTTCGTCTTGCCGTAGCTCACCCACAGCAGCACCTCGGCCTCGCGGCGGGTCAGGCCGGCCTGCTTCTGGAGCGTGGCGGTCTTGCCATCCTCTCGCACCTCGTTGAGGCGTAGAAGCACTTCGCCGGGCCGGTCGCTGTCGAGCATGGCGAGATCAATCTCCATGCCGCGCAGGCTGGCGCGGATGCTGGCAGCGGTCGGCACGGCCTCGCCGCCGAGCAGGCCTGCGATGGCATCCGACAGCGCCTCGGGCACGGTGCCGCTATCGGGCGCCCACCCCGGATCGACCGCAAGGAACAGCGCCTCGGCCTGCGGCGTGCACCAGATCAGAGCGCCGTCCTCGCCCAGCGCGGCGAGGCTGCGTCCGGCCAGCCCCAGTGCGAGGCGCGAGCGGTAGGCACCGCGGGCATTGGCAAGATGCACGCGGATGCGCGCAAGCAGTTCCTCGATCACGATCGGCTTGCGCACGTAATCCACGCCGCCGGTTCGCAGGGCTGCAACGACGTGTTCGGGGTCGCCCAGCCCGGTGATGAAGATCACCGGAATATGCGCCATGCGAGGATCGCGCTTGATCGCCTCGGTCGTCTCGATGCCGCTCATGCCGGGCATCACCGCGTCCATCAGAATGAGATCGGGCTGCACCTCGCCGAGCAGTTCGAGCGTCGCCTCGCCGCTGCGGGCGACAAGCACGGTCATGTTCTCGCTATCGAGCGTGTCGACGAGGAACCGGAGCGAGTCCGGATTGTCGTCGACCACGAGGATCATGTCCTTATGCGGCATCGTCGCGCACCATTTTGGCAAGGTTTGACAAAGCCTTCAAGTCGAAGCTGTCGAGCGCGGCGCGCATCCGGTCGACCAGCGGGCCGGTCTCGGGTGCGAGGGCCGCGATCGCCTCGATCTCGGCTTCGAGCCCGCGCACGTGGCCGATCCGCACCAGCCTTTCGATCTCGGCGCAATGCCTGACGACGAGCGGGACGACGACCAGTGGCACGCCGACATGGAGAGCGGGCGCGGGCGGCGCGGCGGGCGCGGTGCGCGGTTCGCCGGCGGCCCGCACCCACTCGATCCCGAGTTGCTCGGCGATCACCTCGAGCAGCACCTCGAAGGCGAAAGGCTTGGTGACGAAGGTATCATCCGCCGGGCCGTCCGGCGTGGGCGGGCGCGCGGTCTCGCCTGAGAGCATGACGATGCGCAGGGCCGCGCCATGCCGGCTGCGCAGCGCGGCGGCGACATCCCAGCCATTCTCCGCCCCCAGCGCGACATCGCACAGCACCAGATCGGGCTGCACCTGCGCAGCAAGCGCGAGGCCGGTCGCGCCGTCGTTCGCGCTGCTGACCTGAAAGCCGAGCGGTTCGAGTAGCCCGCGCACCACCGCACAATGCGCCGCATCATCGTCGATCAGCAAAACCCAGCGTTCGCGCCCGACATAGCCGGTCACCGCGCCCGGCGGCGGAACAGGATCGGCGGGCGGACTGAGCGGCTGCGAGAGCATCAGCCGCACCGTGAAACGCGACCCTTCTCCCGGCGTGCTCGCGAGCCGGATCTCGCCGCCCATGATGTGCACCAGCGCCTGCGTGATGGCGAGGCCAAGCCCGACCCCCGGTCGATCAGCGGCGGCCCCTCTGGCCCGCTCGAACGGGGCGAAGATGCGGCTCGCATCCTCGGGCGCGATGCCGATGCCGGTGTCGATCACGCAGAAGGTCGCCAGCTCGTTGCGGTAATCGACCTTGAGCGTGATCTGGCCGTGATCGGTGAACTTGATGGCATTGGCGAGCAGGTTGATGAGCACCTGCCGCAGCCGCTTGGGATCGGCGTGGACATATTCCGGCAGCCGCTCCGGCCGTTCGAGCACCAGCGCAAGGCCTTTTGCCTGCGCCTGAAGCTCCATCATCGCCAGCAATTGTTCGAGAAATTCGGGGAAGCGGATCGCCTCGCGGGTCAGCTTCAGCGCGCCGCCTTCGACCTGCGCGATATCGAGCAGCCCCTCGACCAGATGCGCAAGATGCTCGGCGCTGCGGCGGATCACCCGCGCGGCGCCGAGCGCGTCCTTGCCCTCGCCGCGCTCGATCAACTGGGCATAGCCGTAAATGGCGTTGAGCGGCGAGCGGATTTCGTGCGCGACGCTGGCGAGAAAACGTGTCTTGGCCTCGTTGGCGGCCTCGGCAGCGTCCTTGGCGGCGCGCAGCTCGCGCAAGGACGCCTCAGGCGGCTCGGCGGCGCCCTCGCCCTCCCCGTTCAGCCAGGTGCGCAGCCACCCCGTCATCGGCTCACCGCGAGGCGATATAGGCGCGCCAGCCGCCCAGATGCGTGATCTCCTCGGCCCCCGTGAGCGCGCGCGGTTCGGCGACGAAGCCCTTGACGCTGCTCCCGTCGGCCAGCGTCACCGTGCCGATCGCCAGCGGTGGCGGCACCTCGGCGACGAAGCTGCCGAAGCTCGCCATGTCGAGCTCGTAGACTTCGAGCGCGATCGCTGCGCCGCCATCGCCGCCATGCACCAGCGCGGGCTTGGGCGGGACGCTGTCGGCCATCGCATAGAGCCGATAGTGCGGTGCGGTGGTGAAGGCGCCGACGAAGGTCGCATTGCGACTGGTGAGCTGCCAGTGAAGCGGCATCCCTTCAAGGTGGGCGCCGACGACGGCGAGTTTCACGGTGTCCATATGGTCTCCCAGATCGAGCGGAGGGGGCGGAGGAAGTTCGGCCGAAGCCAGATAGGACTGCGCGAGGCCGAGCAGCGCCCGGTCGGTGTGCGCCGGACCGATCAGCGTGATGCCGAACCCGGTCGCATTGTCGCGCGCACCGGCCGGCACAGCGACAGCCGCCATGTCGAGCAGATTGACGAAATTCGTGTAGAAGCCGAGGTTGCTGTTGAGCGCCACCGGCGCCTCAAGTAGCTCGGCGACGCGGTAAGTCGTCCCGGTGGTCGGAAAGGCGAGCGCATCGACTTCGCCCCACATCGCCTCTGCGACCCTCGCGAGTTCGGCGAGACGATAGATGCCGTTCCACAACTCGGTCGCGAGCATTGTGCCGCCCGGCGCGATCACTTCTCGCACCACCGGATCGATGGCGAGCGGGTTGCTCTGGAGCAGCGGGGCAACGGCGGCGGTGCGCTCGGCCACCCACGGCCCGCCATAAAGCAGGCGCGCAGCCTCGAGCAGCGGATCGATGTCGACTTCCACAATCTCGCTGTCGCGCGCCAGCGCCGCCAGAGCGCGCTCGTAGAGATGCTCGGCCTGCACATCGCCGAAGAACTGGCGCTGGCGCTTGCGCGGCACGCCGATGCGGCGGCCTGCCAGCGCGATGTCGGCCGGCGGGCGGGAAAAAGCGTCCTCGGCATCGAATCCGGCGAGCACGGTATCGATCGCCTGCGCATCCTCAAGCCTGTCGGTGAAGACAGTGATGCAGTCGAGGGTGCGGCAGGCAGGCACGAGGCCGCGGTTGCTCCACCGCCCCTTGCTCGGCTTGAAGCCGACGAGGTGGTTGAAGGCCGCCGGCACACGCCCCGATCCGGCGGTGTCGGTGCCGAGCGCAAAGGCGACCAGTCCCGCCGCCACCGCCACCGCCGAACCGGAACTCGATCCGCCGCTCACATAGTCGCGGTTATGGGCATTGCGCGGGATGCCATAGGGACTGCGCGTCCCGACGAGTCCGGTGGCGAACTGATCGAGATTGGTCTTGCCGACACAGATCGCGCCTGCCTCCTCCAGCCTCTCGATCACTCTCGCCGAACGCGGCGGGTGATAGGCGAAGGCGGGGCAAGCGGCGGTCGTCTCGAACCCGAGAGCGTCGATATTGTCCTTGGTCGCATAGGGCACCCCGGCGAGCGGCAGGCGCTCTCCGGCGGCGATGCGCGCGTCGATGGCCTGCGCTGCGGCCCGCAAGGCCTCGGGCGCGGCACGGCTGATCCATACCTGCGGCTGATGCGCATCATAGGCGGACAGGCGGGCGAGCGTCTCCTCCATGACCGCGAGGGCGGTGGTCGCGCCGCTATTGACGGCTTGTGCGATCCGCGTGGCGGAGAGGCGGACGAAGGCGCTCACGACGCCCTCCTGCGCAGGGCCAGCATCGGCGCGCCGGGGGCAAGCGACTGGCTTTCGGTGATGTAGAGCGCCTCGACCGTGCCGCTGGCCGGGCTTTCGAAGGGACATTCCATCTTCATCGCCTCGATCACCGCGATCACCTCGCCCTCGGCCACGCTGTCGCCGGGGCCGACCAGCAGTTTCCACACGCTCCCGCCGAAAGGTGCCTCGACCAGATCGGCACCGTCCGGCACCTCGATCGCCGCGCTGCCGCTCGCTGCGCTGTCGGCGGCCAGCAGGTCGCTGACCCGGTCGAATTCGCCGGCGGCTTCCCACGCGGCACGCTCGGCGGCAAAGGCCGCTCCGCGCCGTTCCTCGAAGGCGGCAATGCTGTCCGCATTCTCGGCGAGGAAGGCGCGGTAATCGGCGAGGCGGAAAGTGGTCTCCTCGATCCGGATCGCGCGGCGCCCATGGGGGAAGTCGCGCCGCCAATCGGCCAGTTCCTCGGCGCTGACGGGGAAGAAGCGGATCTGGTCGAAGAACCGGAGCAGCCACGGCTTGCCCTCGGTGAAAGCACCCTCCTGCCGATGGGTGTTCCAGACCTGGATGGTGCGGCCGAACAGTTGGTATCCGCCCGGCCCCTCCATCCCGTAGATGCACATATAGGCTCCGCCGATCCCGACCACATTGGGCGGCGTCCAGGTGCGCGCGGGATTATACTTGGTGGTCACCAGCCGGTGCCGCGGATCGACCGGGGTCGCCACCGGCGCGCCGAGATAGACATCGCCCAGCCCGAGCACGAGGTAGCTGGCATCGAAGATCAGCGCCTCGACCGCTGCGGCATCGGGCAGGCCATTGATGCGGCGAATGAACTCGATGTTGTCGGGGCACCACGGCGCATCGTCGCGCACCGTGCCGACATATTTGGCGATGGTTTCCGTGATCGCCGGGTCGCGCCAGCTCAGCGGCAGATGGACGACCCGCGAGGGCGTCTCGAAGGTGGCAAGATCGCCCATCGCCTCCTCGCATCGCATCAGCACCGCCAGCGCGCCCGCCTGATCGAGCCGCTCACCGTCGAAATGCAATTGCAGCGAGCGGATGCCGGGGGTGATATCGATCACGCCGGGCAGCCGCATCGCTTCGAGCGTCTGCATCAGCGCGTGAACGCGGATGCGCAGCTCGATGTCGAGCACGATCTCGCCATACTCGACGAGGATGTTGCGATCTCCCTGCTGACGATAGGTGGTGCGCGGGCGGGTGGCGCTGGCAGGGATCTCGGCAAGGATCGGGGAAAGGTCGGCGATGGCCAAGGGGGTAGCGGTGTCTTCAATCGCCACGGGCACGAAGCGCACCCGGTCATCCGGCGCAAGCTGCCCGATCTTCCAGCGATCCGCCGCGATCACCGTGAATGGGCATACAAAGCCGCCGAGCGATGGCCCGTCCGGCCCGAGGATGATCGGCATATCTCCGGTGAAGTCGATCGCGCCGATCGCATAGGGATTGTCGTGGATATTCGACGGGTGCAAGCCAGCCTCGCCCCCATCGCGCCGCGCCCATTCGGGCTTGGGGCCGACAAGGCGCACCCCGGTGCGGTTCGAGTTGTAATGCACCTGCCACTCGGCTTCGAGGAAGGCGTCGATATCGGCGGGCGTGAAGAAATCGGGCGCGCCGTGCGGGCCGTAGAGCACGCGCAGTTCCCACGCGCGGCCCAGCGGCGGCAGCGGTGCGGCGACGGCCTCGCCCACCACGCTCTCGCCCAGATGGAGCACATCTCCCGCCACCAGCACGCGCGCAGCCGGCCCGCCGAACTTGCCGAGCGTGAAGGTCGCCGCCGAGCCGAGATAGGGCACCACATCGAGCCCTCCGGCAAACAGGATGTAGCCCCGCAGCCCCCCGCCGCTGGCCCGGCCCATCGCCAGCACCTGCCCCGCCGCCACCTCCAGCGGGACGCCGCGCGCCGCCGGAGCGCCGTCAATCGTCGCGCCGAAATCCGCGCCGGTCAGGCAGATCGTCGCGGGCGCCTCGAACAACAGGGTCGGGCCGCTGGCGGTCACCTCCAGCCCTGCCGGGCCCTCCGGATTGCCGAGGACGCGGTTGCCGAGCCGGAAGCTCAGATCGTCCATCGGCCCGGAGGGCGGCACGCCGACGTTCCACAGCCCGAGCCGCCCGGGCCAGTCCTGCACAGACGTGGCCGTGCCCCCGGCGATCACCCGCACCGCGCGGCGATGATAATCGACACCCTCGAGCAGCCTGGTGGAGACTTCGCCGCTGATGAAGCCTTGATGCCGCACCACCTCGCGCAGCCACCTGAGGTTGGTCTCGATCCCGTCGATGCGCGCCTCGTCCAGCGCCCGCTGCATTGCCGTAATCGCCGCCTCGCGGGTCGTGCCGCGGGTGATGAGCTTGGCGAGCATCGGATCGTAAAAGGCGCTGACCGCGGTGCCTGCCATGACCCAGGTCTCGGCGCGGATGTCTTCAGGAAAGGCGACATTGGTGAGCGTGCCCACGGTCGGCCGATAATCCATCGCCGGGTCTTCGGCATAGAGCCGCACCTGCACCGAATGGCCCAGCGGCATGGGTGCCGGGCGATCCAGCATTGCAAAATCACCCGCCGCACCCCGGATCATCCATTCGACCAGATCGATCCCCATCACCTCTTCGGTGACGCCGTGTTCGACCTGCAGCCGCGTGTTAATTTCGAGGAAGAAGAAATCCTCGCGCGCCGCGTCGTAGAGGAATTCGACCGTGCCTGCCGAAAGATAGCGCGCCGCCTCGCCCAGCCGCACCGCCGCCGCGATCAGCTCCGCGCGTTTGGCTTCAGGCAGGCATGGCGCGGGCGCTTCCTCCACCACCTTCTGGTTGCGCCGCTGGAGCGAGCAGTCGCGTTCGCCCAGCGCCATCACCCGGCCCGTGCCATCGCCGAAGATCTGCACCTCCAGATGCCGGGCGCGGGCGACGTAGCGTTCAAGGAACACCCCGGCATCGCCGAAGCTCGCTTCCCCCTGACGCATGACGGCGGCAAAGCCCTCGCGCACCGCCGCCTCGCTTTCGCACACCCGCATCCCGATGCCGCCGCCCCCGGCAGTCGCCTTGAGGATCACCGGATAGCCGATCCGCGCCGCGGCCTCCACGGCCTCGTGCGCGCCGGTCAGCAGCCCGGTGCCGGGAGCAAGCGGCAAGCCATGCGCCTCGGCCAGCGCGCGCGCGGAGTGCTTGAGGCCGAAGGTGCGGATGTTCTGAGGCGTCGGCCCGATGAAGGCAATGCCGGCCGCCGCACAAGCCTCGGCGAAATCGGCATTCTCGGCGAGAAAGCCATAGCCCGGATGGATCGCCCCGGCACCGGTGGCTCTGGCCGCAGCGAGGATCGCCTCGCCATTGAGGTAGCTCTGCGCTGCCGGGCCGGGGCCGATGCACACAGCCTCGTCGGCCGCACTGACATGGAGCGAGCCGGCGTCCGCTTCGGAATAGATCGCCACCGCCTTCAGCCCCATCGCCCGCGCCGTGCGGATGATCCGCGTCGCGATCGCGCCCCGATTGGCGATGAGGATGGTGTCGAATGTCATGCCGAAGCGACGATCATGCGCACCGGGGTGGGGTTGAAGCCGTTGCAGGGATTGTTGATCTGCGGGCAGTTCGAGACGACGACGATGACATCCATCTCCGCGCGCAGATCGACCGTCAGGCCGGGGGCGGAAATCCCGTCGACGATGCCGAGCGTCCCGTCATCCATCACCGGCACGTTCATGAAGAAGTTGATGTTGGAGACGATATCGCGCTTCCCGCGCCCTTGCGTGAGGTTCGCCTCAAGGAAATTGTCGACGCAGGCGTGCTGATGCCTCGTGTGATGTCCGTATCGCAACGTATTGGATTCGCACGAGCACGCGCCGCCGATCGTGTCGTGATACTCGACCGCGCTGGCGATGATGGTCATCAGCGGACGACCCTCGTTCGAGAGCAGCACCGCGCCGGTGCGCAGAAACAGGTTGCCCTGCGCCGCGACCGTATCCTGCGCCGAATAGCGTTCGGCATCGTCGGCGGCGGAATAGATCAGAAAATCGACCGCCTGATTGCCCTCCAGATCGACGATCCGCAGCCTCTCGCCAGCGCGGACATGGTGCAGCCACGGCGCGCGCGCCGGCACGATCTCGTCGTGGATGATGGTGCCGGAAAATCCGGAGAGGGCCGGGTCTGCGGTCATGGTGATGTTCCGGTCGAGAGGGTTAGCGGCGGTAGTAGTCCTCGGTGTTGAGGAAGGCGCGCGTGCCCTCTGGCGTGGCATTTCGCGCGGAATCGGTTGCGGGGGTGATGCCACCACGCCACGCGGTGAGGCGCAGCGGAGTGCTGTGCCAGGCGGGGCGCGGGTCGAGGACGTGGGGGCAGTTGGCGATGACGATGGTCACGTCCATCTCGGCGCGCAGCAGCACCGCGCGACCGGGGGCGAAGGGGCCGATTATCGGCGTGATGCTGCCGTCGGCCTCGATCCGCGTGCCCTTGAACAAGGTGACGCAGGGGTGGACATCACGCCGGGTCAGGCCGTACTTGGCGGCCCCCAGAATCAACCGGTCGCGGCCGTTGGGATAGGTGCCGGAATTACGGCCTTCCCCGTATTTCCGTAGGTTAGCAGCCGCATTTGCGACGCCGCAGAACGTATCATGCGTGCCGGCATCATCCGCGAGGATTGTCATCAGCACGCGGCCCATGTCGCTGAGCAGCAGCTTGCCCTCGCCGAGATAGGCATTCCACTGCACCTTGACCGTATCGGCGACATTGAGCCGCTCGGTCGGCATTTCGGCGTTGAAGATGTTCAGCGACGCACAGGCATCGCCCGCCTTGTCGATCAGCCTGAGGCGCGTGCCGCGCGCAATTCGGCGCGAGGTGTAGCCGCCGGGCGCCACGGTCTCCTCCCACAGGAGGTCTTCCGCCGCCACACCTGCGGGCAGATCGCCCGCCACGGGGGGCAGGATCGGCATGGTCTCGACCCGCGTGTTGCCTTGCGCGCGGGCGTGCTCGCGGGCTGCCTTGGGATCGGCAAGCTGGGCGCTCATTCGGCGGCCTCCTTGGTGGGCGGGACATCCTGTTCGTGGAGCGGCGGGAGCAGTGCGGTGGTGGTGACGAGCTGCAATTGCTGCACGCCGCGCACCTTGCGCAGCGCATCACACAACTGCTTCAGCCGCACCGCCGGACCCTGCACCAGCAGCACCTCGAGCGACTGGTCCTCTTCGAGGAAGACATGCTGCGAGGAGATCACTTCCTTGAGGTAATGGCCCTGCGTTTCAGCCAATTGCTGGCGGACCCTGCCACCGCCTCCGACATAGACGATGGTCACTGTCCCTGCGAGCATGTCCTCGGGCCGGGTCAGCGCCTCGTGCTCGGCAAGGGCGTGGCGGATCAGCTCGGCGATCAGCTGCGAGCGCGAGGGCAGGCCGCGTTCCTCGACCATGATATCGAGCTGGCGGAACAGCTCCGCCGGCAGGCTCATGCTGAGCCGGGCGAGACGGGAAGGTTCGGGGGGGCTCATGCTCGGACCATTTCAGGTATTAACTTTCGTGTCAATCGTAATACCGGTGCTGTCATCGGGGGCGTCGGCAGCGGCCTGCTTGCGGGTCAGCGCGAGGTCGTAGACCACGCCTGCCCCGTAGCGGTGCGGCGCGTGCGGATCGTGGCGGCGCTTGTCGAGCGTCAGCACCCGGGTGCCGAGCGAGAAGGCTTCCTTGATGTCGTGGGTTACCATGATCACGGTCAGGCCATGCTCGCGCCACAGCCGGGTGATGAGCAGGTGCATGTCCGCGCGGATGCCGGGATCGAGCGCGCCGAAGGGCTCGTCCAGCAGCAGGATGCGCGGGCGCTTGATCAGCGCCTGCGCGATGGCGAGGCGCTGCTGCATCCCGCCCGACATTTCGCTGGGGTAGAGGTGCAGGCTATCGGCGAGGCCGACGGCGGCGAGCATCTCCTCGGCCTGCGCGCGGGCCTCGCGCCGCGCACTGCCGAACAGCCGCGCGGTGAAGGGCGCGCCGGCCAGTTCCAGCCCGAGCATGGTGTTGCCCAGCACGGTGAGATGCGGGAACACCGAATAGCGCTGGAACACCACCCCGCGATCCGGCCCGCATTCGGCCGGCAGCGGCTGGCCGTCGAGCGTGATGCGCCCGCGGCTCGGCTGGTCCTGCCCGAGGATGACGCGCAGCAGGCTGCTCTTGCCCGCGCCCGAAGGCCCGATCACCGAGACGAAGGCACCTTCCGCGATATCGAGCGAGATGCGCTCGAGCACGACCTTCTCGCCATATTCGACCCAGACATTGGCAAGGCTCAGCATCGGATCAATGCCCCCCCTTGTGCGCCCAGCCAAAGCCCGCGCGGCTGATGCGGGTAAGCGCGAAGTCCATCGCCACGGCGAGGCAAGCGATCCACACGACGTAGGGGATGATCACGTCCATCGCGAGGTAGCGGCGCACGAGGAAGATGCGGTAGCCGAGGCCCACGTCCGCCGCGATCGCCTCGGCCGAGATCAGGAACACCCAGGCCGGGCCGAGCGACAGGCGCAAGCCCTCGAACAGCCGCGGAAGCGCCTGCGGCAGCGCCACCCGCATCACCACGCCCCAGGAATTTGCTCCCAATGTCAAGGCCTTGACCACCTGCTCCCGGGGCAAAGCGGCGATGTGCCCGGCCACGTCGCGGATCATGAAAGGTGCCACTCCGACCACGATCAGCGCCACCTTGGCGGTCTCGCCGAGGCCGAAGACGATGAACAGGATCGGCAGCAGCGCGATCGGCGGGATCACCGCAATCGCCGTCACCAGCGGGCCCAAGGTGGCGCGAAGAGGTGGCAACGAACCGACAACGAGGCCGACACAAAGCGCCGATGCCGTGGCAATGCCCAGCCCCGCCCCGAGCCGCCACAGGCTCGCCAGCGTGTCGGCCCAGAACAGATATTCGCCGGACAGCGGATCGGGCTCGAACAGCAGCCCCGCCATCGCCGCGGCCATCGCGCCGGGAAGCGGGAGGATCTTGTCGGCGGGGTTGTCGGCATGGCGCGCAGCAGCCGCGAGGATATAGCCCAGCCCGAGCACCAGCAGCGGGAGCGCACCGAGCAGGAGGCTCCCGCGACGGTTAGGGATCGCCGTAACCCAGCGCACGCGCTTACAGCTTCCCGTCGGCAGCGAGCTTCATGTAGCTATCGTCGAACCGCAGCGTGATCGCTGCCTTGTCGCCGAGGGTCTTGCCCCCCGGAAAGGCCATCCCCACCGCATCCGCCGACTGCGCGCCCTGCCCGAACAACCCTTGCGCGAAGGAGAAGTCGCGCACCCGGGTCATGGTGGTGACGAGGTCGCCCGATTGCATCGCGGCGACCGCCGCCTTGGGATCGGTGTAGAGGAAGGTGGTCGCAAGCTGGCTTTCGAACGCGGCCGGGGTCGTGCCCGCGAGCTTCGCCATCGCCGCGCGCGCCGCCTGCCCTTCGGCATCCTGCTTGGCCATCAGCGCCATGGTCTCGAACCAGATCCCGGCCAGCGCCTTGCCGAGATTGGGGTTGGCCTTGAGCGTCGCCGTATCGACTACCATCAGGTCGAGAATCTCGCCCGGAATGTCGGCGCTGGTGAACACCGCCCTGGTGCCCGCCACGCCCTTCATGGTCGTGACCTGCGGGTTCCACGCCACTGCCGCCGTCACATCGGGGGAGGCAAAGGCCGCGGCGATATCGGCATCGGAGGTGTTGACCGTCTTGACGTCCGCAAGCTTCATCCCGTTCTTTTCCAGCGCGCGGGCGAGCAGGTAGTGCGAGACCGACAGCTCGGCCAAGTAGACCTGCCGCCCCTTGATCCCCGCCACCGCGTCGGCGCCCTTCAAGAGCACCGCGTCATTGCCATTGGAATAGTCGCCGAGGATGATCGCGGAAGTATCCTTGCCCCCCGCCGCCGGGATCGTCAGCGCGTCCATATTGGCGACCGTCACCCCGTCGAGCTTGCCGGCGGTGTATTGGTTCACGCTCTCGATATAGTCGTTGACCTGCACGAACCTGATCGTGATCCCGTACTTGTCGCCCCACTTCTTCACGATCCCGGCCTGCTCGGCATAGGGCCAGG
>VFQO010001858.1_pt1 | contig 14564 bp, 13 predicted proteins | sample 3512331 | NCBI WGS metagenome assembly VFQO01 (sample SAMN10412371, study PRJNA504923) | tailings metagenome | isolation source: Replicate 3 from Balatoc abandoned mine | place: Philippines: Itogon, Benguet | collected 2017-08-28
GACCATCGCGGCGAAGTGCTCGGGAGGCTCCCTTGCCAGCCCGTTCGCGCGCTTCAGCCGGCAGGTTCAGAGCTTCGCTCATAATCGTGCCTTTCGAATGCGTGTTTGAAGGTAGTCATTCCGCGCACCGCCTCCAGGGATGACCGGAGCGCCGAAGCGCGGGCCCTTAGAGAGAGAAGGCCGGTTTGGCAACCGCTTTAGGCCGCAGCCCTCAGGGCAGGCGCCGGATGCGGTAGCCTTGCGCCTCAAGCAGAGCAGCCAGCCCGTCCGGCCCGACAAGGTGCGCGGTGCCGACAGCGATCAAGGGGCGGGGGGCCTCTTGTAGCAACGGGCTGAGGGCAGCGGCCCAGCGGCGATTGCGGTCCGTGAGCAGCGCGGCGCGCAAGGCAGGATCGGCCAGAAAGCCCTCACGGGTGGATTGTTCGATCGTTGCAGCATCGCCTGCCAGCCACGCGCGTTGAAGCCGGGCGGGGTCCTTGCGCGCGGCCTCGCTCCCACGCACCACGGCGGCGAGCATGCTGCGCTGCTGCGCTTCGGTCAGGCGGTCGAAGATTGAAAGCTGCGCCGCAGCGCCCTCCAGCTCGCGCACCGGACGATCGGCAAAGTCATTGATCAGCGCGCGGTCGACCCCATTGGCAGCATCGCCGGTCGCATCGACCTGCGCCAGCATGATCGCCGCCGCCCAGGTTTCGACTGCGGCAAAGCGCGTGCGTTCGATCCCGCCGCGCCCAAGCAAGTCAGTGAGCGGAGCGGCCAGATCGTCCGGCAGTCTTTGTTCGAGGGGAGGTAGGCCCGGCGTGGTGCTCAGTTCCTTGAAGGTCCCGGCTACCCGCGCGCCATCATCCAGCGCGGCAATCTCGACCACCAGCAGGTCGGCCGCGTCGGTCGCTTGCGTAATCGTGGGCGTGCGCCATTCGGTGTCGTCGGGAAGGGCGTGGATCGTGCCGACCATCCAGCCCTCCACCGTTCCATCAGCCGAGGCGATTTCATAAAGCAGCGGATTGGGCGGGGCCCTGTCCGCTGCGGCCTCGTCGGGTGCATCGCTGCATCCGGCAAGGCCAAGCAGGAGGAGGGGGGCAAGCATCGTAGCCGCGGCACTTCGCACCGCTTTCAGCAATCCCGCCCCCCGATCCGTGGTCATCGCGGCAGTGCCCCGATCACTTCACGCGGCTTACGGTGATGCCCTTTTGCGCGAGGTAATCCTGCACGCTCTGGGCACCGGCAAGGTGACCTGCACCAACCGCGACGAACACCGTGCCGGGCTGGTCGAGCCGGGCGTCGATCCACTCGGCCCAGTTGGCGTTACGGCTGTAGAGCAGAGCGTCGGCAACGGCGGGATCGGTCATGCCTTCGTTCATGATGGCAGCCAGTTCGTCGGCATCGCCCTCGGCCCATTCGGCGACCATCCGGTTCAGCATCGGCGCGGTTTCGTCCATGCCTTCGATGGCTTCCATCATGAAGGTGATCTGCGCGGCCTGATCCATCCCGTCAAAAATGCCGAGCTGGAATTCCGCCGTCTCAAGCGCGCCCTGCGGCTTGTCGCCGACTTTGGACAGGAGCACCTTCTCCACGCCAGCACCGGGGGTGTAGCCCTGCTGCATCAGCGGGATCAGCGACATGGTGAGCCCGGTCATCCAGGGCTTGAACTGATCAAACGCTTGGGGCGGGGCGCCCAGCTTGGCGAGGGCCGCTTCGTAAGTGACCGTTTGCTCAGGCGTGAGCAGAGAGCGCAGGGTCGTGCCTGCGGGCAGAGTGCCCTTGGATTGGGCAAGCTGGCCCATCGCCGCTTCACTGGCAGGGTCCATCGGGATTTCGGTGACGATCATGTCGGAACCCGTGAGCGCCTTGGCGATGGTGTCATCGTACCACTCGACCCCTTCGGGAAGGACGTGGACGGTGCCGAACAGGTAGATGGTGGTGTCCGCATCAGCGACCTTCCACAGCGCGGGGCCCTTGGCAGCGGGCACAGCGGCGGTTTCGGTTGCGGCATGGTTGTCAGCCAGAGCGGGGCTGGCGGCCAGCAGTGCAAAGGGGGCAGCGGTCAGGGCAAGCAGTGAGGCGAATTTCATCGGGTGGTTCCTTTCAAAGGGGAAAGCGAAGGGGGAACGAAGGATAGCGGCGAGCTCACAGCCGCCAGCGGGCAAACAGGAAGGACCCCAACATCGCGACATAGGCGATGGCAAAGATCCCGAAGGCATGGGGTGCCGGCACCAGCTCCCCAGCATGGAGCACGGCCCACACCGGAAAGCCCGAGATAACGGCCAGGCAACCGCCGGTAAAGGCGACGAGATTGTGTTCGCGCTTGTAATCATCGATCATTTTGAAGCCATAGAGCGGCAAGGCGAGAAAGCCGCCCAGCAGCAGCACAGCCAGACCGACCGCCAGCAGTGGCGGCAGCTTGAGCTTGTCCCAGTCTCCGCCGAACAAGTTGCCATCGCCCTGATCGAAAAAGCCGGTGGCAAAGCCGATCACGCCGCCGATGGCTCCCGCGAGGCCGATATAGAGCATTTGCGTGCGGCGGCGCTGCCGGGTCCGCAATTCGCCAGGACCGGGCTCACCGACCTGTGACTTCCAGATCATTCGCTGTCTCCATCATCGAAGATGTCCTCGATCCGCATCGCGAACAGGCGTGCGATGCGGAAGGCGAAGGGTAGGGACGGATCGTGCTTGCCGGTCTCGATCGCATTGACCGCCTGCCGCGACACGTCGAGCCGACCGGCGAGTTCCGCCTGTGACCAATCGCGTTCGGCGCGCAGAACTTTGAGGCGGTTTTTCATCGGGTCACAAACCCAGCGCGCCCACCGCCTTGGCGATCAGATTACCGGCAGCGTAGCCGCTCAGGCCCAGCATGGCGAAGACCTGCCAACGCTTGACGCAGATCGTTTCAACAAGGGCTGTCATCACAAAACTCCATCGCATCGACCTGACCGGATTGTCAGGTATGCCTGACTATATGTCGCGATTCGCTGACTATGTCAAGGTAACCTGACTTTGTGTCACTATCGCCTGACCTCAATATGCCCGCTTCGCCTGTTGCTGCGCTGCGGCATTGACGCAAATGGGGTGTTCGGCCATGGCGAGCCGCCATGAGTGCTGCACCCCTTTACAAGCCCGCTCCGCGCGATCCGGCGCGCTCGTTTCAGGACATGATCCTGACGCTCCACGACTTCTGGAGCGCCGAGGCCGGCTGCGTCATCCTCCAGCCTTATGACATGCGCATGGGCGCAGGGACGTTCCACACGGCAACAACGCTGCGCGCACTCGGGCCGGAGCCGTGGAACGCGGCGTTCGTCCAGCCCTGCCGCAGGCCGACCGACGGGCGCTATGGCGAAAACCCCAATCGCTTGCAGCATTACTACCAATATCAGGTGATCCTGAAGCCTTCGCCCAGCGACATCCAGGAACTCTACCTCAATAGCCTCGGCGCCATCGGCATTGACCCGCTCGCGCATGATATCCGTTTCGTCGAGGACGACTGGGAATCGCCGACGCTCGGCGCGTGGGGGCTGGGCTGGGAGGTGTGGTGCGACGGGATGGAAGTCACCCAGTTCACCTATTTCCAGCAGATGGGCGGCTTCGATTGCAAGCCGGTCGCGGGCGAGTTGACCTACGGGCTTGAGCGTCTGGCGATGTACATTCAGGGCGTCGACAACGTCTACGATCTGGCGTTCAATTCCTCCGGCGTTAGCTATGGCGACGTGTTCCTTGAGAACGAGCGCCAGATGTCGAAGTGGAACTTCGAAGTCGCGGATACGGACGCGCTGTTCGACCTCTTCGCCAAGGCTGAGGCGGAGTGCCGCAATGCCCTCGGCGCAGGCGTGCCCATCGCCGCCTATGAACAGGCGGTCGAGGCGAGCCACGTCTTCAACTTGCTGCAAGCGCGCGGTGTGATTTCGGTGCAGGAGCGGGCCAGCTACATGGGCCGGGTGCGCGATCTAGCGCGGTCTTCGTGTGAGGCTTATGCCGCCAAGATGACGCCCGAGTGGTCGGCCAAGTACCCTGAGTGGAGTCTCGTCTGATGGCTGACTTCCTGCTCGAACTGCGCTGCGAGGAAATCCCCGCCCGGATGCAACCGAAGGCCAAGGAGGATCTGGCGCGGCTGTTTGCCGATGCGCTGGCCAAGGCTGGCTTGATGGCAGGTTCGGTCGAAACCTTTGCCACACCGCGTCGCTTGGCCCTGATTGCCAAGGATCTGCCGCTTGCCACCGAGCCTGTATCTGAGGAAACCAAGGGGCCGAAGGTCGGCGCACCGCCGCAAGCGCTGGAGGGTTTCCTGCGCAAGGTCGGCCTTACCGCCGAGCAGCTGGTCGAACGGGACGGCGTCTATTTCGCTGTGGTAGAGAAACCCGGTCGCGACACCGCAGCGGTGCTGGCTGAAACGATCCCGGCAATCATCCGCGCCTTCCCTTGGCCCAAATCGATGCGCTGGGGCGCAGCATCGTTCAGCACAGAGTCGCTGCGCTGGGTGCGTCCGCTTTCCGGGATCATCGCCCTGCTGGACGGCGCGGTCGTTCCTTGCGAGATCGACGGGATCGCGAGCGGACGGACGACGATGGGGCACCGCTTCCATCATTCCGGCCCGGTCGAGATCGCCGATGCCGGGAGCTATATCGAAACCCTGCGCGCGGCCCATGTGGTCGTCCATTTCTCCGAACGCTGCAAACTGATCCGCGACGGCGCGGCCAAGGTCGCTGCCGAGGCTGGCCTGACATTGGTCGAGGACGAGGGGCTGGTGATCGAGAACGCTGGGCTGACCGAATGGCCGGTGCCGCTGCTTGGACGCTTTGATGAAGCGTTCCTCGACGTGCCGCCCGAGGTCATCCAGCTCACCGCACGGGTGAACCAGAAGTATTTCGTCGCCACGTGCGCCCCCGCGCAGGCGGGGGCCTCAGGCGATGGAGTTCAACCGCAGGAGGTCCCCGCTTCCGCGGGGACTCACCAATTGGCAAACGCCTTTGTCTGCACCGCCAATATCGACGCGATTGACCCCGCAGTGGTGGTGGACGGCAACCGCAAGGTGCTCGCCGCGCGGCTGTCCGATGCGCGCTTCTTCTGGGAGCAGGATCAGAAGACGTCGCTTGCGGATCACGCGCAGAAGCTGTCGCGGATCACCTTCCACGAGAAGCTGGGCACGGTCGCCGACAAGGTCGAGCGCGTGGCGAAGCTGGCGCGCTGGTTGTGCGAGGAGGGGATTGTCACTCCCAATGCGCGTCCCCGCGAAGGCGGGGACCTCATTCAGCCTGGCGCTCCATCGCCCGAGGTCCCCGCCTTCGCGGGGACGCGCGAAGAGTTGGCCAACCTCGCCGAACAGGCCGCGCGCCTGTGCAAGGCCGATCTTGTCACCGAGATGGTCAGCGAGTTCCCCGAATTGCAGGGCCTGATGGGCGGGTATTACGCCGCGAAGGAAGGCCTGCCGCAGGAGGTCGCCGAAGCGATCCGCGATCACTACAAGCCGGTCGGGCAGGGCGATGATGTTCCCACCGCGCCGGTAACGGTGGCGGTGTCGCTGGCGGATAAGCTGGATACGCTCCGCAGCTTCTTTGCTGTCGACGAGAAGCCGACCGGCTCGAAGGATCCTTTCGCGCTACGGCGTGCGGCGCTTGGCATCATTCGCATCATCACTGAGAATGGTTTGCGGATGGGTGTGGCCGAGGGCGAGCTCCTCGACTTCTTCGCCGACCGCCTCAAAGTCCAGCAGCGCGAGGCTGGTGTCCGTCACGACCTCATAGACGCCGTGTTCGCGCTTGGAGGGGAGGATGATCTTGTCCGCCTGCTCGCCCGCGTCCATGCGCTGCAAGCCTTCGTGACCACCGAGGACGGCACCAACCTCCTCGCAGGCTACAAGCGTGCGGCGAATATCCTGAAGAAGGAAGACTGGCGCGGGATTGAGGTCGAGATTGCGCAGACCGGCGAGGAAGACCCGCTGGCGATGGTCGATGATCCCGATCTCGCACCGGTGATCGCCGCGAAGATGGCCGATCGCCACGCCGCTGCCGAGCATCTTTCCTACACGCCTGAATTGGCCGAAAAGGCGCTGATCGACGCGCTGGACGCCGCCGCCCCGCGCGCTGCGCAGGCGGTGGCGGACGAAGGGTTCGCCGATGCGATGGCAGCGCTCGCCACCTTGCGCGCTCCGATCGACCGGTTCTTTGAAGAGGTGACCGTCAACGACGCGGATGCGAACAAGCGCGGTGCGCGGCTTGCGCTGCTGGCGCGTTTCCGCGATGCGGTCCACCGGGTCGCCGATTTCAGCCGGATCGAGGGGTAGCCCCCCGCCACCACGCAAAGTGTCAACTTCGATTTTCGGCATGATAGCATAGTGAATTCAAGGGCTTGTTGTCAGATTTGACGCTTGACACGGTGTCAACATTGTCAACTTCGCCGCACCAACCGAGGACTGCCATGACGTTGAAGACGGTCTATGTTTTCGGAGGCAACGCCGACCACTCCGACCCGCGCCAGAAGGACAAGACCGTTGCTGGCGGCAAGGGCGCCAACCTCGCGGAAATGGCCAGCATCGGATTGCCGGTGCCTCCGGGCTTCACGATTACGACCGAAGAATGCGTGCGTTATCTCCAAGATGGCGCGGACTTCTCCGATGATCTGCGAACTGCCGTCGCCGCCGCGCTAACCCATGTCGAGGCGACCGTTGGGAAGAAGTTTGGCGATGCGGCCGATCCGCTGCTGGTCTCGGTCCGCTCTGGCGCGCGGGTCTCGATGCCGGGGATGATGGACACGGTGCTCAACCTTGGCCTGAACGATGCGACCGTGGCCGGGCTGGCCCAGTCCTCCGGCGATGCCCGTTTTGCCTGGGATTCGTACCGCCGCTTTATCCAGATGTATTCGGACGTGGTGCTCGGGATCGACCACGGGCATTTCGAAGAAGCACTCGAGATCGCCAAGGAAGACAAGGGCTTCTATAACGATACCGAGATGTCGTCTGAAGACTGGCAGACGCTGGTCGGGCAGTACAAGGCCATCGTGGACGAGGAGTTGGGTCGCCCGTTCCCGCAGGACGTCCATGAACAATTGTGGGGCGCGATCCGCGCTGTGTTCGATAGCTGGGATAGCGACCGCGCCAAGGTCTACCGCCGGTTGAACGATATTCCGGGCGATTGGGGCACGGCGGTCAATGTGCAGGCGATGGTGTTCGGCAACATGGGCGACACCAGTGCCACCGGCGTCGCCTTCACCCGCGATCCGGCAACCGGCAACCGCGCCTATTACGGCGAATACCTGATCAATGCGCAGGGCGAGGATGTGGTCGCGGGCATTCGCACCCCGCAATATCTGACCAAGGCCGCACGCGAAACGGCAGGCGCCAAGCCGCTGTCAATGGAAGAGGCTCTGCCTGACGCCTATGGCGAGTTGGCACGCGTGTTCGACCTGCTGGAACTGCATTACAAGGACATGCAGGACATCGAATTCACGGTGGAACGCGGCAAGCTGTGGATGCTGCAAACGCGCTCCGGCAAGCGTACCGCCAAGGCGGCGCTCAAGATGGCGGTCGACATGGTGGCCGAAGGGCTGATCGATGAGCGCGAGGCGGTGCGGCGGGTCGATCCGATGGCACTGGACCAACTGCTCCACCCGACGCTCGACCCCAAGGCCGAGCGCAATGTGCTGACCACCGGGCTTCCCGCCTCGCCAGGCGCGGCAGCGGGCAAGATCGTGCTCGATGCCGATACGGCCGAGCAATGGGCCGGGCGCGGTGAGAAGGTTATTCTGGTGCGGGTCGAAACCAGCCCCGAGGACATCCATGGGATGCACGCGGCGCAAGGCATTCTGACCGCGCGCGGCGGGATGACCAGCCACGCGGCGGTGGTCGCCCGCGGGATGGGTCGTCCTTGCGTGTCTGGCGCAGGCGCTGTGTCGATCGACCGGGCCACGCGCAAGCTCAGGATCGGCAGCACCGAGCTGAAGGAAGGCGACGCGATCACGCTCGACGGGGCGACGGGGCAAGTGATGCTCGGCATCGTTCCCACAGTCGAACCGGAGCTTGCGGGCGATTTCGGCGTGCTGATGGTGTGGGCGGATAAGCTGCGGCGGATGAAGGTGCGCACCAATGCCGAAACGCCCGAGGATTGCCGCATGGCGCGGCAGTTCGGCGCGGAAGGCATCGGGCTGTGCCGGACTGAACATATGTTCTTTGAAGCGTCGCGTATCTCACTGGTTCGCCAGATGATTTTGGCCGACGATGAAGCCGGACGTCGCCGCGCGCTTGAGCAACTTCTGCCCGAACAGCGCGCCGATTTCACCGCAATCTTCGAGGTGATGGCGGGTCTTCCCTGCACCATCCGCTTGCTCGATCCGCCACTTCACGAATTCCTGCCTCATGCAGACGAGGACTTCGCCGATCTGGCCGATGCGACCGGCCTTGGCGTGGATCACCTCAAGCGCCGCGCTGGCGAGTTGCATGAATTCAACCCCATGCTCGGGCATCGCGGCTGCCGTCTCGGGATTACCTATCCCGAGATCTACGAGATGCAGGCGCGCGCGATTTTCGAAGCGGTGTGCGCGGTGCAAGCATCCTCGGGCGAAGCGCCGTTGCCGGAGATCATGATTCCGCTGGTCGCCACCAAGCGGGAACTGGCGATCCTGCGCGCACTGGTCGACCGGGTGGCTGAAGCGGTGTTCGCCGAGGTAGGCACGCGGGTCGAGTATCTGGTCGGCACGATGATCGAACTGCCACGCGCTGCGCTGATGGCAGGCGAAATTGCCGAGGAAGGTGCGTTCTTCAGCTTCGGGACCAATGACCTGACGCAGACCACCTTGGGCGTGTCACGCGATGATGCGGCGCGGTTCCTTAGCGTCTATGTCGATAAGGGCATCTTTCCGCGCGATCCGTTTGTCAGTCTTGATATCGAAGGCGTCGGCCAGTTGGTTGAACTGGCTGCAGAGCGGGGCAGGGCGACCCGTCCCGACATCAAGCTCGGCATCTGCGGCGAGCATGGTGGCGATCCGGCGAGCATCGCCTTCTGTGAGAAGGTGGGCCTCGATTACGTCAGCGCCTCACCTTACCGCGTGCCAATCGCTCGGCTTGCGGCAGCACAGGCGGCCCTAAAAAAGGCCTAGGTCCCGGCGAGCGAGCGTCGGCCGGTGAGGGTGATGATCTCGAAGCTTTCAGGGGTCTTGCCATCGGCGTCGGTGCGTTCAGCAAAGGCGGCGTGGGCGCGGGCGAGAGCGGCCTTGCCGAGCGGTGCCGCGGGCTTGGCAAGCGCATTGCCGAGCCCCTGATCGCGCAGGTCGGCGACCAAGCGGTCAAGGCTTGCGTAGCGCACCGTTAGCGTATGAGTGTCGACTACCGGGTCCTTCCATCCGGCGCGCTGGAGCAATCCCGGCGCGGCACGCGGATCGACCAGCGGGTGGATCCGAGCAGCAGGACGCTCGGGCTCTGCGGCAATCATGGCGGCGCGCAGGGCGGGAAGGCTCTGGCCGCCGATGAAGTGCGTGATCACCAACCCGCCAGGAGCAAGCGCATTGCGCAGATGGATCAACGCGCCGGGCAGATCGTTGACGGCATCGACGACACCGAGCACGACGATCAGCTCATATCCGCCAGAAGGATGCGGCGCCTCGAGATCGAGCCTTGCCGGTTCCTCGACTGCCGAACCATGCGCTCGGAGCGATGCCGCAAGCGTCCCGGTCGAATCGCCGATCACCAATGCCCGCGCAGGCTCGTGGCGCAGGAAAGCAAGGCGCTCCAGCGTGTCCTCGATCATGTCCTCGGCGATGAAGCGCGCAGCACCGGAGGCCGCCGCGCGGTGCCGCGCGCGAGCGAGGCGCAAAGTGCGGCGGTGAGCGCTGAAGATCGTGGGGATCGCAGGAGGGGTCATTGCTCGCGCCCTGCCGTGCTTGCCAGCGTTGTGCAAGCCGTGCGACATTGGTGTCATGGTCGCGGTCGCACGCTTTGCCAGACATTTCGGACCCGTGGTGGATGTGATCTATCCACCGCGTTGCGCTTCGTGCGGCGTGGCGATTGCTAGTCAGGCTGGGCTGTGCACCGATTGCTGGAGCAGCCTTGAGGTGCCCACCCCCACCGAGAACGACGTCGGCGCGGTGCCAATCTATGCTGCAACCTATTACAACGAAACCTCGCGCAAACTGGTGCTGACTTACAAGCATGGCGGGCGGATTGCGCTGGCGCGGCTGCTCGCGCGGCTTATCGCGGCACGTTTGCCCGAGTCGCAAGCGGGGTGTCCGCCACCGGTGTTGGTGCCGGTCCCGCTTCATCGCTGGCGGCTGTGGCAGCGCGGGTTCAACCAGGCTGCCCTGCTGACCCATGAGCTGGCACGGTTAGGAAAGGGCGAACCCGCGGTCGATGCTTTGGTGCGGCACAAGCGCACGCCCAATCTCGGCGGGTTGGGGCGTGAGGCGCGCGAGCGGGTATTGAGCGGAACCATCCGGCTCAATCCTGCGAGGTCGGCGCGTTTGGCGGGGCGAGATGTCGTGCTGGTGGATGATGTGCTGACCAGCGGAGCAACCACAAGAACTTGCATTGCGGCGATGGCCGGGGCTGGGGCTGCGTCAATTTCAGTTGCCTGTTTCGCCCAAGTCGATCAGGATCACCGCCTCATCCACCCGTAAAACATAACGCCCGAGGTCTTTCGACCCCGGGCGCCACGTGACGAAACGGTGCGGATCCACCCTTGCGGGCTGTGGCAGCGACCCCCTAACTTCGCTGCCGGGATCCAATCCCTATCGTTCAATCGGTCGCGCTGGCACCCCGCTGCCAGCTTGCGGTCCGATCACCCCCTGAACCTGACACCGGGCGGTGCCATTGTTCGGTGGAGAACCCCTTGCGAAGGCTCCGGAAGCGCTTCTTCCACGCTGTTGCGTTCGGCGGAAGATCAAACCTGTGATAGGCGCATTTTTTGCGTGCCCCTGTTGTGTGCGTGCAACAATCGTCGCATGAGCGCGCCGATTGCGACATTTATTGCGCACCGGGACGGGCCCGCGCGCATCGCCTATCGGTGTGGAGATGCAAGGTGACCGGCACAAGCCTGACCCCTGAAGAGCGCGAGAATGGCGCCGTGTTCGCGCCTAAGTTTGATGCGGCCGGACTGCTCACCGCGGTGGTCGTCGATGATGCCAGCGGCGAAGTGCTGGTAGTCGCGCACATGAACGCCGAAGCGTTTGAGGAGACGCTCAGCACCGGCAAGGTCCACTTCTGGTCGCGCTCGCGCGGGGCCTTGTGGATGAAGGGCGAGACATCCGGGAATATCCTGACTGTCGTAAAGACGCTGGTCGATTGTGATCAGGACGCACTGGTGATCCGTGCCGTGCCTGCGGGGCCAACCTGCCACACCGGCGCCCGCAGTTGCTTTTATCGGCAGATAGATTTGCGCGATGGCAAGCCGATGCTTGTGAGGGTCTGAACTTGACGCTCACGTAAACGGAAGGTATGGAGCTGATATGGCTACCGCTCCTGCACCCACCGAATCCTCGGACCTCGCCCAGCACGCCCCCAAGGATCCGGCCAGCGAGCCGCGCCGCAATGGCGCGCATCTCGATAGGCCCGATGTCCACGAGCGTGAACAGTTCACCATTTCCGATCTCACCTCGGAATTTGGCTGCACCGCTAGGGCGCTGCGGTTCTATGAGGATGAAGGCCTGATCAATCCGGCCCGAGTAGGTCTGACCCGCGTCTACTCCAAGCGTGATCGCGCGCGGCTCGCCTGGATCATGCGCGCCAAGAATGTCGGCTTCAGCCTGACAGAAATCCGCGAGATGATCGACCTTTACGATCTTGACGATGGCCGCGTCGAGCAGCGCCGCGTCACGATTGCCAAGTGCCGCACGCACATCGCCAAGCTCAAAGAGCAGCGCGACGATATCGATAGCTCGATCAAGGAACTCACCGATTTCGTCGCCGAGATCGAGAAGCTCGATCTCGGCTGAGCCGATAGGCCCACCGCCACTTCAAATAATCTTGCTTACCAAAGGGATCATGTGATGCCGACCTATACCGCCCCCACCCGCGATACGCGCTTCGTCGTCAATGAAGTGCTTGATCTGGCGAGCTACGGCAACCTGCCGGGCTTCGAAAATGCCACGCCCGATATGATCGACACTGTGATCAACGAAGCGGGGAAGTTCTGCGCCGAAGTGCTCGCGCCGGTCAACCAATCGGGCGATGAGCATGGCTGCACCCGCCACGAGGACGGCAGCGTGACCACGCCTCCGGGCTTCAAGGAGGCCTATCAGGCTTACGTCGAAAGCGGTTGGGGCACGTTGGCGCAGCCGGAAGAATTTGGCGGGCAGGGCCTGCCCCATGTGCTCGGCTTCGTGCTCGAGGAATACAGTGGCACCGCCAATCAGGCCTTCGCGATGTATCCCGGCCTCACCGCCGGGGCGATTTCGGCGATCCTCGCCAAGGGTTCGGACGAGCAGAAGGCGATGTATGTTCCCAAGATGATCTCGGGCGAATGGTCGGGCACCATGAACCTGACCGAGCCGCACTGCGGCACCGATCTCGGCATGATCCGCACCAAGGCTGTGCCCAATGGCGATGGCACCTATGCGATCACCGGCACCAAGATTTTCATCTCGGCCGGGGAGCATGACCTCACCAGCAACATCATTCATCTGGTGCTGGCCAAGACCCCAGGCGCGCCGGACAGCGTCAAGGGCATCTCGCTGTTCATCGTGCCCAAGTTCATCCTCGACGAAAATGGCCAACCGGCGGCGCGCAACGGCGTGACCTGCGGTTCCATAGAAAAGAAGATGGGCATCCACGGCAACGCCACCTGCCTGCTCAACTATGACGGCGCGACCGGCTACATGGTGGGCGAGGAGAACAAGGGCCTCGCCGCTATGTTCATCATGATGAACGCCGCGCGGCTTGGCGTCGGCATTCAGGGCTATGCCCAGGCCGAAGTCGCTTATCAGAACGCGGTCACCTATGCGCTTGACCGGCGTCAGGGCCGCGCGTTGACCGGCCCGGCTGATCCGGCCGCGAAGGCCGATCCGATCTTCGTCCACCCCGACGTGCGCCGGATGCTGATGGACGCCAAGGTGTTCACCGAGTCGATGCGGGCGCTGTGCCTGTGGGGCGCTTTGCAGGTCGATCTGACCCACAAGGCCCAGACCCCCGAAGAACGCGAGACCGCCGATCTGCTGATCGGCCTGATGACCCCGGTGATCAAGGGTTATGGCACCGATAAGGGCTATGACATCGCCACCAATATGCAGCAGGTCTATGGCGGGCACGGCTACGTCAAGGAATGGGGCATGGAGCAGTTCGTGCGCGATAGCCGCATCGCCATGATCTACGAAGGTGCCAACGGCGTGCAGGCGATGGACCTATGCGGGCGCAAGCTGGCTGCGGGCGGTGGCAAGGCGATCCAGGCCTTCTTCGCGATGATCGACGAGGAAATCGCTGCGGCTAAGCAGGTTGCCGGGTTGAAGGACGTCGCTGAACGCCTCGAAAAGGCGCTGGGCGAGCAGAAGACCGCGACCATGTGGTTCATGCAGAACGCGATGGCGAACCCCAATCACCTCGGCGCTGGCGCGCATCACTATATGCACATCATGGGCATCGTGACGCTCGGCTATTTCTGGCTGAAGATGGCCAAGGTGGCGCTGGCCAAACTGGCGGGTGAAACCGAGGACAAGGCGTTCTACGAAGCCAAGCTGGTTTCGGCCAATTACTACGCCGAACGCTTCCTGCCCGACGCCGGCGCGCTGCGCCGTAAGCTTGAAGCGGGTAGCGAATTCATGATGAAGCTGCCGGCCGAGGCTTTCGCTACGGCGGCGTAAGCCTCAATCGCCAATGACATAACCAAGGGCCGTCCTGCCATTCGCGGGACGGCCCTTGCCATGTCTGCCCTAGCGTTCGGCCTCCTCGGCCAGCGCGTAGAGGTAGTCGACATAAGCCATCGTCACCTCATCAAGGCCATAGACCTTGGGGTTCGTGCTTTCGATCAGGAACCACTCATTGGGAGCATGAGCGCCGCCGCCGCGGCCGAGGCCAAATTGCGAGGCGGGCAGGTTCAGCGGCGGACCGTTGAAAACGACCCCCGGCCAGCTCCCAGCATTGCGGGGGCGGATGGTATAGGGGACGCCGCTATCGTCGAACATCCGCTTCTGGGCGCGGATCAGGATCGAGTCCTCCTCGGTCTCGTTGGGGCCATAGCCGCCCGAGACTGTCACCTGCACATCGTCGAACCCGCGCTTGGCAAGATGCGCCCGAAGCTTGGTGACCGCCTCGTCCTTCGTCATGTTCGGCACCAGACGGAATTCAAGCTTGGCTTCGGCGCGGCCGGGTAGCACAGTCTTGCCGCCTTCGCCGGTGTAGCCCGCAACCAGCCCCTGAATATTGACCGTGGGCTGCGAGAAGAACCGCTCAAGGCTGGTGACGTAATCCTCGTCATTGATCCAACGCCCGACGCCGAGCAGCGCTTTTTCACCCGCTTCTGCGTCTGGCTTTACGCTCTGCGCGATCAGCTCTTTCTGGCGCGCGGTCAGCGGCTGGACGTTCTCGAACCATCCGTCGATTGCCGGGGTATGGCCGTCATCGGCAACCAGCGTGTCCAGCGCCTTGACGAGCCGCCACGCCGGGC
>VFQO010001859.1_pt1 | contig 14564 bp, 13 predicted proteins | sample 3512331 | NCBI WGS metagenome assembly VFQO01 (sample SAMN10412371, study PRJNA504923) | tailings metagenome | isolation source: Replicate 3 from Balatoc abandoned mine | place: Philippines: Itogon, Benguet | collected 2017-08-28
ATCATTATTTCATGAACAACCCGTCGCTGTCGGGTCGCGGGACGGCGCTGCACAAACGGCAGGACGTCCCCACGCTCGCCTTCACGATGCGTGAGGTCTGACGGCTTGGGATTGCTGCGTTCCTCGAAACCGGCGGTCCACCGCTCGGCGGTCATCGACATCGGGTCGAATTCGGTCCGCCTGGTCGTTTATGAGGGCCCGGCGCGTGCACCCGCGGTGATCTTTAACGAAAAGGTTGCGGCGGGGCTGGGCCGCGGCCTCGCAGTCGATGGCCGCATTGCCAGTGAGGATGCGATGCGCGGGCTGATGGCGCTGCGGCGTTATGCGCTGCTCGCCAAGCATATGGAGGTCGACGACTTGCAATGCGTCGCGACGGCGGCGGTGCGCGATGCCGAGAATGGCCCGGAATTCATCGCCAGCGCCGCCGAGGCGGGACTCGATATCCGCCTGTTGTCGGGCGAGGAAGAGGCTGAGGCGGCGGGCTATGGCGTGCTGTCGGCGATCCCCGATGCAAATGGCATTGCGGTCGATCTGGGCGGCGGCAGCCTGGAACTGGCCGAAGTCGCAAACGGACAGGTCGGGCGCCGCGCGTCCTTTCCGCTCGGCGTGCTGCGTCTGCCGTCGCTGCGCAAGGACGGGCAACAGCATTTCGAGCGGGCGGTGCGCAAGATGCTGCGCGCGGCGGGATGGCCCGACGGGATGACGGGGCTGCCGCTCTATCTGGTCGGCGGATCGTGGCGCGCGCTGTCGCGCCTTGATCTTGAACTGACGCGCGATCCGCTGGCGGTGCTTGACCAGCACAGCCTGCCGCGGTCCGCGCTGCGCCGCTTGGTGCGCGCGACCAACCGGCTGTCTTTCGAAGAATTGCGCGCGATCCCCGGCATGGCGTCGAACCGCGCCGCCGCGCTGCCCGATGCGGCGGCGTTGCTCGCGGCGCTGGTCAACATCCTCGATGTTCCCGAAATGACGGTGTCGTCGTCGGGGCTGCGCGAGGGGCTGCTTTACCAGGCGCTCGACGCCGCAACGCGCGCGCAGGACCCGCTGATCGTCGCCGCCGAATTCGAAGGCCGCCGTCTCGCGCGCTTTGCGCCGCATGGCCGCGCCATCACCGAATGGATCGCGCCGCTGTTTACGGGCGAGGCGCCGGCCGACAGCCGCGTCCGGCTCGCCGCGAGCCTGCTCAGCGACGTCGCCTGGTCGGCCAATCCCGACTTTCGCGCCGAACGCGGCACCGAAATCGGGCTGCACGGCAATTGGCGCGGCATCGATATTCCGGGCCGCATCCTGCTTGCCCGCGCGCTGCACGCGGGGTTCGGCGGCGCCGACAGCGATTTTCCCGACATGGGGCCGTTGGTTACTGCCGAGCGGTTGGCGCGGGCGCGCCAATGGGGGCTGGCGATCCGCCTCGCGCAACGGCTGACCGGCGGAGTCGAAGCGCCGCTGAAGGCCAGCCATATCGTGCTCATCGACGGCAGGCTGCGGCTCAGCCTCGATCATGGCTGGCACCATCTGGCGGGCGAGTCGGTCGAGCGCCGCCTGAAGTCGCTGGCGCAGGCGCTGGATGCCAAGGCCGAACTGGTGATGCTTTAGATCGTCCCGTCGCCCCCGCGAAGGCGGGGGCCGTTGTCGGCCTTGCGCTACGTCTCCAGCGGCCCCCGCCTTCGCGGGGGCGACGTTATTTGATCAGGGGTCTAAGCCTCGCTCGCCGCCGCCGCGTCGATTTCGCTCATCACTAGCTTGCCGTGCTTGACGGCAAAGCCCATCCGGCCCTCGACCAGATCGAGCGCAGCGTGACCGAACACGTCGTAGCGCCAGCCTTGCAGCATCGCGATGCCTTCGCGCCCGCCCGCCGCCAGCGCTTCCAGTTCATCGCTGCGCGCGATCAGTCGCGACGCCACGTTCAGTTCGCGGGCGCGGATTTTCAGCAGCAATTTCAGGAGGTCGGCGACTAGCACGCCTTCTTTGCCCAGCCCCGGTCCGCGCGGCGCGCGATCGGGCATATCGTCCTTGTCCAGCGGCCGCGCATTGGCGATCGCCTCCATCAGCCGCGCGCCGATGTCGTTGGTGCGCCAAGTTGCAGACAGCCCGCGCACCCGGCCCAGACCGTCCTGATCCTTGGGCGGATGCGCCGCGATGTCGGCGAGCGTTTCGTCCTTGACGATGCGCCCGCGCGGCAGGTTCTTGTTGCGCGCCTCGCGCTCGCGCCACGCGGCCAGCGCCTGCAAACGGCCCAGCACATCGGGCTTGCGCGAAGGGATCTTGATGCGGTGCCACGCCTTGTCGGGATCGACGCTGTAGTTCGACGGATCCGCGAGCTTCTCCATTTCCTCGTCGAGCCAGTGACCGCGGCCGGTCTTGACCAGCTTGTCGAGCATCATCGGAAAAATCTTGGCGAGATGGGTGACGTCGCCCACCGCATAATCGATCTGGCGCTTGTCGAGCGGACGACGGCTCCAGTCGGTAAAGCGCGCGCCCTTGTCGAGTTGCAGCCCGATCCACGCCTCGACCAGGTTTGAATAACCGACCTGTTCGGCCTGACCGATCGCCATCTGGCCGATCTGGGTGTCGAAAATCGGATGCGGGGTCTTGCCGGTCAGGTTGAAGATGATTTCGACATCCTGTCCCCCGGCGTGAAAGACCTTCAGCATATCCTCGTTATCGACGAGCAGGTCGAGGAGGGGTTTCAGATCCATGCCGGGCGCCAGCGGATCGATTGCCGCGGCATGCTCGCGGTCGGCCACCTGGATCAGGCAAAGCTCTGGCCAGAAGGTATTTTCGCGCATGAATTCGGTATCGACCGCGATGAAATCGCTGTGGCGAATGAGGTCGCAAAACTCAACGAGCGCGGCGTTGGTTTCGATCAACGGATGGACTTGCATAGCGCGCCTATACAGCTAGTTGAAAAGAACGGGCAGGAAAAATTGTTCGTACTCTTCGGGTCGTGAAACCGGAATACCGGTAGCCAACAAGACGGCGGGAAAAACGAAGGGGTTTGGGGCATGATGTGGCTCGGTTGGGCGCTCGCCGCGCTCGGTTTTCTGCTGCTTTTCGGCCAGTATCTGGCGGGGCAGGCGGATGTTTTTGTTTCGATAGCCAATCCGCGGCCGCTCGATGAAGAATCGATGGTGGTGACGCTGAAGGGCTGGGGGTTCGCGGCGGAGGCGGCGCAGCCGTTCGTCACCCCCGAATCCGATCATGGCCTTTGCGACGTGCGGGTTTTTGCCACGCGGCGACAGACGGTGGTCGCGATCGCGACTTTCGGCTTCCTGCGCCCGGTCACCGTCGCCTGGCGCGCCCACGCCGGTATCCTGCCGCTGGGAGACGCGTGATGCCGCTGGTGCAACTGGGCGACGAAGGACGCTGGACCAACTATCATGGCACCGGCACCTGCGAGGCGGCGACGCGCTTTGCGCTGCGCAGCGGCGACGCTCCGCGCGGCCGCGACGAGATCGCGATCGCCGCAAAATCGGTGCAGGACTGGCTGGTCGCCGCGGCGGCGGCGAACCGCCGCGTCCGCCCGCTCGGCGCGGGCTGGTCGCCGTCGAACGTCAATATCGCCTCGCAATGCTGGCTGCTCCACACAAGGCGTTTCAACCGCTGTTTTCGCATCGCCGCCGCTGATGTCCTTCCCGGCGTTGACGCCAACGGGCTGATGCTGATCGAGGCGGGGGCTCTCGTCGACGAGGTTTCGGACAAGCTGGAGGCGCAGGGCCGCTCGCTGTGGACCAGCGGTGCGGGCAATGGCCAGACCTTCGCAGGCGCCGCGGCGACGGGTACGCATGGTTCGATGATCGCCAGCGGCGGCATCCAGGATCATATCCGCGCGGTGCAGATCGTGACGCCCGCGGGCATCCACTGGATCGAACCCGCCGCCGGGTTGATGAGCGACAGCTTCATCGCAGCCACGGGTTCGACCCCGTTGCGCGATGACGACATGTTCGCCGCGGCGCAGCTGCCGGTCGGCGCGCTCGGCATCGTCACCGCGTTGGTCGTCGGCAGCGTGCCGAAATTCCTGGTTCGCCCGATCCAGAATCTGCGCAAGGTCGATCGTGCGGCGCTGGACTGGCTGACGGCGGGCGACTTTCGCCGCTTTTCGGCCGCCTATGCGCTCGACCAGGATCCCGATTTTGTCCAGATGATCTTCAATCCGTACAAACCGTTCAAACGCCCCGCGATGCTGCGCTTCCTGTATCGCGAGCCATGGCGCGACGATTATCCGCGCGCCACGTCGGGGCAGATGGGCGCCGGTTATGATGCGCTCAGCCTGCTGGGGCGACTGCTCGACGATTATCCCTGGGCGCGCGGCGCGCTCCTGCAATTCGCCATGAAACAAGGCTATGCCAGCGGCCCCGACGTCGATGCGCCGCCGGTTTATGGGAGCTGGGGGGAGGGGCTCGACACGCATCGGCCGCTGGCCGACCTGTTCAACGCGTCGGTGACCATCGACCGCGCCGACCTGGCGCATGCATTTGAGCTGATCTGCGACGTCTATGCGCGCCACGGCGGTTCGACCGTTGTCACGGTGCGCTTTATGGCGCGCGCCAAAGGCTTACTGGCGCCCGCGCGCTTTCCGCACAACGCAGTCATCGACTTCGACGGACCGCGCAGCACGCGCACCGCCGATGCCTATGCGCGCGTTGTCGAACGGCTCGATGCCGAGGGGATCGCCTTTACGCGCCATTGGGCGAAAAGCTGCCGCCTCGACGCGGCGCGCGTTGCCGCCGATTATGGCGAGGATTTCCGGCGCTGGCGCAGCGCCCGCGATCGCCTGCTCCCCGATCCCGCGCACCGCGCCCTGTTCGGCAGCGCGGTGCTCGACGGGCTGGGGCTGACGTGTTGAGAAATATCGTCGCCCCCGCGAAGGCGGGGGGCGCCAGAGAGGTAGCGCAAGGACTATCGCGGCCCCTGCCTCCGCGGGGGCGGCGTGGTGAAGCCTTGACAAATGGCCCGCCGCGCTGCCTTAGGCGCGGCCATATCGGCGCACATTATTGCGCGCTCCCGAACATTGAAAGACGATCCCATGCACGCCTATCGCACCCATAATTGCGGCCAGCTTCGCGCCGAACAGGTCGGCCAGTCGGTCCGCGTCTCGGGCTGGGTGCATCGCAAGCGCGATCATGGCGGGCTGTTGTTCGTCGACCTGCGCGATCATTATGGCCTGACCCAGATTGTCGCCGACAGCAGCGACCCGGCGTTCGCGATTCTCGACGGGCTGCGCGCCGAAAGCGTCGTGACGATCACCGGCGACGTCGTCGCGCGGTCGCCCGAAACGGTCAACGCCAACCTCCCCACCGGCGAAATCGAGGTGCGCGCGCGCGACGTCACCGTCCAGTCGGCGGCGATCGAACTGCCGATGCCGGTCGCGGGTGAACAGGAGTATCCCGAGGATATCCGCCTGAAATACCGCTTTCTCGATCTGCGCCGTGACCGGCTGCATCAGAATATCCTGCTGCGTTCAAACGTGATTGCCAGCCTGCGCCGCCGCATGGTCGACCAGGGTTTCACCGAGTATCAGACGCCGATCCTGACCGCCTCGTCGCCCGAAGGCGCGCGCGACTATCTGGTGCCCAGCCGCGTCCACCCCGGCAAATTCTATGCGCTGCCGCAGGCGCCGCAGATGTTCAAGCAGCTGCTGATGGTGGCGGGCTTCGACCGCTATTTCCAGATCGCACCCTGCTTCCGCGACGAAGACGCGCGCGCCGACCGCTCGCCCGGCGAATTCTACCAGCTCGATTTCGAAATGAGCTTTGTCACGCAGGACGATGTGTTCAACGCGATCGAGCCTGTGCTGGCGGGGGTGTTCGAGGAATTTGCCAACGGCAAGTCGGTCACCCCGGCGGGCTCGTTCCCGCGCATCCCGTACCGCGAGTCGATGCTGAAATATGGCAATGACAAGCCTGACTTGCGCAACCCGCTGGTCATCACCGATGTGTCGTCGCACTTTACCGGTTCGGGCTTCGGCCGTTTCGCCGACATCGTCGCTGCGGGCGACGTCGTCCGCGCAATCCCGGCGCCGAACACGGCGGAAAAAAGCCGCAAATTCTTCGACGACATGAACAGCTGGGCGCAGGGCGAGGGCTTTGCGGGCCTCGGCTATGCGACGCGCAAGGGCGGCGAATGGGGCGGCCCGATTGCCAAGAACCACGGCAGCGACAAGATGGACGCGCTTGCTGCCGAACTCGGCATCGGCCCCGACGACGGGCTGTTCTTTGCCGCGGGCAAGGAAGCGACCGCCGCAAAACTCGCGGGTTTCGCGCGCACCCGCGTTGCCGAACAGCTTGACCTCATCGATCCGAACAAGTTTGAAATGTGCTGGATCGTCGATTTTCCGATGTTCGAGGCCGACGAGGAAACCGGCAAGATCGATTTCAGCCACAACCCGTTTTCGATGCCGCAGGGCGAACTCGAAGCGCTCGAAACCAAGGACCCGCTCGACATCCTCGCCTGGCAATATGACATCGTCTGCAACGGCGTCGAACTGTCGTCGGGCGCGATCCGCAACCATCGCCCCGACATCATGTACAAGGCGTTCGAGATCGCGGGCTATAGCCAGGCCGATGTCGATGCGAATTTCAGCGGCATGATCAACGCCTTCAAGTTCGGCGCGCCGCCGCATGGCGGTTCGGCCCCCGGCGTCGACCGTATCGTGATGCTGCTCGCCGACGAACCGAATATCCGCGAGGTCGTGGTCTTCCCGATGAACCAGAAGGCCGAGGACCTGATGATGGGCGCCCCCGCGCCGGTCAGCGACAAGCAGCTGAAGGAACTCGGCATCCGCATCGTCGACGGGCCGAAGGGCTGAGGGTGAACGAAGCGCCGCGCGAGCACCGGCTAACGACGCCGGCGGGCGAAATCTGCTGGTTCGAATGGGGGCAACCGTCGGATCGCCCGTCGTTGCTGCTGCTCCACGCCACCGGCTTTCACGCGCGATTGTGGGATCAGGTCATCGCCGCCTTGCCGCACGGCACGCACGTTATCGCGCCCGATCAACTCGGCCACGGCCGCAGCGCCAAACCAGGCTCGCTCTCCGACTGGGCGTTGACCGCCGACGCGCTGCTAGCGCTGATCGACCATTTCGCGAACACCCCGCTGGTCGGTTGCGGCCACAGCATGGGCGGATATGTGCTGACCCGGCTCGCGGCGCAGCGGGCCGAGGCCTTCAAGCACCTGTTCCTGATCGATCCGGTGATCATGCCGCCCGAATTCTATTGCGGCGCTGCCGATGAGCCTGTCCCCCAGCCCGCCGACCATCCCGTCGCGCGGCGTCGCGGGCGCTGGGACAACTGGAACGCGATGAACGCCCATTTTGCCTCGCGCCCGCCTTATGCCCATTGGCAGCCCGCGGTGCTCGCCGACTACTGCCGCTTCGGTCTGCTCCCTGCCTCGGACGGCGAGGGCTGTGACCTCGCATGTCCGCCGGCGCTGGAAGCCTCGGTCTATCAAAACGCCCTGCGCACCGATCCGCACGGCTGGTTGGCGCAAATTATCACCCCGGTCAGCGTCATTCGCGCCCGAGGCGGCGAGCGCGCGGGCAATCTCGATTTTTCGGTTAGTCCGACCTGGCCCGGGCTGGGTGCCGCGCTCGGCGCGGTGCGCGACGAACAATGGGCGGACCAGAGCCATTTCATTCCAATGGAAGCACCGCAGCGCCTCGCCGATCTGGTCGCCAGCGAACTTTGACCCGGGTGCCTTAGGCGGCTTTGACAGGCGCCGATCGCTGCGATAGCCCAATGGGGTTGGCGATTGCGGGGGTGATGATGATCGACATGCGATGGATGGTTGGCGCAGCGATGCTGAGCCTGGCGATGCCCGCGAGCGCCGAAACGCTGACGATCAACAGCGGCGACCCCGCTGCGGTCGATGTCACCGACCTGCTCCGTATTTCGGTCGAACGGTTCGAGGGTGAGGATGGCGCGGCCTTTGCACAGGCGCTCGAGGCCGAACTCGCCGCGGCGACGTTTCAGGGAAATCCCTTCTACCGCATCGTGGCGCCCGAATCGGGGGCGCCGACCGACGGGTTGATCACCGGCACCGTGCGCGCCAGCGTCGACGAGGTGCCGGTCATCGAAAAGCGTCGCCGCTGCACCGAATATGATCCGGCCGACAAGAAGAAGTGCATCAAGGAAATCGACGTCGACATCCGGTGCCGCCGCCGCACCGCGGCGGTCGCCACGACGGTGCGGCTGGTCGCCATCGCCGACGGATCGATCCGCCACACCCGGCCGCTGAACGCGCGGGATCAGGTGACCGTCTGCCCCGATCGCAGCGCGCCGCCCAGCGTCGAGGATTATTTTGAAGCGACCTTCCGCAGCCAGGTGCGGACGATCCGCAACGACCTGGCGCCGCGCAGCTATTCGGCGGACGTCCGGGTCGATGAAAGCACCAAGGGGCTGGCCAAACCGGCGCAGGCCGCATTCAAGGCGGCGATCCGCCTGACCAAGACCGATCAGGTCGGTGCTTGCGCCGCTTGGCAGGCAATGACCCGCGATGCCGAGCCGACCGCGGCGCTGTCGTTCAACCTCGGGCTTTGCAACGAAATGGAAGGCGATCTCGACGCCGCGGCGGACTGGTATGGCGACGCGCAGCGACAGGGCGCGCGCGGCAGCGCGGTTCCGGAGGCGTTGGCGCGCATCGACCGCTATCGCCGCGCGCTGGGCGCATGGACCGCGCGCAAGGCGGTGATGGGGGCCAATTGATCACAACTCTGGTCTGTACCAGAAAGTGACAGCCTGAACGCTTGGAAGGACCGCGCCGATTGCGCTAGACAGCGGCATGACCATCTCGCTCTCCGACTATGAATCCGGCGCCAAATTCGACGGCGACCACAAAGAAGCGCTCGAAGTGTTGCAGGAGCGGCTGGAGCGCGTGCAGGCGGCGCATATCACCCATGGCCAGCGCAGCGTCATCATGTTCGAAGGCTGGGATGCGGCGGGCAAGGGCGGCATCATCAAACGCATGACCGCATTGCTCGACCCCCGCTTTTTCGAGGTGTGGCCGATTGGTGCTCCGACCGAGGAGGAAAAATCGCGCCACTTCCTGTGGCGGTTCTGGAAACGCCTGCCGGGCAATCGCGAAATATCGATCTTTGATCGCAGCTGGTATGGCCGCGTCCTCGTCGAACGGGTCGAAGGTTTTGCGACCGAGGCGGAGTGGCGCAAGGGCTATGACGAAATCAACGAGTTCGAGGCGCAACTGACCGGAAACCGCACCAATCTGGTCAAGATTTTTGTCCACCTGACCCAGGCCGAGCAGGACAAACGCTTTGCCGATCGTCTCGACGATCCCTGGAAGCGGTGGAAGACCGGCGCCGACGATTATCGCAACCGCGCCAAGCGCAAGGATTATCTGGTCGCGATCGATGAGATGTTCGCGCAGACGCATACGCGCTGGGCGCCGTGGAAGGTGATCGACGGCAACAACAAGAAAGCGGCGCGCATCGCGGCGCTGCGCCATGTCGTCGAGGTGCTGGAGGCGGCGGTGCCGATGACGCCGCCCGATCTGGACCCCGCCGTCGCCAAGCTCGCCGCCAAGGCCTTTGGGTACAAGCCGGCGGAATAGGGTTTTTGGCGCGTGCGGGTAGCCATATTGACCCCCGCTCGCTACATAGGATGGCATGAGCCGCGCCAAGAGATCCGATGATTGGGGTTTTCCCCGCTGGCGCCCCTATGGCTCGGGCAACGAAGCGCAAAAGGTCCGGCTGTGCGACCGGCATGGCTGCACCAATCCCGGCAACTGCCCGGCGCCCAAGTCGCCGAACAGCCCCGAACGCTGGTATTTCTGCGAAGCGCATGCCGCCGAATACAACCGCGGCTGGGATTATTTTGAAGGCTTGAGCGCCGAAGACGCCGCCGCGCGCGCAGCCGATGAGTCGCGCGATGCCGGCGCCTATGCCAAAGCGCAGCACTACGCATGGGGCGGGTCGGGCGACGGCAGCCGCAGCGCGGACGAAATGCGCGCCCTGGAAATCCTCGATCTGGAACCCGACGCCGATTTCGAAGCCACCAAGAAGGCTTGGCGCGCGCTGGCCAAGGAAACTCACCCCGACGTCAAGCCGGGCGACACCGACGCCGCCAAACGCTTTGCGGCGGGGCAGGCGGCATTTGAGGTGCTCAAGCAGGCGGAGGATCGCAAAAGTTGGAAGCCAGCTTAGAGAGAATCTAGCGAGCATCTGACGTCGGCTACCAATGTACCGGTGCATTGCCCTGATTGACCAGCCATTGCGATACGCGCCTATCGCGGCGGGACCAATCGCGATCGGATCGAGGGGCGGACATGCGTATTATCTGGGGACTGTTAGTCAGTGCGGCATTGACGACATCGGCCATGGCTGAGCCGCTGGCTTATCAGAATGGGCTGACGCGCGTCGACGGCGTCGTCGGGCTCGGGCTGACCATTCCGCTGGGTGGCACCCGCCAAAAAGCCCCGCCGCGGGTCGAACTACGCCTGACCCGCGACATGGTGTCCATCGACGGCACCCGGCTATCGAGCCGCGGCATCCCCCTCAACGAGACGCGGATCGGTGTATCGCTGGAGCGCGATAACCGGCTGCTGATAAATGGCCGACCGATCGAGAAGGCACAGCGTCAAGGTGTATCGACGCTCGGCTGGATCGCTATCGGTCTTGGAGCAGTAGCCGTCGTTGGCGGGGTTCTGCTTGCAGACGCTCTGGAAGACTCGAAATGTTGTGAATAGACTGCGGGTGGTGAGCGGCCCGCCCGCACCCTTGCCTCTTCGCTAGCTGTAAACACACCCATCCAGCCCGTCGCGCCGCACCTGGCCGATGCGCGCCCGGATCGAGTTGCCATAGCGGCGCGTAAAGCCCGACGGGCTCACCGCTTCGCGCTTTTTGAAGAGAACATGCAGTGGATAGATGGCCTTCTCGATCTGCCACGTCATTTTCGACAAGCAAGATTTCGACCGATTGGGGACATAACCCATTCTTGCTCTCTCCCCTTGAGGGAGAGAGATACGGAGGCTTGGCAGCCTGCGGCCCAGCCGCAGTTGAGAGGCGGGCTAGGCCTGCGCGCGTCCGATCCCCTCACCAAGCTTCGCTAGCGCCTCGCGGAGCAAGCTGCGCTATCCTCTCCCTCAAGGGGAGAGGATATTAGGGCCGCTCACCACTCAAAAGCCGACACCACGCCCGTCGGTTCGGCCGACCTTGCATTTCACGCCATCTCTCGCCATATGCGCCGCGGGAGTCGGGCGGACGTGGTCTTCGCCAACCCGGTCAGGTCCGGAAGGAAGCAGCCGCAACGAATTCGCCGCGGGTCGTTCCGGCTCCCACCCATTTCCCCCTTCGACAAGCACGCGCAGCCCTCCTAAGACGGGGCCATGAGCGATTCCGCCGACGACGATATCCCAATGCTGGGAATGGACCTGCCCGAGGTCAAGCCGCAGGCTGCCAGCGGCCCGTACCGCGTTCTCGCCCGCAAATATCGCCCGCAAACCTTTGCCGAACTGATTGGCCAGGATGCAATGGTACGTACCTTGGGCAATGCGATCGCGCGCGACCGGCTGGCGCATGCCTTTCTGATGACCGGGGTGCGCGGGGTCGGCAAGACGTCGACCGCGCGGCTGATCGCCAAGGCGCTGAACTGCATCGGCCCCGACGGGCAGGGCGGGCCGACGATCGATCCGTGCGGCATCTGCGAACCGTGCCGCGCGATCACCGAGGGGCGCCATATCGACGTGATCGAGATGGACGCCGCGTCGAACACCGGCGTCGACGATGTGCGCGAGATCATCGAGGCGGTGCGCTATGCTGCGGTCTCGGCGCGCTACAAGATCTACATCATCGACGAAGTGCATATGTTGTCGCGTAACGCGTTCAATGCGCTGCTGAAAACGCTCGAAGAGCCGCCGCCGCACGTCAAATTCCTGTTCGCGACGACCGAGGTGAACAAGGTGCCGGTGACCGTGCTGTCGCGCTGCCAGCGTTTCGACCTTCGCCGCATCACCCCCGACATGCTGTTCGCGCATTTCAGCTCGATCTTGCAGAAGGAGGGCGTCGAGGCCGAGGCCCCCGCGATCTGGCTGATCGCCAACGCGGCCGAGGGATCGGTGCGCGATGGCCTGTCGATCCTCGACCAGGCGATTGCGCATGCCGACCTCGACGGCGGCGGGATGATCGGCGCGGCGCAGGTGCGCGTGATGTTGGGCCTTTCGGACCGGACATCGATCGCCCAGCTGATGGCATCGATCCTGGACGGCGATAGCGGCGCCGCGATCGACCTTGCCCGCGCGCAATATGCGTTGGGGATCGAACCGGTGGCGATGGTCCGCGGGTTGATGGACCTGACTCACGCGGTGACGCTGGCCAAGGTGTCGCGCCACGACGATCCCGCGCTGGCCGAGGCCGACCGCGAACGCATCGGCGACTGGGCGCAAAAGCTGGGCTTCGCGCCGCTGAACCGGCTGTGGCAGTTGCTGCTCAAGGGGCATGACGAGGTGCTGCGCGCCAACAATCCGCTCGAGCATCTGGAAATGCTGTTGCTGCGGGTGATTTACGCCGCGTCGATGCCCGATCCCGGCGAATTGGCGAAACTGCTGGAATCGGGTCGGCTGCCGACGATGCCCCTGGCGGCGCCCCCGGCAGCGACGGGCGCGGAGACCGCGGCCGCGCCAGTCGCAGAGGCTGCATCGGCAGACGAAACGCCCGCCACGTCGCTGACGATCGCGCAGATTCACCAGCTGCTGGAACGCAGCGGCAATCACCGGCTGGCGGTGCAGGTGCATGATCATCTGCGGGTGATCACCCTCGAACCCGGCCAGCTGGTCTTTGCGAGCGTTCCGGCGCTGTCCGCTGCGTTTGCGCGCGACCTCGGCGATGCCTTGCTCGCCGCGACTGGCAGCCGCTGGCACGTCCGCGCCGGCGAGGGCGAGGCCCGGCCCAGTCTGGGCGAAGTACGCGCCGCGACCGCCGCGGACAATGACGCGCGGATCCGCGAACTGCCGGTGGTGAAGGCCGCACTGGCGGCTTTTCCCGACGCCAGCCTTGAAGACCCCGCCGACAATCGCCATAAGTCCAACCCATGAAATCGATCGAAGAAATGATGAAGGCGGCGCAGGAAGCCGCCACCACGGTGCAGGCGCAGATGCAGGAGGCGCAGGCGAAGCTCGACAATGTCGAGGTCGAGGGTGTGTCGGGCGGCGGTCTGGTCAAAATTACTGCGACCGCAAAGGGCCGGATCAAGGCGATTCACATCGACGACAGTCTGATCGTGCCCGCCGACAAGCAGATGCTCGAGGATCTGCTCGCCGCCGCGTTCAACGATGCGCGCGAAAAGGCCGATCGGGTCAGCAACGAAGAAATGGGCAAGATGACCGGCGGTCTGCCGCTGCCCCCGGGCTTCAAGCTGCCGTTCTGAGCCGCTTTGCCCTCGCTGTTCACCCCAGCGACATTGAATGCGTGAGAAGTTACGCCATATTAGCGATGAACACCCTATAAGAGGGGCGGAGCGACCGGTCGTGGCGCCCGTCCAGGAGCCGTAATGACGCAATCTTTTCCTCTGCTGCCGCTGCGTGACATCGTCGTTTTCCCGCACATGATCGTGCCGCTGTTTGTCGGCCGCGACCGTTCGGTCGCTGCGCTCGAAACCGCGATGGAACACGAAAAGGAAATCTTCCTGGTGGCCCAGCTCGATCCGGGCGAGGATGATCCGCAGCGCGAAGATCTGTATGATACCGGCGTGATCGCGACCGTCCTGCAATTGCTCAAATTGCCCGACGGCACCGTGCGCGTGCTGGTCGAGGGCAAGGAGCGCGCCAAGCTGGTGGCGCTGACCAATGACGACAAGACCGTGATGGCGAACGTCAAGCCGATCGCCGATACCGTCGATGACAGCGTCGACACGGCGGCGCTGATGCGTTCGGTCGTCGACCAGTTCGAAAATTACGCGAAGCTCAACAAGAAGATGCCCGCCGAAACCGCGGTGCAATTGTCGCAGATCGAGGATGCCTCGCGCCTCGCCGACTCGGTCGCGGGCAACCTCAACATAAAGGTGTCGGACAAGCAGGCGCTGCTGGTCGAAGATACCCCGTCGAAGCGGCTCGAAATGGTGTTCGCCTTCATGGAGGGCGAGCTCGGCGTGTTGCAGGTCGAAAAGAAGATCCGCGGCCGCGTAAAGCGCCAGATGGAAAAGAGCCAGCGCGAATATTATCTGAACGAACAGCTGAAGGCGATCCAGCGCGAGCTCGGCAACGACAATGGCGAAGGCGGCGACGACCTCGCCGAGCTGCAACTCAAGATCGACAGCCTGAAGATGTCGAAGGAGGCCAAGGCCAAGGCCAATGGCGAGCTGAAAAAGCTGCGCGCAATGGCGCCGATGTCGGCCGAGGCGACGGTGGTGCGCAACTATCTCGACACGCTGATCGGCCTGCCATGGGGCAAAAAGTCGAAGCTGAAGAAAGACATTGCCGCCGCGCAGGCGGTGCTCGACGACGATCATTATGCGCTGGAAAAGGTCAAGGACCGCATCGTCGAATATCTGGCGGTGCAGGCGCGTACCAACAAGCTGAAGGGGCCGATCCTGTGCCTCGTCGGCCCGCCGGGTGTGGGCAAGACC
>VFQO010001860.1_pt1 | contig 14562 bp, 14 predicted proteins | sample 3512331 | NCBI WGS metagenome assembly VFQO01 (sample SAMN10412371, study PRJNA504923) | tailings metagenome | isolation source: Replicate 3 from Balatoc abandoned mine | place: Philippines: Itogon, Benguet | collected 2017-08-28
AGAATCAACGACTAAATACCTACTAACAGTTAGGGTCATTCAGAAACAACGACGGGTGCGCGATCGCGCGCTCCAACGAAGCCAAGGACCTTGGTGTGAAGATGGCGCAGCCCTGGTTCGAGATTCGGCATCTGCAGGAGTCGGCGGGACTGGTGGCGCTCTCGGCCAACTTCGAGCTCTACGGCGATGTGTCCGATCGGATGATGAGCTTGATTGCCGGCTTGGGGCATCGCATCGAGATCTACTCCATCGACGAGGCTTTCGTCGATCTGAGCGGCATCCGCGGTGACCTAGTCAAGCGTGCGAGGGCGGTTCGCGCGCGGGTGCTCCAGTGGGTAGGCATCCCGACCTGCGTCGGCATCGCGCAGACCAAGACCCTGGCCAAGCTGGCCAACCACATTGCCAAGCAGGCCGAGCGCAAGCCGGGCAGCTACCCGGAGCAGCACGCTCAGATCTGTGACCTCGGCAGCCTGTCGCCGGCGAGCATTGACGATCTTCTGGCAGCGACGCCGGTTGGCGAAGTGTGGGGGGTGGGGGCCCGCATCACCGCACAGTTGCGCGACAGTGGCGTGCACACGGCGCTGGATCTAAAGCAGATGGACCCGACGCTCGCCCGGATGGGCTGGTCTGTGGTCTTTGAGCGTACTGTGCGCGAACTGCGCGGCGAGTCGTGCCTCGCCATCGAGGATGTCGCGCCTGCCAAGCAGGAAATCGCGTGCACCCGGTCGTTCGGGCGGCCGGTCGTTGATGAGGCCGAGCTAGGTGAAGCGGTAAGCGACTTCTGCGCGCGTGCCGCTGGCAAGCTTCGGGACCAGGGTGGCGTCTGTGCCCAGGTACTGGTCTTCGTCCGCACAAGCCCGTTTCGAAAGACAGCCCAGTACAGCCGCTCGATTGTCGTGCCGCTGCGCCGCCCAGGCTCAGACACCCTGGCCATCACCGCGGCTGCCTTGGCAGGTCTGCGCCAGATCTACCGTTCCGGCTTCGACTATGCCAAGGCCGGAGTCATGTTGATGGACATCAGCAGTGCCGGGGCCGAGCAGCTTGAGCTGTGCCTGGAGCCTGCGGAGGAAAAGCCGCGAGCGCGCCCGCGGCTCATGAGCGCGCTGGATGCTGTGAATGAGCGTTTCGGCCGCGGCTCGGTGGCACTGGGCAGCGCGGGCCTGGCGGGCAAGGATCGCAACTGGATGATGAAGCAGGAGCGGCGTACCCCTGCCTACACCACCAGGTGGGCGGACATGCCTGTTGTCAGGGCTTGATGGGGTGCCTGAGGCGATCGCAATCGAGCGCGACAGCGAGATCTTGGCGGAGAATCGAGCGATGCAGTCAACGAAAGTGCCCAAGCCGATGATGGCCGCCGAGCATGATGCGCTCATGCGCCTGCTCAAGCATGCCTCGGGGGATACCGGGCAAAGTCGTCGCTGCGCCGACTTCCTGCTCGCCTGGTGGAATGCAGATCAGTGCGGAGGCTTTGATCTGACGGCGATGTGGGGCCTAGACGATGCCATCTGCCAGGACATGCGGGCGGTGTTCAGCTACATCGCCCGCGCACAGCATTACCCTGACACGCTTGGGCTCGGCCCGGAATTTGAAGCTGTGGTCCGGATGTGGCGGCCGGACCTGGTGGATCGCTCTAGGTAGTTTCCGTAGTGCCTGAAAAACGGCGCTTACTCCGAGTAGTATTCCTGCGCCGTCGCGCTTGCGTGACGGTCCTCCCTACGGGGCCTCGTGCCCCTTTGCACCCGAGTGCTGCCCGTCAGCCTCGGGTTATTTTTTGCCTGCCGCGCGCTGCTCAACTTGTCTACTCCGCAGACCCGTCCTAAGCTGGTCTTGGGATGCCACGATCGTGGCTGAAGAGATCAACTGCCCCCTCAACATGAGTACCAGATCCGAAGTGGCGAGCGCCACCGATGCGGCACAAGAGATCACGCCGAAGGCTTTGGCGTTGCTTCGTGTGTTGGCAAGCGCATCGCGACGCGACCCGCTTCCAGCAAAGGCGATCGCGCGATTGCTGTGGCCAGAAAAATTGCGCGAATGCGGCACATCGCTACGCCGAGGCGGCCTGTACCGCGCGGCTGGCGCTTATTGCTCCAAGCTGCAGAAGCGTGGGTGGGTGGGCTTCTTCATGGACGACTTCCAGCAAGGGTACTTTCTCACCGAGGCGGGCAAGCAGGCTCTCGGGAACAGGACCGATCAAGCGACTACGAACGCGAGGCTCCGATGAGCCTTATCGACGAGATGCGCAACAGCACGGCCGAACTGATTCGCCTGGTTCGGGAGAGCGCGAGCTACTGTGCCACCGTGGCCGCCAGGCCCGACCTGGCCACGGCCGAGAGCCACCAGAAGGAAGTCGCGCGCGAAATCCGAATCTCGGAGCTTTCGCGTCGACTCGGCATCACAGCCTGAGTGAAGAGGCGGAGCGTGGCGTTTCACAAGGCGCTAGATCCGGGCTCATTGACATCCTCCCCGGCCTGAAGGCCGAGGCTTGTCGCGCGTATGGGTCAACGGATGGAAGGCCAATGTCGCCAGGGCGATGAAGAAGCTGGCCGCAGGGCGTCAGTGCCCCAGCTGCGGAAAGTCAGGGGCAATGGGCGCCTGGAGACACTTCATCGCTGAGCGAGTGATGGCACGCCGGTGCCGATATTGCGGACACGAACAGGCCCGCCATTTCTAGAAGCTGAACTCGTGGTGCGCGCCGCGGCTGTCAGCAGCCGAGCCGGTCCAGAGGCAGCAACTACCCTCGTTCGCGAGGCGTCTCGCCGGCGTGGTGCTCGCTGAAGTCTTGCTGGAGCCAGAACTTCAACTGGGGGTAGGCGGGGAGCCCGCGCGCCGCGGCGTAGGCGCCGGGACTGGTTGCGCAGAAGCCAGCGTGAGAGAGGCCGTTGATGCCAAGATAACGCCGACTGAGGAGGGCCGTGCGCATCTCCTGTCCGCTGTGATCGTACTCATCGTCCTGAATGATCACCTGCGGTAGTAGGCCGATGTGCTCTCCGGCCGCCCAGGCCCAGGCTGTGGCTTCCGGGTCGGAGCACTGGAGCGCCGCGCGCATTGCCGGGCCATCCGGGTCGACACCAGCCATAGCCTCAAGCAAGAGCCTCTGGACGCCGGAGATGTTGCTTTGGGCGAAGACCCGAAACTCGGCGGGAATGATTGCAATGTGGCCAGCCTCGTGCAGCAGGCCGGAGGCGCGGGCGCGCGGATCGACCAGAAGCTCGCCGTCGCGGATGTCGATGTGCTCGACGAAGCCACGAGAACCTGGTGCCCAGCTCCACGGCATGCCGATCGATGTCAGGAAGTCGGTGACACGAAGCAGTTCTTGGGCTGGCCTGGTATCGACTTCGAGCATGGGTTCAGGCAGCCGAGAAGCGGCCGAAACCCCCGTTACGAGACCGGCCACCGACCACGCTGAACCACGCGCGCTCGATCACGGACAGGTTGTCCAAGGCGAGATCGATCATGCGGTTCGTGTCGAACGCATCGATTGGCGTGACCAGGGCGTTGCGGGTGACGCCGACCTCATCCTGGACGGCTTCAGGCTTCGATTCAAGCTCCATTGCCTGCTTGGTAGGCTTTGCACCCGCCCGATAGAGGCCGCGTGCAACACTGTGGATCAGGCTCTGATTGCAGGCGTTCTCCAGGGCCTTGCTCAGCTGGCGAGCGGTGAGCTCCGGGAAGTAGGGCTCGAGGTCGGTACGGCGCATGTCCATCTTCGAGGTGATGATGCGATGGGCCACGTCGCGGTAGGTGGGTCGAGCAGGCGTTGCGTTCGAGGTCTGATTCATGTTGGTTCGTCTAGAGTTCATTGGCAACCGGAGTCGCCAGGGGTTTATATTTACTTCGTATGATGATACAGCCGCAAAGCTGGTTAAGCAAACGGCGGCTGATCAGTACCAGGTTGTGTTGCCGAAACGGCCCTTCGGCTGCACGAACGCCTTGTTGCCGATGCCGCGGCGCCGTTCGTGGTCCCAGACCACTGGTGCGAGCAGGACTCCGGGGGGCAAAGTGGGTTCGTAGCGCCGTTTGCGCTCTGCACTGCGCTCGGCATCGAGTTCGTCCTCACCCCGCATGCCCCCCCAGATCCGAGAAACGCGCTCCTTCTCCGACTTGTAGAAGTCGCGCCGGCTGGCCGGGTTGAGGCCCATGAGGGTGTCAAAAGCACGCGAGAACGACAGCGTGGCCTTTCCCAACCCATGCGTCGGCTCGCCGCCGTTCTTGCGGCGCTCTGCTGCGGTGTTTCGCCGCTCCTTGCGCTTGACACCACCACGCGCGTGGGTTTGCATCGAGGCCCACCGGGGATGATCGAACGCGCCCTTGATTCCACTGTGGTTGATGGTCAGTTTGGGCTGGCGCTCCTTCATGGAGCGCAACTCCCAGACCAGGTCATGCCTCGCCTCGGACTTTGACTGCTGTGAAGTCGCGTGGTACCGCCGAAAGGCCGCCCGCCTGGGTTCGCTCGCGAACCGCTCCATCAGGCGCGACACATGAGCCGTCGCATAGATGAATCGGGGGCGAGCCAGCGGACCTTCCTGCACGATGGCCAGGGGAAGAAGGAAGCGGATGGTGTCGTAGTAGGTTCGCGCCGACTGGATTGCCCTGGTGGCGTCCACGATGTCTCCGGCCAGGTCGTCCGGCAGCAGATCTTCGAGCAGCGGATCGACCGGCCGGGGGCTGCGCGCACCAGCTGCGAGCAGAGGGGCGATCCGCGCGGTGACCTCCATGTCCTTGATGAAGGCCTTGATCTCACTGAGGCGGACGGGTTCGGGTCCGTCATTGACCCATTCTTGCAATTGGCTCCACTCGCAGACGGTTTCTTCGGCCGCAATCGGGTGGTTCTTGTCCAGCCAGACCGGCGCCGACGAAGTGGAGACGAGCTTACCCCCCTTGCTCGTGACCGAGTGTCGGTGGACCCAGCGCCACGCAACCGCGCCCTGGAACTCTGCGATGGCCGCCGCGGGGGATGCCGTGTAGAGCGCATACCTCCCCTTGCCGGTGCGCGAGAGGCGAAGCGGGGCCAGACCCATGCTTGTGGCCAGTTCACCGGCCAGTAAGCGCAAGGCTTCCAGCTGAGCATCCTTGGGATAGATCAGCGTCAGGATCTCGTTGACCCTCTTGGAGTCGGATTGATCAGGTGCGTCGATGCCACGGTTGGCGGCGCGCCAGGTGCTGATCGCCTCGTCAACAGCCTGCTCAACTTCTGCCTCGCTGCGAACGCGGTGCTCAAGCGCGGTCCTTCGCAGATAGGCTCGCAGTTCGGCCTCGCGAGTTTCGTCCTGAGCGAGCAACGCCTCAGCTCGGCGAAGCAAGCGCAACCATGAGAGGCTTTTCGTTCGGTGGCGGCGGGAATACAGGAAGCGCCGCGTCTGGGACAAGGTGGCGCGATCGAGGCAAAGAAACCAGTGGCCATCGATCTCAGGCGCATCCGGACCGTCGAGGAAGATCGTTGCGCTGACAGTGCCCGATCCCGAATGGCCCCAACGATCAACGAAGTCCAGAGTGACGGCATGGAAGCCCTTGGACGCAGACGCGATATGCAGGCGTGCCAGGGACTCCGGTGTGACCCTGAAACCGCGCTTGTGCTTTCGTGGGATGGGGATCGTTGCCGCTGAGCTGGACAGCGCGATGCGCGAGCCAGATCGAGTGTGCGAGTTGCACCAGTTGATCCACTCAGCAGGGGAGGCGAACATGTTTTCGCCGTGCTCGATCAGGGTCTCGTCTTCATCGCTGATGAAGCGAAAGTAACGCTGCTGAAACGTCAAGCTCATGAAGCTCAGCGCTTCCTCAGGCGGGTAGAACTGTCCGAAAAGCTTCTCTCGATGATCCAGGCCGGCGAGCAGGATCAGGAAGCGTTTGTAGACGAGACCCGTCTCTTCAAAGTCCTTGCTGGCCTTGCTGAAGCGGACGTCATTGAGGCCGATGGCGGTGCCATCGACGCCGCGAAAGTGATCCTCGAGCTCGCTCTTGCTTGGAAAGAGTCTGGATGCGGCTTCATGCGACGGCTCATCGCTGTAGACAACATGGACATTCCCGCCGTTTCGAACCAGCAGGAAGACGCGCCTGTTGTTCAACTCGGCCATCATCCGGTCGTACCAGTGCATGGAGTCCGAGTATTGGACGTTGCGTGCCGTCACGGCCATCGAGACAACGCAGCGCGGAAGCGGCAGGACTTGCTCGAGCAGCCGGGGTGACTTCTGGAGTTGCTGAAAGAACTGGTCCTGGCTTGACCAATCAAAGCTGTCCTGGACATCGGCCCAGACGGCCAACTCCTGGTCCATGAAGCGTTTGCCCTGAATGAGCGTCAAAGGCTCAGACGTGGGGGCATCTTCCCCTGTGAGCACTGTTACCACGTCCACGGCGTCGCCGGTGTACAACCTCAAGGAGCGAATGCCCGCGTTGAGCTGGTTGACCATGGTGATCGCTGCATTGGCCTTGGCCAGCGCCAGCTGGGATCGCTCAGAGAGGTACGGGACCAGGGCTTTCATCATCCGGCCCATCTCCTCGGAGCGGGCCTTGAGGAACTTCGATGCTGACTCGGCAATGGCGATCCGACGTCCCGCCTCGATGGAAAGGTCGCGCAACCCGTCGGACGAAAGCCCTTCACTGATCATGACCTCGACTCGATCGGAGATCGTGGCCCGGCGAACTGCCAGCGGATTTCCCTTGGCCTCGGACCGGCGAGCGGCGCGCCGATGAATGCGCCGAAGATCGGCCTCACGCTCTTCCTTGACCTTGACCTCTGACTGCACCCGGGCTGCCTCATTGGCTTCGTAGGCCTCGACCGCATCTTCTGCGGCCTCTTTGACCCCGGGGATGGCCAACGGGTTGACGCTCGCCTGGGCCATCTCCTCCTGGATGTCGGCAATGTCTTGCCGGATTGCGGCTTGCTCTGCCTCACGCACTGCGAGGGCGTCGTCTTCCTGCATCGGCTCAAGACACCGGAGAAAGTCTGCGATGAGCAGTGTGAGATGCGTGGCCGTACTGTCACGCGGGTGGGAAAGCACGTTCACCGAGTGCGTCTGACCGTCGAACTCGAAGACGCTCACCAGGAGGTGGACGTCGCCTTCACGCAGCTTGCGAGACCAGCGCTCCCCATCTTGAGCCTCTACCTCTTTGGTGACTCGCCAGTAGCACCCGGGCTGGAGCATGTCGTTTCGCTCGATCCGGTCGAGTTCAGCTGCGTCTTCCTCGCCGCGGAGGGTAGTCGGGTGAAGCTGTCTGGGGGTGATGGCGTTCATGGGGCTTCGCTTGTCGCTTTGCGGTAGTATCTACCGGCGAACCATAATAGGCAAGAAACCGCCCGGCATGCGGGCACGCCTCCACTTTCGAAACGACTTCCTTCATGAACCTTGCGGGCATTCTTCTCCTGGTCTCACTCGCCCTTACGTTTGTGGCGGTCGCATATGCCGTCTCATACCACCATCTGAAAGAGACAAGCTCCCATGTGAGCGGGCAGCGAGACCAGCTGCTTGGAGTTGGGATGCTCTTGCGTGAGATCCTGGTCGAGATGCGCGGCATCTGGGGGCGGGAGAATGAAGGCGCAACCGGTGTGGGCGCGTTGATGAAGGAGGTGGCAGCGGTCTTGCCTCAGATCTTCAAGGGTCTCGGCCCAGCGGCGATGAGAGCAGGCGCGCACAAGCACAAGCTGAGCAGCGACGATTTCGCCTCAGCCGGCCAGGCCGAGGCCTTCAAGCGGATCGAAGCCCTGGTTGCTGAGATCGGCATCGAGGAGATCTCCTCGCACTGGCGAGCTCGACGCATGGTGGATCTGGTGGCCATCTTGCGTCTGGGTCAGACGCACCTGCAGAAGTCGGCAGAAAAAGCACAGGAAGCAGCTATCAGCAGCCCGGAAGAAAACCGCGTTCTTCGGCTGCTACGTGAGAAGGCAGGTTCGAAGGAGATAGCCGCCGAGGTCGAGCTGCAGATCACCCAGTGGGCCCAGGCCACCGGCCGGGAAGACCCAGATGCCGCTCGCGGCCTGGTAGCGCTTCGCGCCGTTCTCGAGGTTCTGTGCCACCGCCGCGATCAACATCGCAAGGCGCTCACCCTTGGCGTCCTGCTGCAGACACTGGGGGCAGGGACCGAGCAGCTCTTTCGCGAGCTGGAGGGGTCATCCGGGAGCGACGTTCCGGACGGGCCGCGCAAGGCGTTGCGAGCCTACGTGGAGAGCTTGCCGGGCTGGGACGGACGCATGCCATTCAACGACGTGACACGGGCCTCGCACAACGCCAACATGTCGAGCGTGCGCAGGGTTCTGATGCTGGCGGCCTGAGGGCCAAGGCCGGCCTCCAGGGCTTCAAGTCCGTTCCGGAGGGAACCATTGCCTGATGTCGGCCCAGCTTGCCGGGTCTGGCTGGATCATGAGCGAGGCCAGCTGGAACTGTCTCGCATCCAGGTAGGGCACGGGAATGCCATCGTCGACCAGCTGGCACAGCAAGTCATCGACGTCCATGTTCATGTGGGTCCTGCATACCGCAGGTCGGTGCGCATAGATGCTGCACCGACCGTCTTTGAGCATGGGGCAGGGGTATTCGTACCCCGACACCTCAACTGGCTGGTGGTCCTTCACCGGTACCGGTTTGCGTCCGATAGCCCTGCCAATCACAGACGCCTCTGCCGGGCCGATCGAAACCGGGATGTGGCAACAGTGCGTACACCCCTCTCGGCAGGCCGAATGGGGGCCGTAGCTTTCGACCACATGATCGGCCGCGCGCTGCAACCAGGTGACCCGGGCAGAGGCGGTGCGCGCCTGGAGGGCCGTGTTGAGCAGCCGCGGCACAGCGCCGGGAACGGGCTCGGTCGCGCGCGCCATGGAAACCTTGGCGTTCTCGCCGGCGACCAGCAATCGTTCGTTGACCGCCTGGGGGTAGGTCGGCTGAGGCGTAAACCCGCGCTGGCCCGACAGCGTGGCCATGGCATCGTCGAGGGTCATGTTGCCGGGCTGAAGGGGCTTGCCGATGATCATCGGGTGTTGAAAGTGCTGAGGCCGCGGGTCGATTGTGCCGCCAGATGGGCCGGCCTCATCAGGCGGCCATCCCGATGGCAAGCGTAGAGGATGAGGCGTGGCTAAGTGCTTCGCCGATGTCGATGCCGTGCTCCTCCAGCACCTGGGAAGCCGCTGAGACGAAGTTCTGGCGAGCAGCTTCGAACGTCTCAGGGCTGAAGTGCATCTTTTCGTTCGCGCGTGTCAAATCCTCCAGTTGAGGTGAGTCCCAGCGGGCGCGACCCCGGTTGAGGGCGGCGAACGCCTTGCGCAGCGCAGGATCGAGCTTCTCGGCCTTCTCGAACTGCTTCCAGAAGCCGTCGGTCTCGTCTTCGGTTCGTGGCGGCAGCCACTGACGGTGCTTGCCCACCATCCGGTTCAGGCGGTCAACCAACTCCTTGTTTCGCGGAAAGAAGTGAATGGTTCCGATCCCAGGGTAGTACCGCACGTCGAAGTAGCTGCTGGAGATTCGATCGCCGGTCCGAAGGTCGTTGAAGTGGGCCTTGAAGATGTGCACCAGCGAAACCTCGGGCTGCTGCTTTCCATCGAGCATCGCGAAGACCTTGTCGAAGTCGCTCAGCATGCGCTCGCTCTCCCAGCGAAGCTGGGATTGGTATGACTCGCACGGGTGTCCCGGGATGATGAAGCGCGTCATCTTGATCCGCATACCGCAGGTGCGGTGCCGATCATTCGACTTCCAGCCCATGTAGAACGCGGCGTTCTCGGAGTGGTAGCGGGTGATGTGGTCAAACACGTCGCACGCCATCCCGATCGTGATCTCCCACCCGGATTGGCTCAAGCCCTGGAGGAAACCGTAGATGTTCGAGGCGGTGAACTCCAGTTGCTTGATGCTCTGGAATTCGCTCTCCAAGCGCTGCTGCGCCTTTGTGGACAGCTTGGCGGTGACCTCGGTCGAGCGCAGCACGTGCGCCCATGCGCGGTCCTTGAGGTCGTCGTACCTCTCTGCCATGGTCGCACGGACCCAGGTTGTCAGATGCGAGCTCTTCGGGTTCGTCTTGAGATCAGTCGACGAACGCTCGGCCAGGGTCGCGCCCAACAGGCCGGTGTAGTACGAGGCTTGCGCCTCGGCGCGCACCGATCGCTTCATTGCTTCGACGGCCGCCTTGAATGCGATCACGACGTTTTCGACAAAGCTCGACGGCAGTGCGAGCTGCTGTTCTTCCTTGAAGTCTGCCCCGATGCCATGAGGCGCATCATCGGCCCGCAAAGCGGAAACCAGGTCTTCGACGAACTCGTTTGGCTCGGCGTCCTTTCGCAAGTGGATGAGGGCTACGTCGACATCGGTTTCGCGTTCGACTTCATGGCCCTTGAAGGCCCCGGAGATGAACTCGACGCTTCCGTGCTCTGTGATCAGCTTGGCCAGGAGCTGTCGTTCACGTGAGAACGGGTTTCGCAGGGTCTCCGCGTTGATGATCGCGACAATCTCGCCCTGGTACAGAATGTTCCAGGCACGCAGCACGTGATCGCACCCTTTTGCAAAGGGTGGATTCATGATGATGTGGCTGTAGATCGCGCCTGACTCGAACGCATCGAAGTCAAGGCCGACAATCTTGAAACCGTGGCCCTTGAGCGCTGCATGGCGCGCTGGATTGATCTCAATCGCATCGGCATTGAACTGCCGATGACGGTTGATGAAGTTCGGAAACGCCGCGAGCAGATCCCCGTTTCCAGCTGACGGGTCAAGCACGCGCTGGAACTCCTTGTTTGTGAACTTCTGCCAGGCCTTGATGGCCAGTTCGGGGGGGGTGGGATAGAACTGCAGGTGATCCATGTTCGACTTGTGTTTTATTTGCCTTCGTGCCATAGTATGTGCACGAACTGTAATACGCAAGGAAGGCGTGAATGTCGAAGCTCAAACTGGTAACTCTGGCGGTCGGGCTCACCTTGGCCGTATCGGTCGCAATGGCCGATGACACGAAGAAGCCTCATGTACTTCTCAACCTCGATTGCACGGTGATCGTCGATGGTTCTGCGCCCGGCGGGCGCACAGCGCAAGCTGCTGAGGCCACGGTCCAGGTCTTGGAGATGGAGGACCGGATCACGATCTCCGGGGTGAGCAAGCACCCTGGAGTGCGGTTCACCCTGACTTCGTACGGTCCGACGCCGACCGTGCAGCGGTTCAATCGATCGGACGCGGCCACATGGGCTGTCGAGACGCGAGATGTGAATGGTGCAGCCTTGAGCCGCGCCGGCGTGAACAAGTCAACCCTCGCCTTCGGGCTGCAGAAGATCACCGCTGTGCCTGGACAGGCCGTCTACGTGAGCGGTACCTGCAAGCGTTCTGCGTTGAAAGGCGACTGAGATGGAGCGCAGCATCACCGTTCTTGCCCTGCGGATCGCCTCGGGCTTTCTGTTAGGCCTCGTCATTGCGGCGTTCTCCGCGCTGGCTTCAGCCGACGGCTCGACCGGCGTGGGGAACGTGCCCCTCGAATACTGGCCGGCCGTGCACTGGATCTTCATTGATCTGCTGCCCCATGCAGCTTCGATGGGGGTTCTTTTCTCGGCAGCTTTTGCCGCTCTGGCCGTCTCGCACAAGCCCAACCGCCTGCTGTAGCGTGCATCCAGATGCTTCGGCTGAGATTCAGCCAGAATCTCTTTTGCCATGCTCGTCTTCCTAGACACTGAGTTCACGGATTTCATCGACATCGAGCTCATCTCGATTGGATTGGTGAGCGAGGACGGAAGGCGCACCTTCTACGCAGAGAGAAGCGACTATCGACGTGAAGCATCGTGCGACTTCGTGCGCCATGCGGTGGAGCCGCTCCTCGGTAAGGATGTTGCTGCGACATGCACACGAGATGAACTATCCAGGCGCCTCGCCGCCTGGTTGACATCGCTCGATGGCACGATCGTGCTCGCATGCGACTCGCAGCACGATATCGATCTGCTGCTTGATGCGGTCGATGGCAACTTGCCGCCGAATGTGAAGGCTCGACCGCTGCAGCTGGCCAACCACCGCTCAGATCCGCTTTTCAACGAGGCGGAGTACAGGTTTTATGCCCAGGAGGGCGTCCAACGCCATCATGCCCTGCACGATGCGCAGGCATTGCGCGCCGCCTGGCTGGCACGAAAGGGCTGACAGTACCGAGCGCGTTCGATTTGCGCTGATACCCTTCGGCAATGAACAATATCGGCATGAACAGCCAGCAGACCGCCGAAGCACAGCCCTCCAAGAATTCCTTCGCATCGCGATTCACCTACGAGCAGTTCCTGGCATTCCGGGACGCGTGGGACTTCAGCGCTGGCTACCCCGACAACGCTCTGCCTGATCGCGAAGAGTCCTCCGCGACACGGAATCACCGCGAGGAGATCACGACTCTCTTCGAGCGCACGCTGTTCGAGCACCTGGTTGCGGTTCGCGACCAGGGTGCTCTACAGCCGATCGAGGATGTCGAAGGCAGGGACCTCGCGTGGCCGTTGGAATGGCGTCACTTCATCGAAGGCAGGGAAGTACCCGATCCGGGCGGATTCATCCGACCGTTCATGGCTTCGATCATGCCGGACTTCGTGAGCCGCCTGCCGGGCACAAAGGACACCAAGCAGGTGCGAGAGCTCTACAACATCATGGTCGACCAGATCGATCGGGGAGCGATCGACATCGAGTTTCGCCTCGACGCAGACTGCACCCTCACGGGCGTTCGCCCGTTCATCAAGATGAACGAAGGCTGGGTGGTCAGCGCCCATCGAGAGCCAGAGTTCGGCCACAAGTCGTTTCCTCGGAACCTGATCCCTATCGGCCCCGTGCCGCAAGTGGAAATGGTGGAAGTTCGCATCCCGGTTCCCAGCGGCAAACTCATGGTGGCGGACTGGTTCCGCGTGAAGGACAACGCCTTCACGAATGCTGTGTTCAAGCGCACGTCACGCGCGCAGATCAACTTCGAGCATGGCAAGGTGCAGGAAACCCGCAATCATGCCGCGCAGGCCGGTGTGCTGACGATCTTCACCGGCGGCATGGGCGTCGATCTGATTCGTGAGGGCTCGCACATGGTGATGGGCGTCTTCGATGAGGAGCACCACACCCAGCGCATCGCGAGCAAGGACGTGCTGGCCAGCGTGATCTGTGACCTCTGGTGGACCACGGCCGTCGACGTGGAGGTCTTTCGGGATCTGCTGCGGCAAGAGATGGGTGCCGAAGAGGGCGAGGCCGCGGCGGCCGCCTTCCTGGCCAGCGGGGCTTACACAATGGTCGACGTGGCCCCGGGTGAGCTGTACGTCTACCTGCCATCTGTGCGCGGGCACATGCGCGAGTTCGAGTGCGAGAGCGAAGAGGTCTCGATGCAGTTCGTCGAGGACATGTTCGCCGTGATGTCCTCGGAGCCGCTGACCTGGCGCCGGTGGGAAGAGGAGCGCCCTCAGGTCAGCGAGCGGCCTCGCTGATGCGCTGGCCAGCGCTGTCCCCCGCCTCGTAGCAGGACGCCCAGCCCAGGCGATCGCACTGGGCCCTCACGATCTCGCGCCAGTCGGCGGGCAGCTCGACCGCCGGATCTTCGCCGTCACCGTCCACGTAGAGGTGGGGCTGGATGGCTGCGTTCCTCATGAACAGGACGCCGATCTTCAGGGCGGCCGAATGCACTCGGTCGATGACCTTGGAAAGGTCCTGGTCGTGGTACCTGGTGCCGATGGTCCCATCGATGCAGTCCGGCGCGGCAAACAGCATCGATGTGAACTCGACGGTCGCGCACCAGCCAGCGTGCGGGTTGAACGCCAGCTTGATACCCGTCGAGAAGAGTCCATCGGCCGGGTATTCCTGAATGGGCGCAGCAGTGCGGCTGGCACCTTGGCGCTCTGTTTCGGCCTGGCTCTCGTAGATCCGCATGCCTGAACGCTCATGCTCGACCCACACGCACCAGCCGTTGCCGGCGATCTTCTGTGCGATCTCCAGCGCGGACCTCCGATTGTGCGGGTTCCCCGCATCGCCCAATTGCTGCTCTGTTTTGCCCAGCAGGTAGCGGACGTTCCAGACCTTGGTGTTCATCGTCGGCCTTGAGAGAGATCAGTTGGCAGGATGATCGCCAAGAGGTTGTTCGGGTTCATCTTCCTCATCCTCGGGGTAGGGGATGAGCTGATCGAGCACCTGCGCTCCACGGTCAGCCGCATGTTCGCCGTCCATTCCTCCGAGGTACCTATCCAATGCGCCGGAAGCGGATTGGATAGCGGACAGGAACTGCATTCCTCGAATGAAACTGACGAGTTCAGCGCCCGCGCGCGTGGCGCATGGGACATCTTCGCAATTGGCATCGTAGCGGTGAAGGAACGCGGTGCAGACGATCGCAGCCGTCTCGATGGAGACGGTCGGTGCGGAAGCGCCGTATTTCGCCTTGAGCAGTTCACGCGCGTGATCCCAGTGCCGATTAGCCGCATGGAATGCATTGACGACCGCCTTTACGACCTGCGTGTTCGAAGGCTCTTCGGCCTGCAGCGCGAGGGAGCGAAACATTGTGTGAGCGATCTGGAACACCTCGCGCTCAATCGCCTCGATTTCTTCTTTGGGGTCGGTCTTTTCGAACATGGTCTAGTGTCGATGAAATTTCAGGTGGGCCCACAGCTTTCGCCGAAGGCGCCCAGCG
>VFQO010001861.1_pt1 | contig 14553 bp, 13 predicted proteins | sample 3512331 | NCBI WGS metagenome assembly VFQO01 (sample SAMN10412371, study PRJNA504923) | tailings metagenome | isolation source: Replicate 3 from Balatoc abandoned mine | place: Philippines: Itogon, Benguet | collected 2017-08-28
GTTATAGCGCCGGCTTAAAAACAACAGATGAAGATTCCCTGCGGCCCCAACTGCGGGTAGACTCTATGGTTATAGCTACGCATCATTCTCAATAGATGGGATACACGGTCTACTACAGCGACCAAGCGCTGACTGCTGCGGCGGGCTTCGGCAAGGTTGCGCGGCTACCGTGCATATTCGACAGTCGACCCGGCTACCACCGCCTCGGGAGCCGATACCTGATTGACCGGGGACTCGGCATCTGGGACCCGGTGTCGCATGGGCGCCGACCTCGGCCAGCCCCGACCGAGCAAACCATGCGCAGCTACGCGCACTGGCTCGCGAACTTCCTAGAGTGGGCCGACCTACGCGGCGTAGACGTCTTGACGTGCGAGTACGTGACGCACGTACACGGGCGCTACCAAAGTGAAATGCTTCGCGGCACGTGGTCGCGAGACGGTACGGCGCTGAGTCCGCAGACCGTCAACCTACGCGTGCAGCAAGCATGCGACTTCTTGAGCTGGCTCGCCGACAAGGGCCACCGCTCACCCTTCGAGGTACCGGTCGAAATCAGAACCATCAAGACTGGCGGCGCGACAAGTTCTGTCTCGCATGAGGGGATGCAGGTTGCCGTACGCGAGGGCAAGGTGCGAAAGAACAAGCGACGCCTGCGCATGCCCACCGACGAGCAGCTGAAGGCTTGGCTGGCACGCGTATACCAACGCTGCGGCGCGACCAAAGGCCTGATGTGCGAAACGGTGTTGTTGACTGCGATGCGCCGCGAAGAGGTCGCTTGTCTACGGACTGACACACTGCCTGAGCGACCGGAAGACTGGCACATCAGCAGCGCCGATGCGCCTCGCCACGAGCAGCGAGTCCTGATAGACATCAAATACGGCACCAAAGGCCCGAGCTACGGCCACGACCATGGCGACAAGGTGGGGCCGGCGCGCAGTATCTGGATACCGCTTGACCTCGCCGAGCGGCTCCACGCCTACCGCGAAAGCGCTCGCCCGAAAGCCTTGAAGCTCCTGGTGGGCGAAGCACATGGTCTAGCCGAGAAGCGCAAGCGCATCGCTGATTCGGTACACCTGTTCCTGGATGACGAGTCCGGGCGGCGACTCACATCGCGCGGCCTCTACAACGCGTGGACGAGCGTCGACCTGCCCTTTGCCGGATGGTCACCGCACTTGGGGAGGGACTGGTGGGCGTGCTCGGTTCTATGGCGAGAGCTGAAGAAGCATGAGCATTTCGCGGCATTCGGACCAGGCGTCAGCGCAGCGCTTCTGGAGTCGACTGCGATGAGCATCATCAGACTTCAGATACAGCCTCAACTCGGTCACGCGCAAGACAGCACCACGATGATTTACCTGCAGTGGGTGGCTGACATGCTGGGCGTCAATCTATCCATCGAATACGAGCGAGCACTCGACGCGGAGTAGGAACTTGGGAATCCGCCAGTACAAGAAGGACCATCTGAAGGAGCTCGCTCCCGCGCTGACGGGCGTTGTAGCTGAGACCCCGCATCCCGAGTCCGACAACCCGCTTACGTTTTGGACGAGCCACGAGCATCCGACGCTCGTTGACCTCACGCTCTTTGCTACTGGCGACTACGCGCGCCCGGATGGCGATACCCCTGCTGCTCGTGGACGCACCTTCAGCGGTCGGCCTCAACTCATAGCCGAACTGGCCCCGGCGCTCCGCGCGCTGATGGAGTTTGCGGCGCCTCGGACCGTCGCTCAGTACGTCCAGTCGCTGCGTGACTGGTGGAGGCTATTTGACACGGTTGAACGAGACGCAGCGAACGCCGCAACCAGTGTCTCGGTCGTGCGGAGCATCGCGGACATTGGCGAGTTGCACCGGCAGCGCGCGCACGACGACCACATGGACCGCGGTTTGTTTGGGACCGTACTCGCTGCCGTGAACATGGTGCGTAAGACCAAAGGCATGCGCCGCCTTACGTGGCAGCGTCCCGACCCCAAACGCCGAGTACGACACCTCCCGCCTGAGTGGCAGGTACGCGAGGTTCGGCTCGAGTTGAAGCACCGATGGTTCGCAGCGCTGGACCGTTGGCAAGTGGCTGATGAACTGCTCTCGGGGCGACAGCCTCAGACGGAGGAAGAGCAGCGCCTGCTGACCAACTATCGTTCATTCGAAGAAGCGGTGGCACGCAGCGGGCACCCGCGCCCAAGGTCCGAAAGCGTTCGGTGCGATATGTCCAAGACGACCTTCCATCGCAGTGGCTTCAGCATCTCGGACATGCTCCGAGGTCGCTATCCGGACGCTGAAGACGTCAGATGTGCGTTCCACCTCTGCTTGGCCGCGACTGGTTGGAATCCGGCCGTGCTGCTATCTCTTGATGCGAACTCCAACGCGATTGAAGCGCACCCCAAGGACCCCACTCGATACGTCCTGCGCGGCTACAAGGCTCGCAGCAAGAGCGAACAGCAAACGGAAGGCCTCTACAAGTCACAGGGTTCTGCGGGCGTCATTCTCTTGGCGCTCATGCAGCGCACTGCGCCACTTCGAGCTCAGCTCCGAGACGACCTAGCGAAGCAAGAGGCCATCTATCAAGCGCTGCTGAAAGAGGGCGCTTCGAAGGCCAAGCTAGACGCACAGCGAAAGGTCGTTGCCAATCTCCGCATCGGCGTGTCCTCATTTTGGCTGTACGCGACATCGACGAACGAACGAATCCTCTGGCTAGACCCGCATGCAACTACCTACTCGATAGGTTCTGAGAAGAAGGAGGGCCTTAGCTTCCTTGACAGCGTGGTGACTTGCATGAATCGACGCAGACCAGCAGACAGTCAACTGGCACGTCTAAAGCCCGGCGACTTCCGAGACGCTTTCGCGGCCTACGCATACCGAATCAGCGGTGGAATGGTCCTGTACGTCATGAAAGCCCTTGGGCACAAGAGCCTGAGGAGCACACAGGTCTACCTGGACAACACACTGCTCAACGAACAGTCCGTCAAGCTCTACCAAGCCTTCAGCAACGCCATGTGGACTGAGATTAAGGTGCACAAGCGGCTGGACCCGACGGTCATCGCCAAGTTCTCGCGAGACGGGGAAGCAAGCGACGAGCAATGCCAGCGCCTCGCGATGTATCGGAGCCTCAGGAGAAGTCGTATCGGCGTCGGATGCAAGGACCCAGCGCATCCACCCTCCCACATCGCGCCAAACTTTCGAGCCGACGGAAAAGCGCTATGCCACGTTCAACGGTGCACGCTTTGCCTAGAGCATGCAGTCATATTCCCCGACAGTCTCCCAGGCCTGTGCAAGCGGCTGGCGGAGCTGCGCTTCATCAAGGGGCGAATGTCGGCTGTGGCCTTCATCGAATCCTCATTCGGCGAGGAAACGGAAAACACGGAGCTCGCCTTGGCTGCGTTTGACCCTGACGCCGTCGCAGACCAGCTTCGAGAGTGGGAAGGCTGCATCAACGATGGACTGCATCGCGTCGTAGAACTGGATGGATTGCAGGAGCTGCCCGCATGAGCGCACACAGTAACGCTGTAGCTGACGACCAAACGGATTCGCAGCCGGTATCCGTCGCAGAGGAAGTCGCGGCCACTCGCGCTCGGGCGTTGTTGCTGACAACCGCGGAGCAGGTTCCCTACGCGGACGCGCCTTCTCTTCTGGCCACGCAGGCCGTTCTTCAACACGGTACGACGCACGGCAGGTGGCAGACTCCACGGCGTTGGTTCACGACCGCTACGCCTGTCAAGCTCGATGTGGACCTTCGCGCTCGAATCATCGCTGGAATCCCAGACCAGGACCTGCGGCGGCGCGTCACCGAGGATGAGAACCAGCCGCTTCTGGACCAGGCCGTGACTCAGCTTACGCGGTACCTGGTCGTACTGCGCATGGGCCCCGCTGGCATGGGCCGCAAGCGCGCCGGGGCTTCCCTGGACCCACGTTCGATTGCAGAAATCGCTTACTTCGTCGGCCCCGCACTGTTCGCCGTCGCCTTGATGGGATGGATGCGCGGCGAGCAGTCGGCAGACGCCGCGTCTGGTCTTCTGCGCGTGGTGAAGCTCGAGGACCTCGACGTCCTGAGCCCTAGCATTCGGCGTCTCGTTCTTGTAGAAGCCAGAAGGATGGCCTTCCTCAACGAGCGGGACTGCTGGAACGACCTCGCCTGCCTCGAACAAGACCCCGGTTCAACGACCGCCGTCGCCGGCGATGCGCCACAGCGTGAAGGCGAACGAAGCAGCGACCCTCATCTGCCGCTGCCCGATGAGTACGTCTCGTTGATGGGCCAGCGCAGCATTTGGCTTATCGAGTCGCTTGCTCCGAATCTGCTTTCGCTCGCGCAAGCAATTCGAGACATCTGGTTGAGAACCGCGGATGCGACCTGCACGACGTCGCCGCCGATGGTTGAGCATCGCCGGCGGACGGAGGTATCTGAGCTCCTCGAGCGCTGGAGATGGGCTGACGCGGATGGCCGCCTGATTGAGCGGCCACCGTTCAGCATCATCCTGTCGAGCACGGGAAGCAAGCAGAAGGGCGCCTCAACTAACGAGGTTTGGCCGCCGCGCAATCTGGCAGCAGTCTTCGGCCTCATCGGCAACGTCCAGCTTGCGCATCTCTTCGTCGTATCTCTGTCGACAGGCGGCCGCAAGGCCGAGACCTTGGACTTACAGCGTACCTGCCTCGAATACGCTCGGGATGGCCGGCCGTACGCCACCGGCCGCACCTTCAAGCTGGTCAGACGCATCGACGGCGAGCTAAGAGACTGGGTCTTGCCAGACATGGCAACGAAGGCCATCGAGCAACAGCGTCGCCTCGTCGAGCTCATCGAAACGATTGGTCCCCAGCGGCCGCCGAAGAAGCCGAAGGCGCGGGATGCCAGTGTTCCAACTCACTTGTGGTTGCAGGTTTCTGGAGGCGGGCCCAGCGATAGGACCAAGCCTCTGATGCACCTGGACAAGGCCATGCGTGCGTACGCAAGAGCGCTCGGCATGGACGAACGTCCGAGCGGTCAGTGGCTGCGGCCGCACCGGTTCCGGAAGACCGTCGCGCGCCTCGCGGCTCTCGCGCTCACGCAAGCACCGAAAGTGCTGATGGATGTCTTCGGGCACAAGTCCATAGAGATGACGCTGTACTACATCCTCAGCGACAAAGCGCTGCAAGCCGAGATTGAGCAAGTTGGGCGCGAGCTTCGTGTCATGCGCGCATCGGACGCAATCGAGGCCATCGTGGCCGCAGAGGATGCTGGTGTCACGGGCCTCAAACTGGGCGGGTACGGCGGGCCGGCCGCGCTCATGATTGACCGTGCCATCCAGGTGCATCGCGAACGGGTGCACAGGCGTGGCGAGCAATGGGGCGCTGGCAGCGTGCGAGAGCTTGCCGAGGTCCTCACACTTCAGGGGAAGGCTTGGGAGGTCGTACGGCATGGGGTGGTTTGCACCAAGTTGCCCGGCTCCGAATCGGGGCCGTGCAACAAGAGCAAGGGCCGCCCGGAACCGTCACACTGTCAGACCGACTGTCGCCATCGGCTCGAAGACGCGTTCCTGCGAGAGGACGTGGACGCCTCAATCTCCTCCTGCGTGGCGGAGTACGAGGTCGCCAAGGCTGCTAACGATGAGCTGATGCAGGCCATGTGGGCCGGCCAGATTCGCGCTCACGTTTCGCGCTTCAATGACCTGCGCAGCAAGTGGATGGTCCACCCTACGGTCATGCGGGCACTCGGTACAAGCGACGAGATTGACCTGGAGGAAGCGGCATGAAGGCAGGTGGCACAGGTAGCCCTGCTAAGAGAACTGAGGCCACTCGCGCGCTCATTCGTGCCAAGGCGCTTGAACGCGGCCAACAGCGCTCCGCCGAGACTCGCAATCGCGTTGTGGCAGCCATGGCGGCCATCGAGCAGGAGATGACCTCGAACGAGGGCATCTATCCGCACAACGGCGGAGCAGTCTCTGCTGCAGAAGTCGCCCGAAGGGCGGGCGTGCACACGACGACATTCTTCAGTCCGAAGCAAAGAGAGCTTGGCGATGAGGTGCGCGCCTGGTTGGAATCGCTGAAGAAGCGAAACGCGGCCTCGGTGACGGCGGTAAAGCGGTCCCTCGCAGAGCGAATTGCCGACTGGAAGGCGCTGTACGAAGGCCTGGCGCAGTCGCACCGGGACACCGAGCTGCGGCTGCAACAAGTCGAGGCCGAGCTTGGTCAGGCTCGCGAGCAGCTTGCGGCGATTAGCCACGAGAGGGACGCCCTGAGGGAACAGCTCGCGAAGGCGGGTAGCGGAAGCGTCGTCCCGATGCGCCCGAAGAGGAGGTAGCCATGGCTCGCCCTTCTGTAATCCCGGCCGTTCGCGAGCGGCTTGAACAGTACCTTGACGAGCGAGAGGCGGAGTTTCTCGCTCAGCCAGAGCGCGAGCGTACGCCGACTCTTCCGTCAACACCGGACGGCAAGGTGAACGTTCGTGCCGTCGCTCAGGCCATCGACCTGAAGCAGACACAGGAGAAGTACCTCTACGAGCGCGAGGAACTCAGCTCGCTCATCAATCTTGTCGCGGAAGGCCAGGGCCTCCTGCCGATTGGCGCGCGCTTGCTCCAGGATGCCGGCGACAAGGCTATCAAGGAGCGCTTGGTGCGTCAGGCCCAAGCTGCGCGAGGCGCAGCACAGGCGGCCGTTGAAGCCCAGGCCGTCCATGCGGAACTTCTGGAGAAGGTCCGGGAGCTGTCCGCCGACAACGAGGGCCTGCGGGCCGAGAACCTTCGACTTCGCGCACAGCTCGAGGCGATGGACCAAGGGGTGCACGTGCGAGTGCTCGATTGATGCGCAACTTCGAAGGCTTGGTCGTCGTCGAGCGCGTTCTCTCGCAGCTGGAGGGCGGCTGCATCTTCAGCGCCCGGCGCGAGGACGGCGAGCCGCTTCGCGTCAAGTTCGCAGGACGAGACACGCAGCCGCTGCCTGGAGACTGGTTCGTAGTCCAAGGCGGGCTCACGTCGTTCCGAGATAGCTTCGGACGGATGGTCGAGCAGGTCGAGTCCAAGAAGATGAAGCGCGCCACAGCCCAGGGCGCCTTGCTCAAGCCGTGGTTGGAGCGACTGCCGAACATCGGCGCCACTCGTGCGGCTCGTCTCGTGGACATCTTCGGCCATGACCTACCTGAAGTGCTTGCCGACCTGACGCGCCTGGCAGATGTCGCCGGCACTCTCGAACCGGGAAAACCAGCGCTGGCCACGAAGATTGCCGCGCAGCTTTACGCCCGAGTCGCAGTCCAGGCCGGGGCCGAGGCCGTCAAGGCTTCCGAAGTCGCGTTCCTCACGTTCCTCGAGCGATTGGGCATCCGCGAGTCGCGGGTAGCTTCGCAGTTGTGGCGCTTCCTGGCTGGCGTCGACGCGGTTGACCGCCTTCGTCGCAACCCATACTTGGTCGCCAGTCTGGTCGATTGGAAGCTGGCCGACCGTGTCGGTCAGCGGCTTCTGCGCGAAGCGGACCCGAACGCTGACCTGGTCGCCCATCCCGCCCGCCTGGCAGGCGCTCTCAACAGCGTTTGGCGGGACATCCTGAGCGACGGTGACACCGCCGCATCGCCGGACCGCGTAGAAGCCCTCTTGGAGGCCCGCGGGGTTCCGGCGGGGGTCGCCCTTCGCCTTGCCGAAGAAAGCGGCGCTATGCGCCGTTCCGGCCCGTTCCTGCGGAGTCCCGGTGCCGCCTGGCTTGAGGACCAGGTCGTAAACGCACTCCATGCTATCGAAACGCTGCCTCCGACGGTCGAGGTTCCGGACGGCGACGCGCTAGCGCGCTTGGTCTACGACGCCGAGAGCAACGTCGGCATGCGCCTCACCGAAGAGCAGCGGACGACGGTTGGCAAACTCCTGACCTTGCCCGTCGCGGCGCTGCAAGGCGGCGCTGGCGTCGGCAAGACGACGGTGATGAAAGTCCTGGCCTTGGCGTGGGAGTACCTTGGTGGTGACGTTGTGATGGGCGCGTTGGCAGGGAAGGCCGCGCTCACGCTAGCCCGCGGGGCATCCACACATGACCGCCCGCGCCTGGCCTACACCATCGCTCGGCTAATCGGCATGCTGGAGCGCCAGCGTGCGCAAGAGGACGACCCGGACCGGAAGCGCCCCGCCAGCGACGTGAGCTTCACGTCAAAGACCCTGCTCATCATCGACGAGGCCGGAATGCTGGACACGCCCAGTCTGCACAAGCTGCTGTCGCTGTTGCCCGAAGGCGCCCGCTTGCTGTTCGCCGGCGACCAGGGGCAGTTGCCGCCCGTGGGCATCGGCAAGTTCTTTCACGACCTCGTTGCCGAAGGCTCTCGGGTCGCGACCCTAACCAAGGTACTTCGTCAGGCGAGCGACAGTGCCATTCCGCTCATTGCGGCGCAGGTCCGCAGCGGCTCGGCGCCGACCCTGGCGAAGTGGAACGGCGAGAGCAAGGGCGTGTACCTGGTGCCGACCGCCGAACTGCTCACAACACAGCGGCGGCTTCGCAACGCAGGCGAACTGATGGTCGTCGCCGCCAAGAAGGCCACTGTCGCGGACATCAACGACGCGGAAGCGCACTACCGGCGAGGGCCTAGAACTCCGGTGCGACGACTTGGCCCACTCGCCACTGTTGCCGTTGGCGACCCGGTGGTCATGACCACCAACCGCTACCAGGACGGTCTCTTCAATGGGCTGCTTGGGGTCGTCAAGAACATCGACGGCGCCGAGGTCACGGTCCTGTGGGACGGCGAGCCGTCGCCGCGCTCGTTGGCAGTCGAGGCCGAGGGCGACGTCGAACTCGCGTACGCCATCACGTGCCACAAGGCTCAAGGCAGTTCAGCCGAGGCTGTTCTTGTCGCGGTCGAGGACACCGTTCTAGTGACGCGGGAGTGGCTGTACACCGCCATCACTCGCGGCCGAGAGCTCGTACTTCTTGCGGGTACCGAGACCGGACTACAGAGTGCGGTAGGGCGCCGAACCCATCGAACGACTGGAATGGTGCTCGCGCCAGCGAGATAACAGCGTAGTCCTTGAACTACCATTCGCTGCAACAAGCACGGAGAAACAGTGGCGAACGAACGCAAGACCGAGGCTCTGGTACGCGAGCAACTGCGAGCGCTGGGGTACAACGAGCCCGACAACGGCATCACGGTTGAGGAGCAGAAGTCCGAGATTGCCAAAGTCAACAGCGAGATAACAGCGTAGTCCTTGAACTACCATTCGCTGCAACAAGCACGGAGAAACAGTGGCGAACGAACGCAAGACCGAGGCTCTGGTACGCGAGCAACTGCGAGCGCTGGGGTACAACGAGCCCGACAACGGCATCACGGTTGAGGAGCAGAAGTCCGAGATTGCCAAAGTCAACAGCGAGATAACAGCGTAGTCCTTGAACTACCATTCGCTGCAACAAGCACGGAGAAACAGTGGCGAACGAACGCAAGACCGAGGCTCTGGTACGCGAGCAACTGCGAGCGCTGGGGTACAACGAGCCCGACAACGGCATCACGGTTGAGGAGCAGAAGTCCGAGATTGCCAAAGTCAAAACAGTGCTCTCTAAGGCGAGCAAGAACCAGAAGAGCAACCCGGGCTACCCCGAATTCATCATCTCCAACGGGAAGGACCCTGGCTTTCTCGTTGTAGTCGAGTGCAAGCCCGACGTCCGTAGGCACGAGAGCTCCGGAAGAGACAAGCCGGTCGACTTCGCGGTTGATGGCGTACTTCACTACGCACGCCATCTTGCCAAGCACTACAACGTGGTCGCTGTCGCGGTCAGCGGCTCGACTGCGAGTTCCCTGAGGGTTTCCAACTTCCTCATTCCTGCTGGAACAAGCGAAGCTCGCCCACTTGTGAACGAGGCAGCAGTCCCAGTTGCCGAAATCGTTCCATACGACGATTACTACCGCCTAGCCTCGTTCGACCCGGACGTCGCGAAGAAGCGTCACTCGGACCTACTCGCATTTTCCAAAGAGCTTCATGAGCTCATTTGGGCAAAGGCAAAGGTTGCAGAAGAGGACAAACCGCTGCTAGTGAGCGGAACGCTGATTGCGCTGATGAACACCGCCTTCCTCAAGACCTTTGCTGCGTTGGCCGCTGAGGACCTGCAGGAGGCATGGCTGGGCGCAATCAAGAAGGAACTGGACAAGGCTGATATTCCGCAGCGCAAGAAGGACACGATGCTGCAGCCTTACTCAACGATTGCGGTGCATCCGAACCTCGGAAAGCCAGACTCCCGGACTGCTAAGGAGTACCCGGACGGGGTCTTTAAGGAAATCATCACCCGCATATGCGACAACGTTTGGCCGTACATCAGCGTGTATCACGACTTCGATGTCGTAGGTCAGTTTTACGGCGAGTTCCTGAAGTACACGGCCGGAGACAAGAAAGCTCTCGGCATCGTTCTCACGCCTAGGCACGTCGCCGAACTGTTCTCGCTGATAGCCAACGTTGGGCCAGATTCCAAGGTCCTGGACATTTGCGCTGGAACAGGTGGCTTCCTCATCTCGGCCATGCAGCACATGCTGAAGAAGGCGGTGACCGAGGAGCAACGTACCGACATCAAGAAGAATCGACTCATCGGCATCGAGAACAACCCAAAGATGTTTGCTCTCGCCGCTTCGAACATGATTCTGCGAGGAGACGGAAAGGCCAATCTCCATCAGGCCAGTTGCTTCGACGAAGCCATCGTGAAGGCCGTGCGAAAGATGAAGCCGAACGTAGGGATGCTCAACCCGCCCTACTCGCAGTCGAAGACGGACGCGGGCTTGCACGAGCTCTACTTCGTGAAGCAAATGCTCGAGTGCCTGGAACCGGGGGCGCCTGGCATCGCAATCGTTCCAATGGGCTGCGCCATCGCACCGAATCCAGTGCGGCAAGAGCTCATGCAGCATCACACTCTCGATGCGGTGATGTCGATGCCGCCGGAGCTATTTCACCCAGTAGGTACGGTGACTTGCATCATGGTGTGGACCGCAGGACGCCCGCATGCATCCTCGGCCAAGAAGACGTGGTTTGGCTACTGGCGCAACGACGGCTTCATCAAGACAAAGCACAAGGGTCGCATCGACCAAAACGGCACTTGGCCAGGCATTCGCGACAAGTGGGTCGGGATGTATCGGAACCGAGAGGTTCACGCCGGCGAGAGCGTTATGCAGGCGGTTGGAGCAGACGATGAGTGGTGTGCGGAGGCGTACATGGAGACCGACTACACGACGCTTACCCAAGGCGACTTTGAAAGCGTCGTGAAGCACTACGCCATGTTCCGACTCTTTGGCCAAGATGAGGGCAGGGACGAGGACGAGGATGAGCCGAATGCCGAAGCTCAGTGACCTCTTCGAGTTGGAGTATGGGCATAGCCTCGAGCTCAACCGTCTCGAGCAGGTTACGGGGCCTGACGCGGTCAACTTTGTCGGCCGGGCCGCTCGGAACAATGGCGTTACGGCACGCGTGCGGCGGCTCCCTGGAATTGCGCCCGCTGCGGCCGGCACCGTGTCCGTAGCCCTTGGAGGGCAAGGTGGCGCAGGCGTCGCATTCCTTCAGCCGTTTCCCTACTACTGCGGTCGCGACGTCATGGTGCTCAAGCCGAAGCACAAGATGTCCGAGCAAGAAGTCCTCTGGTGGGTCACTTGCATAACGGCTAACAGGTTTCGGTTTGGCTTCGGACGACAGGCCAACCGCACTCTTAAGGACCTCCACTTGCCCGAACGGTCAGCGATGCCATCGTGGGTAGGAGGCACTGACGTAGAGCGTTACAACGACGCAGAGAGGCCAGCCGGGCCTGGTGGGGTTGCTCTGACCGATACCGCACAGTGGCGCCCGTACAAGCTGGAGGAGCTGTTCGACATTCGAAAGGGACAGCGACTTACCAAGGCCAACATGCTCCCCGGTGACACGCCCTTTGTCGGCGCGTCTGACTCCTCGAACGGAGTAACAACCTACGTTGGTCAACAGCCAATCCACAAGGGCGGGACCATCACGGTTAGCTACAACGGGTCGGTGGCCGAGGCTTTCTACCAGCCCGTCGATTTCTGGGCGAGTGATGACGTCAATGTGCTGTACCCGAAGGGGTTCTCACTCACGCCTGCGACGGCGCTCTTCATCTGCGCGGTCATTCGCTTAGAGAAGTACCGCTTCAACTACGGTCGAAAATGGCACCTGGACCGCATGCGCGAAGCAATCATCAAGCTTCCCTCGAAGAAGGCTTCGCCCGATTGGAGCTTCATCTCCAAGTACATCAACTCGCTGCCGTTTAGCTCACAAGTCCAGTAGGCGTTGACGGTATGGTCAGGAAGCTGCGAACCACATTCGCTCAGATGCGGGATACGAAGCGTTTGTCTGACCCAGCTGTTTGCATCGCCTCGTTGTGTGTCAATGGTCAGGGCGCAGCCCTGACCCCGCACGGAGGCCGCAGCGGAGCGCAGGCTGAAGGCCGAGCACCGAACGGGCGAGTACGGGGCTTGCCATTGACGCACGCCTCACCAATAGCCTCGCCCGAAGGGCAGACGGGGAAGGGCGAAGCCCTCGCGCCGGCTGCCCCGAGGGCCCTACGGCCCGGCGGGAGTGCTCCCTTCCCCGGGAGGGGAAGGGCGGGGGGATGGGGCGTTCCTCATTCAGTGGCATTAGATGGAGTTGGCTCGCGGCTTTGCTTCGGCGAGCTTCGTCTAACAGGGGACCTGTTCGATGAAGTTGGTCTACCGCGGTATTGGGAGACTCGTCTAATGTTCTGCCGACTATATTCCTGGACGAGATGGAGGCCGCATCAAGGAAGCTGCAGCGGTGCCTGATTCTGAATGGCGGGTTCCGTGCAGCCATCGAGATGGCCGGTGAGGATGACGTGGTTTACTGCGACCCGCCTTACGTAGATGACGATGAGCCTTCCTTCACCCAATACACCTCCGCCCGCTTTGGCATCGCCCATCAATATGAGCTGGTGCAAGCGTGCGAAGCTGCGGTAGAGCGCGGCGCGACGGTGCTCATCTCAAACCATGACACCGATACCACCCGAGCGCTCTACACCGGCTGGGACATCCATGAGGTGAGCGTGCGCCGCAGCTTGTCGGCGAGTGCTGCGTCCAGGGGCACGGCGCGGGAGCTGGTGGCTCGTCTGCGCCCGTAGTCTTTGGACTCCGACCTTGGATTGGAGGCGCAAAACAGTTCAACTGTTTTGCGCCGCACTTGTGTTGATGGGCCTCTCTACGGCCGCATGACCGATCTTCTGTTGGTTAGCGCTGCAAAACCACGAAAGTGGATAGGTTGTTTAGGCTGAAGAAGTTCGCCGGCGCGTCGACTTAGTGGTGTGGCATTTTTTGAAGTCGAGGCTTCTGCTTCGCTTTTGAGATGTTCGCACCTTGAGCTGCTTGTCCATGCCCAGTTCCCTCGTTTGTGAGGCGGGTCGCCCTACTGTGGCACCACCGCTGCCGCAGCTCTAAGTAGAGCGCTGAGAAAGCGAACACGGCTGCCGACGCTTGGTAGAAGAGGGCCAGATTTATGGTCCTCACCGTAAATGAGTCCCTGGAGATCATCAAATCCCAGGCAAAAATTACGCCGAAGTTCAGCACGAAAGAAAAAGCGACAAAGTAGCTCCGCTTCTCCTCGGGAGGAAAAGACATCCAGAGTTGATGAAGCGCCACCATCCGAGCCAGTGGGCTCGTCTTCTCACGAGTCGTCGGATGTTGTTTCTGCGGCATCGAGTCGTTCCCAAGGTAGGTTGTTGGTATGTCTAGCACTTGGGATCTATCGCACCGTCGGGAAGGATGCCTTGCGCTACGTCGTGCTAGGACTCGTCAGCGCTTGTGGACTATGGTGGGTCAACGACGCTATTGCGCTGTCGTGAGCGGCTGTGCGCCCTCGTCTCGCTGTGGGTACTCGTAGTTGAACTCGGGCCGTCGATGTGGTGAGCATGTGAAGAAGTGTTGGGATGAGCCTGGCGAGCCGAGGCGCGTAACCTCTCATGAGTTCAGTGCAAGAGCCAACTGGCGTGGAACTCCCACAGGCGGGAACGCCTGTTCACCGACAGCTTCTCGAAGCGCGCCGACTTCCATGAGCCACCTAGCATGTTCGGGGGCGACAGGGCTCGCACTTTCGAATCGCCCGTCGACGTCGTCGGCCACCTCTTCGACCTCAAAGTCACCGGCGTTGGCGTCAACCATGTGCCAAAGCCCGCGGATGGCCTCTGCCTCGAGCCGCTTGAAGTTCTCGAACATGAGCGGCGCCAGCGCGAAGAGTCGCGCGTGTTCCAGGCTCTTCACGTCTGATGCCACCACCACGCCATTGCAGTCGCGGACCTCATAGACCGTGGCGCCGTCTCGCGAGACTTCACGGACATGCCAGTGTGGGAGAAAGGGGACCAGCTCTGGCATGGTCTGAGCTTCTGCGTGCGTGGCGTCTTGCATGCTGATTTCCTGGGGGCGCATGGTTGAAGGAGGCCGGCTGCCACCTTGATCTACCGTGTAGCGCCGGTTTTTTATTCCCTCAATGCGCTACCAACGCGATGGCCCGCTAGGTCGCTTCTGGGTCTGTTGCCTCACCTCTCTCGTGCGTATCCAGGCCTGCCAATGGCGGCCAAGTCGTTGATTTGATTGATTTTGCGTATTTCGGCGAATGTGACCGGTCATTTCGGCGCATCGTGACCGGTGGGCTG
>VFQO010001863.1_pt1 | contig 14541 bp, 16 predicted proteins | sample 3512331 | NCBI WGS metagenome assembly VFQO01 (sample SAMN10412371, study PRJNA504923) | tailings metagenome | isolation source: Replicate 3 from Balatoc abandoned mine | place: Philippines: Itogon, Benguet | collected 2017-08-28
AGAATATTCAATGTGAGGCCGATTTTGAGCTGATCCGTCTGCGAGTTTGGCGTAACCGGGCTGTAGTCCGGTGTCTGGGCGTGATGCAGCGGCGCAGCGTTTATGGAAAGCGGTTGGATGTTCGACCACGTAGGGCGGCGAATCGGTCGCGCAGTTCTTGGCCCCTCGCCTGCTGGCGAGCAGATGCCGGCGGGCGAACTGCGCGATGCGGTCAGGCCGGGCCTTTGGATCTGCAGGCTCGCGCGCAGTCTCAAGAGAGTCCGTGTGTGCCTCGCGTGTGGACCAACCAAGCCAAGTAGCCGCCGGTCAGAAAGCAGAGCACGCACAAGGCCATTGCAAAGCCCGAGCCGCCGACCAGGGGAGCGATAGCGCTTGTAACCAAGGTCATCACCATCGTCTGGATAAATCCTTGCAAGGAGGCCGCCATGCCGCGCATGGAAGGAAATAGATCGAGGGTCAATAGCGTCAGGCTGGGCGTGGCGAACGCCATTCCCCCGGTGTAGAGCATGATCGGCAGGATCACCCACGGAATGAGCGGCGGCAGGAAAGCGTTGTAGGCAAGGTTGAGCCCGGCCGCCACAAACATGGTCACGAAGCCATAGCCAATTCCTGCCGTGGGTGAAATTCGCTTGGCCGCTTTACCCGAGAGGTATGCGCCCAGGATGATGCCGGCGGTTGCCGGAACGAAAAGCCAGCCGAATTCAGCTTTCGTGAGCCCGAGAAACTCAATCACGAAAACTGGCGCGGCGGAGACGTACAGGAAGAAGCCGACGAAGTTGCAGCTCAGCGCCAGCGACAGCAGCCAGAAGGGCTTGCTTTGCAGCACCGCGGTGTATCCGCGGGCCAGCGCCCGTGGCTTGATGGAGGTCCTTTGCTCCGGCGGCAAGGTCTCCGGAAGCGAGAAGTAGCTGGCCAGAAGCTGTAGCCCGCTGAAAACCGCCATGAAAACAAAGACCGACTGCCAGGCGAACCAATTCTGAAGCCAGCCGCCGAACACCGGCGCAATCGCTGGCGCCAATCCGAAGATCATGGTCACCTGCGCGAGCATCTTCTGGGCCGCAGGCCCTTCCAGCCGGTCCCGGATAACAACTCGCCCGACGACACTGCCCGCGCCGACCGACAACCCTTGAATCGTACGGCAGGCAATCAGAAACCCGAGTGATGTGGCGAGCGCACCTCCAACGGACGCGACCATGTAGACGGCCAAGCCAACCAGGATAACCGGACGACGTCCGAAGGCATCTGAGAGCGGCCCGTGCAGAAGCATCATTAAGCCGAACGCAGCCAGGTACGCGCTGAGCGTCTGTTGCAACTCCACTTGCGTTGCACCGAAGCTGACCATCAGCATCGGAAAGAACGGCATGTAGGTTGAAATCGAGAACGGCCCCAGCATCGTGTAGCTACCGAGCAACCAGGCCAGCCAATTCCCTTTGCTCTGGTCGGGCGCGCCGCCGCTCATTGGGGATAGCCGCTGCAAGCTTTTGCGGTCCGGGTGCACTAATGCTGCCGTTTGGTCCATTCCTGGACCAGCACGTTCAGCGCGGCGTCAACACGAGGTTCATCACCATCCCGCTTTGCGATGGCTTCCAGCGCTTGGAGGAGATACTCCGCAACCTCCCAGTCGCGCTCTTGACATGCCCTTTCGAACGCCCGCGAGACGTCGCCCTCCAGTTGGTCCGGTGTGCTCATTTCAACCTGCCAGTTCCGGGATGACGAAGTAGTAGGCGTTGAGCATGTACAGGCCTGCGAGAACCAGCACGATTCCCCCGAAGACATCGAAGGCCTTCTGGTAACGACCGAGCGGCTTGAGGGTTTCCAGCCATCCCATACCCCACGCACCGGCCGCGATCGGAATCGCGCGCCCGAGCGCGAACGCCAGCAGGACCACGGCGCCCAGCAGCGGAGAGCCGATCGCCGCCACCACGCCCAGAAGCGCCACCAGCGCCGGGGTGCAACCGGGGCAGATGGCTACCGCAAATGGCACGCCCAATGCGAAAGCACCCAGCGAACTCGAAACCCGTTTTGCGCGGAACGAGGCTGCCGGCAGCGGCAACTTGATCCAGCCGGGCCACAGCAATCCCATGAGAATCAGCAGCGGGCCGAGATATAGGCCCCAGTAGCGCCCGATCAGCTGTTGCACGGACTCCCCGGCGAGACCCGCGCCTATACCGAGCAGGACGTGCGTCACGATCAACCCCAGGATGAACATGGCGCCAAACCTGAACGCTGTCCCGCGCTCGCGCGCGCGTGACATAGGCCAGGGACACGGGAATGGCGGCAATCGCTACCGGGTTCAGGCTGAAGAAAAAGCCTGCCAGAAAACCGATCCCTACCGCGGCGTAGCCCGACTGCTCGACGGCGAGGCGAAGTGACTCAGCGTCCATCGCGAGGCTCCAGCGCGCGACGTTGCAGCTCGCTGCGCAACTGGCTCTCGCTCGGCAGAGACGAGAACACCAGTTCGCCGTCGACGGCGAGCGCCGGCAGGCTCATGACGCCAAGCTCTACCGCGTAGTCGAGTTCCTTCGTGACGTCGACATCGCGCCATTGCGAGTCGGGCACCGCCTGGTGCGCGACATCCCGCAGCGCTTGCCGGGCATTCGCGCAACTCTTGCAGCCTTCGGTTTGGAACAGCTCGATTTTCATGCCTTGTCCTTCGCGCTCACCTGCTCGAGGGCCCCAATGATTGGGCAGTCCTCTAGCGGCCGCCCCTGGTCGGGACAGTCATTGATCAGAAGACTCAACGCATTGGACATGACCTTCATAGAACGGATCTTGCCCTCTAGCTGCAGCTTTTTCTCGACCGCCAGGCGCCGGATATCCGTGCAGCACGCGGAATCCTGCGAGCGCAGCGTGAGCAACTCCTGGATTTCGGTGAGCGTGAAGCCGCACTGCTGCGCGTGTTTGATGAAGCGCACACGAGCTACCGAGACGCCGTCGTAGAGGCGGTATCCTGAAGCGCTTTTGGATGCAGGAGGCAGCAACCCTTCGCGCTCGTAAAAGCGCAAGGCGTTGGTGCTCAGGTCCGTTTGGGATGCGAGTTTTCCGATGGTCAGCATAAGTACAACAATTTCCACCGTACTTTAAACCTTACACCTAAGGCGAAGGTCAATACCCCAACGCTGATCGGGTCGATGCCGGCACCCATTGACCTTCACCTTTAGGCGAAGGAATAAGCTCCGCTCTAAGGCAGCCGATGTGGCCTGTAAAGGATGCAAATGCGATGCTGGACTATTGAGGTGGCCCGGGGATGAGTGCTTTCGTTCGCGGCGCACGGAACCCATTTCGCAACCCGCTGCGCACGGCAGTGGTGGTGGCCTTGCTTGCGGTGGTGATCGGCGTCTTCGCCATCCTGGTTCAGGGGGCACTGTCCACCCGCGAGAAGCTCGAAGCGCTGCAAGCCGGCGTGCGCACGGTCATCGAGTTGCGCGAGGCCGGGGCGTTCGGCACCGGCGGCTTCGGCGGGGACAAGCCCATTGGCCAGAGGACTTCTCCGTGGCGCGGCTCGATGAAGTCCGGCGCATCCCGAACGCTCGCCACATCTAGAAAGTGGAGGAGTACATTCACGCGCCACTGATCGATGCCACCGCGAGAAACGCCTACGCGATGGCCATCGGGCTGCGCCCGGGTTCGCCGATGCGCGCCATCGGCGAGGTCGAATACGAGAACGCCCACATTGGGCTTCCCCCAGTTTCCCGGACGGTTTGCTTAGCCCATAAAGCCTTGCTCAAAGTCCACTGGGCTGAGGAAGTCTAGCTTTGAGTGTTTGCGCACCGGGTTGCAGACGCGCTCGATCCAATCGAACACGTCGGACATGGCTTCTTCCCTTGTCCGGTGGACCTTTCGACTGAGCCGTTCGGTCCTCACGGACGAGAAGAAGCTCTCCATCGCGGCGTTGTCCCAGCATTTGCCGCGACGACTCATGCTGCAGGTGATGCCTTGTTCACGAGAAATGTTGTGGGGGGGGTGACTCTGACGTCACCCCACGATTTGGCAACCGCTCCAATGTTGTCGATGGCGACCGGGAACGGCAACTGGCGAGTTTGCGCAAAATTGACAACGTAGGCCGGCGGGTCGTAATTCATGGTCACCGCGATGGTTTCGTAACCGCGGCCATGAAATTTTTCATAGGTAGCCACCAGCATGGGCATCTCCGCCACACAAGTGGTGCAGCTGGTCGCCCAGAAATTGATCAACGCCACTTTGCCTCTGAGGTCGGCAGTGCTTCGTACCGAACCATCCAGCAGCGTGAAAGAGCTCTGCGGGGCAAGCGAGGAGTTCATGCAGCCTGCGAGTGACAGTGGGACTGCGAAGATAGCCAGTCGATTTCGGAGACTCTTCATATGTGCTCCACGGTTTGTTTGATTGAAATCGAGGGGATGCCCATTTCGAACCTTCAGGATGCTCTCGGTTCACCGTGGCGCTTTCGTTGCAGTAGGCTTCTCCGCACTCAGCAGCGACACGACCACCAGCGCGATTGCCCCGCCCACGATGGCCATGTCGGCGATGTTGAAGGCCGGCCAGTGCCAGCCGCGCAGATGGAAGTCGAGGTAGTCGACAACCTGCCCGCGCACGGCGCGGTCGAACGCGTTGCCCAGGGCGCCGCCCAGGATGAGGCTGTACGAAAGGCCTTCCAGTTTCTGCAGCGGGCGGGACAGCAGCCATACCAGCCACGCCGACGCTACAAGGACGATTGCGAGGAAGAACCATCGCTGCCAGCCGCCAGCGCCAGCGAGGAAGCTGAACGCCGCACCGGGATTGAGAACGTGAACCAGGTTGAAAAAGGACGTGACCTCCCGCGACCACCCCAAGGGAGTCGTCATGTCGATGCCGGTCTTGGCAGCCTGGTCGGCGGCAAACATCACGATCGCGAGTGAGTACCACTGCGCTTTGCTGGGGGTATGGTTCATCTACTTCTTCTCGGGTTGAGGGACCTGGCTCCTGATGCCGGCCTGTTTCGCGCGGTTTCCGGCACCTGAATGTCCATTCACACTGTCTTGACTTTCAACAGACGAAGACCATTGAAAACGACGAGCATGCTCGCCCCCATGTCGGCGAACACCGCCATCCACATGGTGGCATGACCCGTGAACGTCAGCACCAGGAAAACCGCCTTGATGCCCAGGGCCAGCACGATGTTCTGGGTCAGGATCGAGGCGGTGGCGCGCGACAAGCGGATGAACGTCGGAATCTTGCGCAGGTCATCGTCCATCAGAGCGACGTCGGCCGTTTCGATGGCGGTGTCGGTGCCGGCTGCGCCCATGGCGAAGCCGATATCGGAACGCGCGAGAGCCGGCGAGTCGTTGATGCCATCGCCCACCATGCCGACCTGGCCCTCACCGCCGATTAGGCTCTCGATGGTCTTGAGCTTGTCTTCGGGCAGTTGGTCGCCACGGGCTTCGGAGATCCCGACCTGGGCCGCGATGGCGTCGGCCGTGTGCTGGTTATCCCCGGTGAGCATCAATGTGCGCACACCAAGCGCCTGCAGGTCGGCCACGGCTTCACGGCTGGTTTCCTTCACCGTGTCGGCGACGGCAAAGATACCGAGCACCGTGCTTTCATCCATCAGCAGGATGGCCGTCTTGCCTTGGCGCTCAAGGGCCTCCAGCCGCGACTGCAGCGCGGCTTCGCTGAGGCCGAGCTCCTTTGCGAGCCGATGGTTGCCCATGTACAGCTTTCGGCCGGCAATGCGGCCGCGCACGCCGCGCCCCGGCAGTGCCGCGAAGTCGTCGACCTCGTGCAGCGAGACGCCGTCCCGGTCCGCCTTGCGGGCAATGGCTTGGGACACCGGATGGTCCGAGCGCGCAGCCAGGCTGGCAGCCCACGTAGCAACCTCCTTCGCATCGCCGATCAGCGGCAGGAAGTCGGTCTGCTCGGGCTTGCCATGGGTGAGCGTGCCGGTCTTGTCCAGAGCCAAGGCCTTGAGCTTGCGCCCACCCTCCAGGTACACGCCGCCCTTGATCAGAATGCCGCGCCTGGCGGCAGCGGCCAGTCCGCTGACGATGGTCACGGGCGTGGAAATGACCAAGGCACAAGGGCAGGCGATCACCAGCAGCACCAGCGCCTTGTAGATCCAGTCGAACCAGGCGCCGCCGAAAGCAAACGGTGGAACGGCTGCGACCAGCACGGCCACCACGAACACGGCCGGGGTGTAGACCCGCGCGAACTGGTCGACAAAGCGCTGCGTGGGCGCGCGGCTGCCCTGCGCGGACTCCACGGCATGGATGATGCGCGCGAGCGTCGAATCGCTCGCGCCCGCGGTCACCTTGTACTCAAAGGAGCCGGTCTCGTTGATGGTGCCGGCGAACACCTGGTCGCCTTCCGCCTTCTCGACGGGGAGGCTCTCACCGGTGATGGGGGCCTGGTTGATGGCCGAGCGGCCGGCCGTGATAAGGCCGTCCAGTGCGATGCGTTCGCCGGGACGTACGCGGACCACCGTGCCCTTCGCGACCTCCTTGGCCGGCAGTTCCGTCCATGTGCCGTCGGCCTGCCGCACGGTCGCGGTCTCCGGTGCCAGGTCCATCAGCCCGCGAATGGCATTGCGGGCGCGGTCCAGCGACTTCGCTTCGATCACCTCGGCCAGCGCGAAGAGAAACATGACCATCGCCGCTTCCGGCCAATGGCCAATCGCCATGCCGCCCGTGACCGCGATGGACATCAGGGCATTCATGTTCAGGTTGCGGTTCTTCAGCGCGATCCAGCCCTTCTTGTAAGTGCTGAGGCCCCCGGAGAAGATGGACAGGAGGGCCAGTACGACCACCGCCCAGTGAAATCCGTCATTGACCCAGTAAACACCTTCGGCGAGGACTGCCGCGATGCCGGAAACTGCCATCGGCCACCATTTGGTCTTCTGTGAGGTCGCCTGGGAATCGCGCGGCTCATCGGTCTTCTGCACCTCGATTTCCAGGCCCAGCGACTCGATGGCTTCGACCGCCGGCTTGATCGAATCAGGCGTGTGCCGGACTGTGAGCGTGCGCTGCATCAGGTTGAAGTCCAGGCCTTGCACGCCCGGCATGCCTTGCAGCTTGCCGCGGATGAGGCTTTCTTCGGTCGGGCAGTCCATCTTGGCGATTCGCAGCAGTGTGGTGACCGTCTGGAGGTCCTGTCGCTCGGCCCGCATTCCGATGGAAGCAAGCGCCTTCTCGATCGGCTGCGTCGAGGGCAGCGTGTGCTGCACACCCAGCACCCGTTGCATCAGGTTGAAGTCCAGCCCGGTCACGCCTGGCTCCTTGCCCAGACGGTCGCGGATCAGCGCTTCCTCCGTCGGGCAATCCATGTTCTCGATCCGGTACGTCACGCGCTCCCCAGCCGGCATCGAGAACGCCGAGGCGGACGGCTTAGGCTGCTGGGGTTGGGCCACCGGAGATTCGGCCAGCGCCGCAGCTGCCACCGGCCTGCCGGTGCTCGCGGGCTGCTCCTTGGCGTGCATGCCGATCAAGGCCAGGACCTGCTCCATCTGCGCGCGCGCCTGGGCGACGTGCTTCACCGACAGGGTGCGCTCGTCCAGGTCGAAGTCCAGGTCCAGAATCCCCTCGAGCGCCCCGAGGTGCGAGCGAATGAGTTTCTCTTCGCTTGGGCAGTCCATGTTCTCGATGCGGTAGGTCGTCAGCACCGCCGCATCACGGACGGCATGCGCCTTCATGCCCACCGCGTTCAGTGCCTGCGCCAAGGCATCGGCTGTGACCAGGCTGTGTGAAACGGTCAACTTGCGCTGAGGAAGATCGAATTCCAGCCGCTCGACGCCGGGTATGTTTTCCAGCGTGCGCCGCACCAGCGCTTCTTCATTGCGGCAGTCCATGTTGCTCACATGGAAAACCGTACTCCCGGTGCTGGCTTGCTCCTTGGCGCATTTCACCTGTGGGTCACTGCCGCCTGAGCAGCCGCATGAATTGGAAAGGTCTTTGTTCATAGGATGGCTCTCCATTGGCTGGGTTTTCCCTTGCATGCATCATTGGACAATCTCTAGTTGATATAGAGTCAAGCTTTTGCGGAGAAGAAGATGCTGCGGATCGGTGAATTGTCGAAGAGGGCAGACTGCCTGGTGCAAACCGTGCGCTTTTACGAGTCTGAGGGCCTGCTACTCAAGCCCGCGCGCAGCGAAGGCAATTTCAGGCTGTACGACGACGCCCATCTGCAGCGTCTACTGTTTATTCGTCGCTGCCGGGCCAAGGACATGACACTGGAAGAGATCCGGCAACTGCTGAACTTTCGGGATCGGCCGGAGTTGGACTGCGGCGAAGTGAATTCACTGGTGGACTCCCATATCGCGCAGGTGCGGGACAAGATCAAGGAATTGCGGGCGTTAGAGCGCGAGTTGACCGATCTGAGGCGCTCCTGCGATACCGCCCGCACCGCGCGCGAGTGCGGCATTCTCAACGGCCTGGCCGAGCCCGCCTAAAGCTCAAGCGGCGCGCTGAGGAGCCGGACTGGCGGGCAACGCCCGCTTGTGGGCCGTGCGGCGGAAGGTCTGCACGATGACCTCGGCACTCGCCAGGTCCACCTCCTTGCCTTCCAGGAAGTCGTCAATCGCGTCGTAGCTGACGCCCATCGCTGCTTCATCGGGGCGCAATGGCCGCATGGATTCCAGATCGGCCGTGGGGACCTTGTGCGCCAGCTGCTCGTCGCCTCCAAGCGCCAAAGCCAGGACGCGAACTCGACGCTTGGTGAGACCGCTCAGCGGACTCAGGTCGAACCCGCCGTCGCCGAACTTGGTGAAGAACCCCATCACCGCCTCGGCGGCGTGGTCCGTTCCGATCACCAAACCGCCCGTCGCGCCTGCGACTGCGTACTGCGCGATCATGCGCTGCCGCGCCTTGATATTGCCGAGCACGAAGTCTTCCTGCCAGTGGTCGTTGAACCTGAGTCCGCTGGCTCGCAACTGCTCGAGTATCGCGTCGGCGGGTGGCTTGATGTCTACGTCCAGTGTCTCGTCCGGATCGATGAAGGTTAACGCCCGCTGCGCATCCGCCTGGTCAGCCTGCACCCCATACGGCAGCCGCATCGCGATGAAGCGGATCTGCATCCCCGAGGAGCGCAGCTGCTCTGCCGCGAGTTGGCAAAGGCGCCCGGCGACGCTCGAATCCACTCCACCGCTGATCCCAAGCACAAGCGATTCTGCTGCGGCGGCTCGCGCGTACTCCACGAGGAACTGCGTGCGCCTGCCGATCTCGACTGATGCATCGAAGTGTGGGTCAACGCACAGCTCGGCGGCAATGCGGCTCTGTTCTTCATTCATGGGTCGATGTTATCGGCGCTGGAAAGTGGTGGGGTCCAGTTCCGACGGCCACGTGCCGTGCTCCATCAGGCCAAAGCGCCCGGTGCCAACGTTCTGAGGCGGGGTGCGGCCAAGGGCATGGCCCACGGGCGCCAGCGCAACACGGACGACCTGCGCGAGCACCTCCGGATATTCACGAGTCCTCCACGCCAGACCGAGCATCGTCGCGTGGCTGCGTAGGTGCAGACCAACGTAAGGCTGAGACACGATGTGTCCAAGCTCATGGGCACGCCACGCGGCGCGCAGATCGCCGCTGGCTTCGTAAGAGGCGGCAAGGTCTGCCTCGCGCAGGAACGCAGCGCAGGCAAGCGAGTAGTCCCCGGAGGAAGCGTCTGCCGCCGCTGGCTGGCTGCGGAAGGGGTAGACCAGCTGGGCGCCGTAGTCCATCGGAGAATCCGTCTCTTTCAGGCCTACCTCGTTGGCATCCAACTTGTGCTTGGGCAGCCGGAAGGTGCCGAACAGGTAATCCCAGAACATCCAGAATTCGCCGTAGTTGACCTGGGCGTCTTCGTACTCGCGTTTATGGTGCCAGCGGTGTACTTCAGCGGCACCGATCACGAAGCGCAGTGGTCCGACCCTGTAGTCCAGATTGGAGTGCTGGAAGGCCAGGTGCACGGCCAGCAGGCCGAGCCATGCTCCCACAGCCAGTGCCGGAGCCCCCATGAGGACCACAATGAGCAAGCCGGGTGCGGCCATCATCCCGGCATGCAAGGGGTGCCGACGCTCCCCGTTGAGCCAGTAGAGGCGTTCCGAACTGTGGTGAATCGCGTGAAAACGCCAGAGCCAGTCCACCCGGTGACTCAGCCAGTGGACGCTGTAGAGGCTGAGATCGAGCATCACACCGACGGCAAGGGCCTGCGCCCAGAGCGGCCACTGATCCGGCCACCACGTCCCGGCCGACCACAGCGGCGCCAAGGCAGCCACAACGCCGTGGACGGCGAGGAGTACGCCAAGATTGACCACTGCGTGGATCGTGTCGCAAACGCTGTCTCGTTGGTCGCGACCCCAGGCCGAATGAAAGGGCAGCCGCCGCTCCAGCAGGGCGACGCAAGCGAGGGCGGCGGCCACCGTGAGTGGCACCGTAGGGAAGTACGGCCATCCGGCCGCGAGCCCGCCAAATAGCACCACGGCGGTAGCGCCAAGGATCAAGGGGTAGCTGCCATACCGGATGACAGTCTCCACGAAGGGGCCGTTTTTCGTATTCATCTTCTTCCTCACAAAGGTCCGGCTGATATTTGAAACCCTCTAGTTGCGATAGGGTCAAGCACCCTGATTAGAGACCTTCGGCAGGCCGCGGCTGCTGTCAATCCATCCCCAGAATGCCCCTATAGTTCCGCCCGGCGGCGACCTTCGCGCGCTTCGCAAACGAACTACCTTTCTATGTTCACGCTACCGACGTCCCTCACCGCCCGCTTCCTCGTGCTGCTCTTCTTGCTGTGGAGTGGTGCGGCTTCTGCACAGTTCGGCAGCAAAGGTGTGGTGGTCACCGAGCGAACCCGCGCCGAACTGCTGACTCATGCGCCCGAGGGCGTAGAGCCGGGTAAGCCTGTCTGGGTCGGTCTGCAACTCGCGCATCAGCCGGAGTGGCACTCGTATTGGAAAAACTCTGGTGACTCGGGCCTTCCCACCAAACTCGAATGGCAGCTTCCCACTGGGGTACAAGCTGGGGAAATCGCGTGGCCAATGCCCCGCAAATACTCGCTCGGCACACTGATCAACTATGGATATGAGAACACGGTGCTGCTGCCGGTACCTCTGACCATCACGCCGGACTTCAAGCCCTCGCTTTTGGGCGACACGCTGGAGATCAAGCTCAAAGCGCAATGGTTGATTTGCCGCGAGTTGTGCGTCCCCGAGGAGGGCGAATTCTCGATAGCCATCCCTACACAGAGCGCAATTGCCTCAAACGGCCCCGTCTTCCAGGCGAGCTTCGATGCTCAACCCAGGCCGCTGGCAGGCCAGGCAACCGCCACCATTGATGAAAATGCCCTTCGGCTTCGGGTCAGCGGGCTGCCCGCGAGCCTTCGGGGCAAGCAATTGGACTTCTTTCCGGAGACTTCGGGAGTGATTGAATCTTCCGCGCAATGGAGCCAGGCGTGGGAAGGTCAGGACTGGACCGCTCGGGTACCGCTCTCGCCTTACCGCAGCCTGAGTCCCGATGTGATGCCAATTGTGATGACACAGGGCAACGATAGCTGGAGCATCGATGCCAAGCTGCAAGGCACTTGGCCTCCGACCGCCGCGCTGCCGGCCGTGTCTCCAGACTTGCAAGAAGCGCTTCGCGACAACGCTGCTGCGGCCAAGTCGCGCGCCGGGCTGACGTTCACTGCTGCCTTGGTGGGTGCATTGCTTGGCGGGCTGATCCTGAACCTCATGCCTTGCGTCTTCCCTGTTCTGGCGATCAAGGTGGTCAGCTTCACCCAGCATGCCAGCGACCAGCGGGCTCGGCGCCTGGACGGTGCGGCGTATTCCGTAGGGGTTGTTGCTTCGTTCGCTGCGTTGGGACTGCTTGTCGTCGCGCTTCGCAGCGCTGGGCAGCAGCTCGGCTGGGGGTTCCAGTTGCAGATTCCCGGCGTAGTCGCCGCGCTGGCCGTTTTGTTCACGCTTATCGGTCTGAACCTGGCGGGCGTATTCGAGGTCCGCCAACTCATCCCCACCCGCTTGGCTTCACTGCAGAGCAACCACCCGGTGCTGAACGCCTTCCTGTCTGGCGTGCTTGCGGTTGTGGTGGCGTCCCCGTGTACGGCCCCTTTCATGGGCGCCGCGTTGGGTTTCGCTGTAGGGCTGCCCGCCTCGCAGGCGCTCTTGATCTTCGCGGCGCTGGGCGCTGGCATGGCGCTGCCGTACTTGGTCGCCAGTTGGGTCCCAGCCGTTGGACGCCTGCTGCCCCGTCCTGGCGAGTGGATGGTGACTTTCCGCAAACTGATGGCCTACCCGATGTTCGCGGCGGTGGTTTGGCTGCTGTGGGTACTGGGGCAGCAAAGCGGGATTGATGCAGCGAGCGCCCTGTTGGTGGTCTTGGTTGCCACCAGCATGCTGGCCTGGAGCCTTGGCTTGTCAGGTCGCACGCGGGTGTTCGTAGGCGTGATCGCGATCGCGTGGACGGGCGTATTCGCTTGGCTGCTCGCTGGCCAAATCGGCTCACCGCGGCCGCAGCAGGCAGTGACAGTGAACGACCGCGCCTGGCAGGCCTGGGAGCCTGGCCAGGTGGAGCGGTTTCTGGCCGGCGGCCGCCCAGTGTTTGTCGATTTCACCGCTGCCTGGTGCGTCACTTGCCAATACAACAAGAAGACGGTGCTGCAAAAGCCTGAGGTGTTGGCCGACTTTGCGGCCAGGGATGTCGCCTTGTTGCGAGCCGACTGGACGTTGCGAGACCCGGCGATTACCGCCGCACTGGGGGCACTCGGGCGCAACGGCGTCCCCCTCTACGTGCTTTATACCGGCAACGCGGCTCCGCGAGTTCTTTCCGAGATACTGAGTCCGTCTGAACTGAAAGCGGCACTCTCGGCCGTACCGTTGGCGTCTTCGCCAACAACTCAGCGGCCGCCCACGCTGCGCTCCGCGATCGCGCCGTAGTGGCTTTGCGTCATCAATGCTCAAATCTCCAGCAGGTAGAGGCCTCATGATGCGCGAAGGTGGAAGGTACAAGCATGGCTGAAAACGACGAAAACGACGAGCTCGGCGGACTGGACGTGGGCAACGCGGCAGACCGCAAGATCTTGCGGTCCGTATTGCTGATCAACCTGGGACAGTCCGCCGCAGGCATCGGCCTTGGCATATGGGCTGCATCCACCGCGCTCATGGGCGCCGGTCTGGACAACCTCGCTGACGCGTCGGTCTATGCCGTCAGCCTGTACGCGGTCGGGCGCGCGGCCATGGTCAAGGTGCGCGCGGCGCGCCTGTCGGGTTTCTTGCTCATCGGGCTTGCCGTGCTGCTGCTGGTGGAAGTCATGCGCCGCTTCGCCGGGGGTGAAGAGCCTGTGGGCACAGCAATGATGGCGATGGCCGCTGCAAACGCTGCTTTGAACTTGGTGTGCCTGAGGCTGCTGCGCCGTCATCGCGGGGAGGATGTGAACTTCAAGGCGTCGGCGATCTTCACGAGCAACGATTCCATCGTTAACGCAACCATTGTGCTGTCCGGGGCGTTGGTCATGTGGCTGGGATCGAACGTCCCGGACCTGGTGCTGGGCGTCGTCGTAGCCGCGATCGCAGCGAACGGCGGGCGGGAAATTTTGCGCGAGGCATCGAAATCGGCTCAACACGAAGCGAGCACAGGAGCTCGGTGACGTTCCTGTGATGTCTACATGCCGTGGTCGCTCTCGACGCCAAGGTAAGGAGTAAAAATTTGGGTCGTAGATTAAGGTCACAGTGTTGCCATCCACAATAAATATGCAGACATGTTCAGCATTCACAAAAAATCCAAGTCGAGAATCGACACGCCGATACAAAACATGGGCTTGATAAGTACTCGTTTACGCGCCGAAGGCTACAAACCGCTGACGGCGTTTTTCGATGGTGCTGCCAAACCAGGGCAGCACGCATGACCCTCGACGTGGTGTGCCTGTGTGCCGAATGGTGCGGCACCTGCCGCGACTATCTTCCCGAGTTTGAAAAGCTCGCTGGCACGCGTGTCGATTGGCGCACGCATTGGGTCGACGTAGAGGACTTCGAGGCCGTGCTGGACGAGGTTGACATCACGACCTTTCCCATGATCCTGATCGTGGATACCGCTGGCAAGCTGTGTTTTGCCGGGCCGATTACGCCCCAGCTGGGCATGCTGCAGCGCCTGTGCCAAGCTGCGCAGAAGGGTTCACTGCAGGCCACCGACGCCGAGGCCGCGACCTGGCAGCCATTGCTGCACTCCCTGCGACTACAGGACGAACAATCGCCAATGCTCAGGAATCGTTGACCTGACGTATCGACCGTCCATGGACGTCCTGGCCTCGCTGCTCAGTAGCTTCTCCCGGCACGCGGGTGTTTTCTACACAGGCAACATCTGCGTCATTCACGATTTCGAGCATGACACCCAGCGCGGACACTTGCACCCGAACAGCAGTGGATCGGTTCAGGAGTGCGGTGTGACAGGGCACCGGTACGAGTTGACGCAACCTACGTTGTTGTTCCTGCCCCGTCCGGATCAGCACCGGCTGGCGGTCGGAGCAGCTAAGCTTGAGGGCGAGCCAAGCTCAAACGGCACGCCCGGGGGTTCACAGGCAGAATCGCGTGATGCGCTTGCTGTCTGGAATTAACAATATCTCCCGCCTGCCTGA
>VFQO010001864.1_pt1 | contig 14533 bp, 10 predicted proteins | sample 3512331 | NCBI WGS metagenome assembly VFQO01 (sample SAMN10412371, study PRJNA504923) | tailings metagenome | isolation source: Replicate 3 from Balatoc abandoned mine | place: Philippines: Itogon, Benguet | collected 2017-08-28
AGCCCCTGGCGCGGGGCGTGGCGGCGGGCATGTTCTGTGGGCTCATCCCGGGGCCATTGCAGATTCCAGGCACCTTGCTGGTGTGTGCCTGGCTGCGCGGCAATATCGTGGCCGGGGGCGTGGCCACGTTCTATACCAATCCCCTCACCACCGTGCCGCTGTATGTCATGGCCTTCTACCTCGGGGCGCTGGTGATGCCCGGCGCGCAGACCCTGCCCGCCTGGAGCAGCGTGGCGCCGGGTGGGGAGTTCACGGTGCAGGCCCTAGGCATCTGGATGCAGGCGCTGGGCACGCCGCTGCTGATCGGCCTGCCCACGCTGGGCCTGCTGCTGGCGGTGCTGGGCTATGTGACGGTGCAGCTGCTGTGGCTCGCACCCGCCTTGCACCGCAAGCGCAGGCTGGCGCGCAGCCGCTGAGCCCCGTATTCGGCCCGCAACGTGGGCTCCCCCGCAGGGGGATGGGGCGCAGCCGCTTGGGGGGTTAGTCGAGTTTTACGCCCACCTTGGTGATGACTCGCCCCCACTTCTCCCGCTCGGTGCGCGCAAAGCCGCCCATCTGGGCGGCGGTGCCGGGCATGGGCTCCACACCCAGGGCCTGCAGCCGGGCCTTGGTGCGCGTGTCGGCCAGTGCCGTCTGCAGTGCCTTGCTGAAGTTCGCCACCACATCGGCCGGCGCGCCGGTGGGCACCACCAGGCCTTGCCAGGCAAAACCTTCAAACCCTTGCAGGCCCTGCTCGGAAATCGTGGGCACATCGGGCATGGTGGTCACGCGCTGCGGGCTGGCCACGCCAATGGCGCGCACCTTGTTGCCCGCGAGGAACGGGTACACCGTGGCGCTGTCGATCCACATCGCAGGCACCTGGCCGCCGATCACGTCCTGGATGGCCGGGGCTGCGCCGCGATAGGGCACATGCGTGAGCTTGAGACCGCTCTGCTCGCGGAACAGCTCGCCCACCAGGTGGTGCGGGCTGCCCGGCCCGGCCGACGCCCAGTTCACGCTATCGGCCTGGCCCTTGGCCCAGGCCATGAACTCCTTGAGGTTCTTGGCCGGCACGCTGTTGGATACCACCAGGAACATCGGAAAGCGCACCAGCAGGCCCACGGGCTGGAAGTCCTTTTCGGCGTTGTAGGCGAGCTTGCCGAACAGGAACGGGTTGGCCGCCAGTGTGGCGAAGTCGGCCGAGAACATCAGGTTGCCGTAGTCCTTGTTGCGCGCTGCGTACTCTGCGGCGATGTTGGTGCCTGCGCCGGGCTTGTTGTTGATGATGATGGGGCGGCCCAGCGTGGCCGACAAGGATTCGGCAATGGTGCGCGCCACGATGTCCGAGCCGCCGCCCGCCGCGTAGCCCACCACCCATTCGAGTGGCTTGGAATCCTGGGCCTGGGCCAGGGGCAATGTGGTGGCCAGTGCCAGGCCCGCAAGGGTGGCGAGGAAATGTTTGCGCTGCATGGTGGTGTTGTCTCCGTAGTGGTCAAAGTTCAAGGCGGGTCGGACCCCGCACCGTCTGCGCGGTGCTGAAGTGCCAGGTGAAAAGGTGCGGGCTATGCCGCCACCGCGTGGGTGGGCACCACGGGCGTGATGGCCGGGGTGGTGCGCCGGTCGACCGTGGGCACGGCACTGCCGCGCGCCAGTTGCAGCGCGTGCTGCAGCGTGGCCTGGTCGCCGATGTGATTGGCCAGCAGCAGCACCAGGCGTGCGTTCAAGGCGTGGCTCTCAGGCGTGGGCAGGCCCTGGTGCGCGGCAATCAGCGCTTCATAGAAATCGTCGCAGGCCTGCAGGTTCGGTTGGGTGTTCAGCATGGGCATGTTCCTTATCGTCTTCCTGGTCAGACGGCTGCGGCCGTGGCACGGGCCAGTGCGCTGCGCACAGCCGCTTCGGTGGGCGTGCGCCAGCGTGCGCACACATGCTGGTCGGGCCGCACGAGGTACACGGTGCGCGGCAGCGCATCCAGCCGCTGGGCGGCCAGCGCCTGGTGGTCGATCACGTCGATGCCGATCTGCAGCACCTTCACACCGGGCAGGTCATGGGCCCATGCCGGAGCCGGGCCAAACACCAGCAGCGTGAAGTCCGGCCCCAGCTCGCGCAGCAGCCAGGTGGGCTGGCCCTGCTTCGTTAAGGGCGCATCCAGCAGCACGGCACCGGGCACCTGGGTGCCTGCGAAGTGATCGGTATCCGGCGTGTTCAGGGGCGACTGGTGCAGCGTGGCGGGTACCGACAGGCGGCCGCTGTTCACGATGCGCCGTGCAAACGCATGTTCACGCGCCAGGTGCAGCGCCGCGTCGCGGAACAGATGGCTCACCTCGCTCTTGGGCGTGATGAAGTCGGTGGCGCGGGTGGAGTTGCACAGGTTCTCGTCGGCGGCGTATTCGCGCTCTGGGCCGTACGTATTCACCAGCGCGGGGCTGGCGCGACCCTGGAGCACCCAATCGAGCTTCCAGGCCAGGTTCTCCGCGTCCTGCACGCCGCTGTTGGCGCCCCGTGCGCCAAAGGGCGAAACGCCGTGGGCGCTGTCGCCCGCGAAGACGACGCGGCCGTGCACGAACTGGTCCATGCGCAGGCAGGCAAAGGTGTAGACGCTGGCCCAGTCCAGCTCAAACTGTGCATCCGCACCCAGCAGCGCCTTCACGCGCGGGATGATGTTTTCGGGCTTCTTTTCTTCTTCAGGGTCGGCGTCCCAGCCCAGCTGGAAGTCGATGCGCCAGACGTTGTCGGGCTGGCGGTGCAGCAGCACGCTCTGGTTGGGATGAAAGGGTGGGTCGAACCAGAACCAGCGCTCGGTCGGGAAGTTCGCCTCATCCGCCAGCTTCACGTCTGCGATCAGGAAGCGGTCCTGAAAAATACGCCCCTTGCTCTCCAGCCCCAGCATCTGCCGCGTGGGCGAGCGTGCGCCGTCGCAGGCCACCAGCCATTGCGCGTCGATCTGGTACGCGTCCTCGGGCGTGTCGATGCTGAGCAGTGCGCCGTCCGCGCGGCTTTGCACCGCAGTGACCTTGTTGTGCCAGCGGATGTCGATGCCCGGCAGCTGCAGCGCACGCTCCACCAGGTAGGCCTCGGCGTAGTACTGCTGAAGGTTGATGAAGGCGGGGCGCTCGTGGCCCTCTTCGGGCAGCAGGTTGAACTCGTACAACTGCTCGTCCTTCAAAAACACCTTGCCCAGGTTCCACGACACGCCCTTGTCCACCATGCGCTGGCCCACGCCCAGGCGGTCCCAGATCTCCAGCGTGCGCTTGGCAAAGCAGATGGCGCGCGAGCCGATGGAGAGCTTGTGGTCGTTGTCCAGCACCACCACACGCTGCCCGCGCTGGGCCAGGTCGATCGCCAGCGACAGGCCCACGGGGCCCGCGCCGATGACCACGATGGGGTGCTGCGCGGGCGTCGTGCGGTCCTGGTCAGGCGAGCGCACATATCCAAAATCGAGGGCCTGCACCTCGGCGCCACTGGCGTGGAAGGCTTCGGTGGGAATGTCTCTGGGGTTCATATCTTTTGTCTCCTCCAGCCTCGCCGGCTCAGCCTTCCAAAGCCTTCCACATTTGGATATCGCGCTCGGCGGTCCAGATGCGCGGGTCGGGGTACTGCGTTGCCTCGTCGTAGGCCCGGGTCACGTCAAACGGCATGCAGTGGTTGAAGATCACCCAGTGGCCGTACTTGGGCTGCAGCTTGGCAAACGTGGCCTCGTAGACCTTGCGCAGGTCTTCGCCTTTGGCCGCACTGGCCTTCACGCTCTCGTACAGGTCGCTGATGAAGGCGCGTGTGCCCGCCAGGCCCGCCTGCACCTGCTCGGGCGTCTGCAGCGCGGCGCCCCGGCCGGGCACGAGCTTTTCGGGCTTCAGCGCTGCGATGTTGTCCAGCGTCTGCGGCCAGTCCTGGAAGTACGCGTCGCCTGCATACGGCGTGGCGTCGAACTCCACCAGGTCGCCGCTGAACAGGATCTTTTCTTGCGGCAGCCAGGCCACCGTGTCGCCCTTGGTGTGGCCTCGGCCCAGCTGCAGGATCTGCACCTCCAGCTTGCCCAGCCACACGGTCATCTTCCTGTTGAAGGTCATGGTCGGCCAGGTCAGCCCGTCCGGCACGCTCTCCACGTTCTGGAACAGGCGCGGGAAGCGGCCGATCTCGCTGTCCTTGTCGAACTGCCCGCGCTCCACGATCAGGTCGCGCGTGTCTTCGCTGGCAATGATGTGCTCGGCGCCGTAGGCGCTGGCGCCCAGCACGCGCACGGCGTGGTAGTGCGAAAGCAGCACGTACTTGATGGGTTTATCGGTGACTTCGCGGATGCGGCGGATCACGTCCTGCGCCATCACGGGCGTGGCCTGGGTGTCGATGACCATCACCGCGTCGTCGCCAATGATGATGCCGGTGTTGGGGTCGCCCTCTGCCGTGTAGGCATAGGCGTGGTCGGAGAGCTTGTCGAAGCTCACCTTCTTCACTTCGAGGTCAGCGGCGGAGGCAAAGGTTTTGACGGTGCTCATGGTGATGATTTGTTAATGGTGAATGCGTTTATCTAAACGGAATGTGTTGATGTTAGGCAAGAAATTTGTGTATGTCTAACGCATTTGTTTAGGTGTAAACCCGAAGGGCGTGTGGATGCTGCGCTGCGTGGACAATCGCCCCATGCCCACCACGACTCCCGATCTGCCCCCCGCCGACGACGAAGACACGCCCCGCAGCCCGCGCGGCATCCAGAGCGTGGAGGTGGGCGGCCAGCTGTTGAAGGTGCTGGCGCGCACTGGCCGGCGCATGGCGCTCAAGGACCTGGCCCGCGCGGCGGACATGACGGCCGCCAAGGCCCACCCCTACCTGGTGAGTTTTGGCAAGCTGGGCCTCATTGAGCAGGACGCCGTGAGCGGCCATTACGGCCTGGGCCCGCTGGCCATGCAGCTGGGCCTGATCAGCCTGCAGCAGGTGGACCCCGTGCGCCTGGCCATTGCCGAGCTGCCCGCGTTGGCCCAGCGCATCGGCTACACCGTGTCGGCCTCGGTCTGGGGCGACAACGGCCCCACCATCATCCGTGTGGAAGAAGGCCCCACGGCCGTGTACGTGGCCATGCGCCACGGCACCACGGCCTCGGTGCGGCACACGGCCACGGGCAAGGTGTTTGCAGCCTTCGGCCCGCGCGAACGCGCTGCGGCTGCGCTGGCGGCCGAAGGGTTTGCGGGCGCACTGGACGAGCCTGCCTTTGCGGCCGAGCTGGAGGCTGTGCGCCAGCACCAGATCAGCGAGGTGACGGACCAGCTCCTGCCCGGCATCAGCGCGCTGGCCACGCCGGTGTTTGATGGGTTTGGGCAGCTGGTGCTGTGCATCGCCGTGATCGGCCCCAGCGCCACGCTGCAGACCGGGCCGGCCAGCCCGGCGGCGCAGCACCTGCGCGAGGCGGCGCGGAGTTTGTCGCAGCGCCTGGGGGCGCCGGTCAGCCCCGCGTAGCCCGTGGGGCGATCAGCCCGCTGCGCGCCCCAGCGCCTGGTCGATGTCCCACAGGATGTCGTCCAGGTCTTCAATCCCCACCGACAGCCGCACCATGTCTGCGCTCACGCCCGCGCGGGCCAGTTCCTCTTCGTTCAGCTGGCGATGCGTGGTCGATGCGGGGTGGATCACCAGCGTCTTGGCGTCGCCAATGTTGGCCAGGTGGCTCAAAAACTCGCAGGCGTCGATGAACTTCTCGCCAGCGGCTGCGCCGCCCTTCACACCAAACGTGAGGATGCCCGAGGCGCCCGGCGCGCCATCCACCGCGCGGAATTGCTTTTGCGCCAGGTCGTAGTACGGCGAATCCGCCAGACCTGGGTAGTTGACCCACGCCACCTGCGGGTGGCTCTGCAGAAACTTCGCCACGGCCAGCGCATTGCGGCAGTGCTCGCGCATGCGCAGGTGCAGCGTTTCGGCGCCCTGCAGCAGCTGCCACGCGTTCATGGGCGAGAGCACGCCGCCAAAGGTACGGTTGACCTCCATGCGCGCCTTCATGGTGTAGCCAAAGTCGCCAAAGGTCTCGTAGAACTTCACGCCGTGGTACGCACGGCTGGGCTCCACCATCTCGGGGAATTTGCCGTTGTCCCAGGGGAACTTGCCGCCTTCCACCACCACACCACCCATGGTCGTGCCGTGGCCGCCGATGTACTTGGTGGCGCTGTGCACCACGATGTCGGCGCCCAGCTGCAAGGGGTTGCACAGGTAGGGGCTGGCCACCGTGTTGTCGATGACGAGCGGCACGCCATGCGCATGCGCCACCTCGGCCACGGCGGCGATGTCGAGCACGTTGACCAGCGGGTTGCCGATGGTCTCGCCATAGAACGCAAGGGTGTTGGGCCGCACCGCGCGCGCAAAGTTCTCGGGGTCGGCCGGGTCCACGAATGTGGTCTCAATACCCAGACGCGAAAAGCCCACGCCCAGCTGCCCCACGGTGCCGCCGTAGAGCGTGCTGGCTGCCACGATGTGGTCCCCGGTTTTGAGGATGGCCAGCAGCGCCGCCATCTGCGCGGCCATGCCGCTGGCGCAGGCCAGGGCCGCGCGGCCGTTTTCGAGGCTGGCGATGCGCTCCTCCAACACCGCCACCGTGGGGTTGCTGATGCGGCTGTAGACGTTGCCAAAGGTCTGCAGGTTGAACAGGCTGCTCGCGTGTTCGGCGTTGTCGAACACAAAGCTGGTTGTCTGGTGGATGGGCGTGGCGCGCGCGCCGGTCACCGGGTCGGGTTGGGCCCCGGCGTGGATGGCGCGGGTGCCAAAGCCGAAGTGGCGGTCGGCACCGTGGGATGTGGGCTCGGTCATGGCGGTGGCGCAGCCTGCAGTGCTGCGCAGGGGGTTGGGTGAAGGAATTTGAATGAAATTGGCCGCAAGCGCTAGTGCAATATGCGCTGACAGCTATCAATTTGCTAGTAAGGCAGCTGCCGCAGGCGCTTGGCGCTGATCACGCGCGTGTTCACACCCATCCAGCCCAGGCCGCCAAACAGACGCGCGTGTTCGATCTTCACGCAGCGGTTTTGAATGACTTGCAGGCCCGCCGCCTCCGCGCGCAGGCCTGCGGCCTCATTGAACACGCCCAGCTGCAGCCACAGGCACTGTGCGCCGATGGCGACGGCTTCGTCGGCCAGTGGCGGGATGTCCTCGCTCTTGCGAAAGCAGTCCACCATGTCGATCTTCTGGCCTTGCGCTGCCAGCGCTGCGGCCGCCTCGGTCACGCTGGCGTACGCCGTCTCGCCCAAAATCTGCCCGCCCTCACGCGCCACCAGCGGGTTGACCGGCACGATGCGGTAGCCATGCGCCTGCATGTACTTGGCGGCAAAGTAGCTGGGGCGGTGCCACTGCGGCGAAAGGCCCACCACCGCAATGGTGCGGCAGGCGGTGAGCAGGTGGCGCAGGGTGCTGATGGTGTCGGGGGTGTGGAGCATGCAAGCAGTGTACGCATGCCCCGGGACCGTGGACCTGCGTCACCGCAGCCGGTCAGGCCGGCGACTTGTACTTGATGCTGCACCCATACGGCGCCGTCGTCGCCGCCGAGATTGGCTTGCCCGCCAGCGCTTCGCCCAGCCCCACCTTCACATAGTTGGTAGCCTTTTCGATGTCGGCCGGGCGGGCCGAGGGGATGCTGTCGATGCCGCCCGCGTAGATCAGCTGGCCCTGCGGGTTGACGATGTACAGGTGCGGCGTGGTGCGGGCGCCGTAACTCTTGCCCACGGTGCCTTCCTCGTCCATCAGCACGGCGGTGGGGGTGGCCTTGCGCTCCTGCTTCCAGGCGATCAGCTTGGCGGGCTCCAGGTAGTCGCTGCTGGCTTTTTCGGTGGAGTTGATGGACAGCCAGACCACGCCTTGGCCGGTGGCGTCTTTTTGCGTAGCGGGCATGTTGCCGCTGTCGTAGTGCTTGCGCACGAAGGGGCAGCCGGGGTTGGTCCACTCCAGCACCACGTGTTTGCCCTTGAAGTCGGACAGGCGCACGGTCTTGCCGTTGGTGTCCTTGAGCGTGAAGTCGGGCGCGGGCTGGCCCACGGTGGCGGCGGCCTGGGCGCCCAGTGCGACGAGGGCGGCGGTGGCGATCAACGTTCGGCGAAGCAACTTCATGGCGGGGTCTCCTGAAGGGTTGGCGGGTGGTCGAAAGCAGGGAGGGCTACAGCTGGGCAATGGTGCTGCGCACTTCGTCCACGCTCAGCACTTCGGTCAGCACCACCGGGGGCTTGCCTGGGCGGTAGAACACATACACCGGCACCCCATTGCGGCCCAGCTGGGCCAGGGCGGCGGTGATGGCGGGGTCGCGGCGGGTCCAGTCGGCACGCAGCAGGGCGACGTTCTTGGCGTGCAGGTCGGCCAGCACCTCGCTGTTGGCGAGGGTGGTTTTCTTGTTGTACTGGCAGGTCACGCACCACGCGGCGGTGAAGTCCACAAACACCGGGCGGCCGCTGGCCACCAAGGCCTCTGCCGCGCCGGGGGCCCAGGGTTGCCAGCCTTGTGCGGCGGTGGCCGTGGCGTTGGCTGGGGCTGCCGCCACCTCTGCCATGCGCGTGACATGGGGGCCAAAGGCCCACAGCAGCAGGGCCATGGCCACCGTGGCCACGCTGCCCAGCCAGCGCCGTGCGCGGCCTTGCAAGGCCAGCGACCAGGCCAGCAGGCCCAGGCCCACCAGCAAGATCAGCAGGGAGGCCGCGCCATCGATGCCGCTTTGCTGGCCCAGCACCCACACCAGCCACACCACGGTGGCGAACATGGGGAAGGCCAGGAAGCGGCGGAAGGTGTCCATCCACGCACCGGGGCGGGGCAGGGTGCGCGCCACGGCGGGCCACAGGCTGGCGGCCAGGTAGGGCAACGCCAAGCCCAGGCCCAGGGCTGCAAACACCGCCAGCGCCTGCGCGGCAGGCAGCGTGGCCGTGAGGCCCATGGAGGCGCCCATGAACGGCGCCGTGCAAGGCGATGCCACGGCCACAGCGAGCACGCCGGTCAAGAAGCTGTCGGCCACCGGGTGGCGCGCCTGCAGGCTGGCCACTGACGACGGCAGCATGTTTCCAAACTCAAACACCCCGGCCAGATTCAGCCCGATGAGGGTGAACAGCCCGGCCAGCGCAGCCACCACGGCGGGCGACTGCAACTGAAAGCCCCAGCCCACGGCCTCGCCCGCAGCCCGCAGGCCCAGCATGAGCGCACCCAGCGCGAGGAAGGAAAGCACCACCCCTGCGGTGTAGGCCAGGCCGCTGATGCGGTGGGCGCGCCGGTCTTGCGCGTGGCGGGTAAAGCCCACCACCTTGATGGCCAGCACCGGGAACACGCAGGGCATGAGGTTGAGGATGAGCCCTCCCAGCAAGGCGCCCAGCAGTGCGGCGGTGAGGGTGAGGCTGGACGCCCCTGAGGGCTCCGCAGGGGGCAGCCCGCTGCCCGCCAGGGCCGCATTGGCCTTGAGCGCTGCTTCCAGTGCGGGCGACACGCTGGCCTTGGCGGCCGCGGCCGGCCAGGGGCCCTGCACGGTCAGATCGGCCCGGTAGCCGGGGCGTGGGGTGCTGCCTTGCACGCGCTCGGCCAGCACCACGGGCAGGGTGCTGGGGCTGTTGCTGCGTTGCTCGGCCAGCGGGATGCGGGCGGTCCATACGTCGCCCTCCCACCGCTGCGTACCGTCGGCCGCGTTGTGCAGCACTTCCGGCGTTTCGGGGAACAGGTCCAACGTTTTGCCGTGCAGCGCGGCGGGCAGGCCAGCCACGCGCACCTGCAGCGCATCACCATCGACCTGGGCTTGTTGCTGCGCGCTCGGCTTTGCCAGCGGCTGGGGTTGCGCCTTCTGGGCCGCATCAAAGGCAGCGCTGTGCAGCGCGGTGGTGCTCTGGATGGGCAGTTGCAGGGTGAAGTTGCCTTCTTCGGGGATGCATTCCTTGCGGCACACCAGCCATGAGGCCTTGAGCTGCACGGTAACGTCCTTGGCCAATGGGCCGGGGGCGAAGGTCTGGGTCACGGTGACTGGCACGGGCAGCAGCACGGTGCCTTCGTAGCCATAGTTGGCCAGGGTGCCGATGGCGATTTTGTGTGGCACGGGCCAGGCGATGTCGCCCGCATCCAGTCCGGCGGGCAGTTGCCAGGTCAGCTCGGTGGGCAGGCCGGAGTCGCCAGGGTTCTTCCAGTAGGTGTGCCAGTCGGGCTGGTGGGTGATTTGCAAGCCCAGCCACAGCGGCTGGCCCGGGCGCACGCCCTGCGGCGCGTGGGCGACCAGCTCGGCCTGCACATGGGGGGTGGTGACGGTGCTGCCGCCTAGGTTGGCGGGTTTGGGGCCAAATTGGGCGCTAGCGCTTATTCCTAAAGCGCTAGCAGCTATGAAAAAGAGAGTGACTGCAAGGTGGTGGAACAGGCGTGAAGGCATGGTGCAGTGTGGGAGCGGGGGGAACGGGTTTAGTTCCGGCCCCGCCATGGTTTCGATTCTCAATGCGCCATTGTGCTTTGAGCCGGCGCACCCTTTGAAACTGGCGCGGCACAGTACCGGTGCCCCCGCCCAAGGGCCTACGCCGGCCGCGCTGCCCCGCCGCGAAGGCGGCGTATCCAGCTCATGCGCTGGGGGCGTCCCCCTCCCGCGTAGCGAGAGAGGGGGAAGGCGCCGCAGGCGACTCAGGGGGAGCTTCTCACTGTGTCGCCAGGCTCAACTCTGCCTGGGGTGCACCCTTGGGCACCTGGCTGCCAGTTTTGGGGGCGGCCAGGAAGAGGCGCTCGGCGGGCAGCTTTTGCGCGGCCAGATAGCTCTGGATGGCATGGCCGCGCTGGGCGGCCAGCTCGGCAGCCATGGCTTCGGTAGCGGGCTGGTTGGCCATCAGCAGGGCTTCCATCTCGGGCACCGTCAGGTCTTTGGCAATGCCCACCAGGTTGCGCGGCTTGGGAATGTTGGCGCGGCCGTAGGCGGCTTTGAGCAGCGCGGGGTATTCGTCGGCGGTGACGGGCTCGGTGCCGTCCGGCTGGGCGCGGCGCTTTTCTGCGCGCACCAGTTGCTGCAGGCGCTCGCGTTGCAGGCCTTCACGTTCCGCTTCCAGATTGGCGGTACCGGTCACGGTCAGTTTGAGGGCCGGGCGGTCCACCAGGGCCTTGGCCACCTTGCCCAGGTTTTGCTGCGCCTCGGGGCTGAGGGTGGCGCTGCCGGGGGCAAAGGCCACGCTGCTCATTTCCTCACCCCCACCAAAAGCGCTGGCCAGCAGGCTGAAGGGGGAGGTGAGCGCCTTGCCGATGAGGTTGAGGATGATCTTGCCAATCACCGGGCCGATGCGGAACTGCGGGTCGTTCAGCGAACCACTGATGGGCAGATCCAGGTCGATCACGCCGCGCCGGTCGGCCAGCAGCGCAGCCGCCAGGCGCACGGGCAGGCTGTTGGGCGCACCTGCCACGGGCTCGCCAAAGGTCAACTGGTTCAGCACGATGCGGTTGCTGGCCGTCAGCTGCCCGTTGGGCAGCACCTTGTAGGTCACGTCCACGCTGAGCTTGCCGCGTTCAATGCCGTGGCCTGCGTACTTCACCGAATAGGGCGAGAGCGGCGGCAGGTCCAGGTCGCGCACCTTGCCTGCAATGTCCAGCGCCAGCGGCTGGGCCAGGGGGTTGAGTTGGCCCGTGACCTCCAGCGAGGCGGAGCCCTCGGCGCGGCCCAGCAGTTCCAGCGCGGCCAGCTGGGGCTCACTACCCGGCGCTTCGGACGAGAACGCCCCCAGCTTGCCTGTCAGCTCGGTCAGGTCGGCCGAGTAATTCGGTTTGATGAAAAAGTCGGAAAACAGCACCTTGCCGTTGACCAGGCTCATGGGGCCAAACTGCACCACGGGCGCCAGCGGGTCGCGCGCCGCCGTGTGCACGGGCTGCGTGGCTGAAGCAGCCGAGGCCGCTGGCGCCGGGGCTGATGCCGCAGCCGTAGCTGCCGTTACCGGTGGGGTTTGCGGCTCGCCTTTGACGATGTCGCGCAGGTTGATGCGACCGGCTTCGTTGATGGTGATGCGCGCAAAAAAGTCCTGCAGGCTGGTCTCACCCACCTGCACCTTCGGGGCGGTGCCAGGGGCGGTGGCCACGTTCAGGCCGCGCAGGTTCAGGCTCTTCCAGGCCAGCAGTTCCTCGCCCACCTGCGCTTCGGTCATGGGGGTGGATGCCGCGGTGCTGTTGGCCTTGAGTTCTTCAATGGCCGCGTCGCCCGCCAGCTTCAGGCTGGCGCCCTTGTCAGACTGCGCAAACGCCACCTGCCCCCGAAAGCCCACATCGGCGCGCAGCAGTTCAATGGCCAACTGCTGGGCCAGGTAGCCGTCCAGCCCATGCAAGGGCACGCGGGTAGCGTCCAGCTTGCCCTGGGTGGCCAGGGGCTGCAGGGCCAGCGTGCCCTGGTAGTCGATCTTGCCGGCCACACTCTTGGCGTTGCCCTTGCCCGCCGCTGCGCGGGCACTCAGCGTGAACGCGCCGGGCTTGCCACTGTCGGTGGCCAGGCTTTTGGCGCTCACGTCCAGGGCCGATACCTCTAGTGCCACAGGGCGGGGCTGGGCGTTGTCGGCAAAGGCCACAGCCCCGCCTTGCAGGGCCAGCTCGCCCACGCGCACGACCCAGGGGGCTTCGGTGGCCGCTTTTGCTGCCGTGGTCTCGCTCGCTGGGGTTGGTGTCTGTGCCTGGACCTTGGCCCAGCGTTCAAACATCCAGCGCCCGTCGCTGCCGCGCTCCACGGCAAGGGTGGGGGTGTTCAGCGCCAGGGATTCCAGTGAGACGGTGCGCTTGTCCACCGGCACCTGCAAGCCCTTGACTTCCAGCTTGCCCAGGCTGACCAGCGACTTGCCGTTCTGGCGCAACGCCAGCTGCTCCAGCGCGAGTGGACCGGCTGTCACGGTCAGGCCCGTGGCGTTTTTGTCTGCGGGTGGGGCTTGCCACTGCACGCCCAGGGTGCCGGTGAGCTGGCCGGCCACCGTGGGCTCCAGGTGCTGCGCCACATAGGGCGCCGCCAGTTGCAGCGCCAGCGCTTCGGTGGTGATTTGCACCCGGGCGTTTTGGGTAGTGGCTTCGCCTTCAAACGCCAGCTTGCCCTCGGTCGCAGCAGGTGTGTCTGCCTTCGCGGCCACCACTTTGGCTGCACCCGCCTTGGCTTTGCCTGTCTGCCGGGTGGGGGGCACGGCGGCGTTGGTTGCATTGGCATCGGGCAACACCAGGGCGCCCTTGAAAGCCACGGGCTTTTGCAGCGGCAGGGCCAGGCCGGTGAGTTCCAGGCCCAGGCTGCGTGCCTGCAAGGCGGCGGCGGGCTGGGTGGTCTGGTCAGCCCAGTGCACCGTGCCATCGCGCACGCTGGCGCGCGCCACGCTCACCGCCCACGGCGCGGCGGCTTTGGTGGATGGCTTGGCAGGTTGCGAGGCGACTTCCTTCGGGGGCGACGCGGGCGCTGGGCCACCGGCCAGTTGTGCCAGGTTCAGCCGCCCTGCGGCGTCGCGCTGGGCGTGCAGCACGGGCTTGAGCAGCTCCACCTGGGCCAGGTCCACCACTTGCTCCAGCGGGCGCACGTCGGCCATGTCCACCGTCAGGCGATCAAAGGCCAGCAGGTCCTGGCCTTCGCGGTCGGTCATCTTCACATCGCGGGTCTGCACTTGGCCCGAGAGCTTCACAGCCAAACGCGGTGTCTGCTCAAAAGCCAGCTTCACGTCCACGTCCAGCGTGGCGGCCTTCAGCTGGATGGGCAGGCTGGCGGGCAGGTAGCCCAGGTAGGGCGCCAGGTCCAGGTCATCCCAGCGGATGTGGGCGTCGGCGTGCCGGGTTTGCGCAAACGGCGTGCTTTGGGCCGACGAGTCAAAACGGCTGCCTTCCAGCGTGAAGGCCAGCCGGGGCTCCACGCGCACTTCTTTCTTGTCGGACAGCGTGCTGATGAAGGGCACTGACAGCAGCAGGTCTTGCACCGAATGCGTCTTGCCCACAGCGTTGTCGGTAAAGTCCACGCGCCCGCCCTGCAGCAGCAGGTTGTACAGCGCCAGCCGCGCGGGCTCGGTCGATGGGGGCGTTTGTGCCTCGTCCTTGGGGGCCGCCAGCTTGGCAATCACATCGTCCACGTCGTAACGGCCCTGGCCCAGGTGGGTGAGGCGCAGCACGGGGTTTTCCACGGTGAAGGCATCCACCACTGGCGCCAGGCGTAGCAGCGACTGCAGCTCGGCGTCCACATACACGCGCCCGATGGTCAGCTGTGCTGGGCCCTCAGTGCCTTTGGCCCCGGCCACGGCAATGTCGCGCAGCGTCAGTTCCAGCGACCAGGGCTTGAAGTCGAGTGAGCCCACGGTGACGGTGCGGCCCAGCTGCTCGCTGGCCAGGCGCTCCAGCGGCCCCTTGACCAGGGCAGGCACGGAAAGCCACGACAGGGCCCATACCCCCAGCAGTGCGGCCAGCGCCCGTGTGGCGGGCTTGAACCAGCGGCGTTGCCGCAGGGCGGTGAGGTGGGGGTGGCCGAGCAGGGCGCGCAGGGGGGCTGGCATGGCAGGTCAGAACAAAAAAGTTGGCTGGGGCGTGGCACACCACCGTGGGTGCCGGCCCGTTGCTGGGTTCAACGCAGCAGGGTACTCAAAGGTAACAGGGGCTGGCCTGGCCTCAGGCTTTCAAGGTATCCAGA
>VFQO010001865.1_pt1 | contig 14531 bp, 9 predicted proteins | sample 3512331 | NCBI WGS metagenome assembly VFQO01 (sample SAMN10412371, study PRJNA504923) | tailings metagenome | isolation source: Replicate 3 from Balatoc abandoned mine | place: Philippines: Itogon, Benguet | collected 2017-08-28
ATCTCCACGTAGGCCAGCAGGTGGTGGGCAAAGCTGACCGGCTGCGCCACCTGCATGTGCGTGAAGCCGGGCATCACGGTCTCGGTGTGCTGCGCCGCCAGTTCCACCAGCGCGTGCTGCATCGCGCGCAGCAGCGGCTGCAGTTGGTCGATCTCGCCGCGCAGCCACAGCCGCACGTCGGTGGCGACCTGGTCGTTGCGGCTGCGCCCGGTGTGCAGGCGCTTGCCGGCGTCGCCCACCAGGGCCGTCAGCCGCGCCTCGACGTTCAGGTGCACGTCTTCCAGCTCCAGCTTCCATTCGAAGCGGCCGGCCTCGACGTCGGCCACGATCTGCGCCATGCCGCGGCGGATGTCGGCCAGGTCCTGCGCGCCGATGATGCCCTGCGCCGCCAGCATCTCGGCGTGCGCCAGGCTGCCTTCGATGTCGGCCCGCCACAGGCGCTGGTCGAAGCCGACGCTGGCGGTGTAGCGCTTCACGAGCTCGCTCATGGGTTCGCTGAACAGGGCGGACCAGGCCTGGGCCTTGTTGGCCAACGGGTCGGAAGAAGGCTGGGAAGACATGCGCAGGTGCGCCGGGGGGCGCGTCAACAGGCCTGGGAGGCGGGAATCCGTATTATCCGGCCGCGATGTCCACCCCCTCTTCCGACGGCCCGGAGCCCGGCGGCTTCAGTGCCACCGTCACACGCCCGACCAGCCTGTGGCCCGACAGCGAACGCGCCGCACTGAGCACCACCTTCGCCAGCACGCGCTTCGATCCCGCGGCCGAGGAACGTGCGCGCAACGAGATGCAGGCCGCCGCGGCCTTCGACGTGTGCCATCCGGCGCTGGCGTTGCGCGCGGTGCTGCTGGTGCAGGCCGTGCTGGCCGTGGATGCGCTGGCGCAGGCGGCGACGCTGGCCGACTGGTTGCAGCGCCAGGGCGCAGCCGCCTTCGTCGGCGCTTTCGGCACGCTGCTGTGGCTGGTGCTGCTGTGCGCCGCGCGCCAGCCGCTGCGGCGTGCGCCGCCGCCGGCACGCGTGGCGCTGGTGCTGCTGCTGGGGGCCGGCGTGGCGCTGGCGGCGTGGGCGCCGCTGTGGGCCATCGACGTGGTGGGCGCAGCCGGCGGGCTGCGCGTGGCCGGCGTTGCGCTGGCCGGTGCCGGGCTGGCGGCGCTGCTGTGGGCCTGGCTGGAGCTGCGCGCGCGCATCTGGCACCCGGTGAACGCCAGCGCGCGGCTGGCCGAACTGCAGTCGCGCATCCGCCCGCACTTCCTGTTCAACGCGCTGAACACGGCGCTGGCGCTGGTGCGCGTGGACCCGGCCAAGGCCGAACGCGTGCTGGAAGACCTGAGCGCGCTGTTCCGCGTCGCGCTGGCCGACGTGGGCGCGGCGGTGCCGCTGGACGAGGAGATCGCGCTGGCGCAGGCCTACCTGGCCATCGAGCAGGTGCGCTTCGGCGCACGGCTGCGCGTGGAATGGGACATCGATCCCGCTGCCGGCCGCGCGCTGGTGCCACCGCTGGTGCTGCAGCCGCTGGTGGAAAACGCCGTGCGCCACGGCGTCGAGCCAGCCGTGGACGGCGGACGCATCTGGGTGCGTGCCAGCGCGCGCCGCGGTCAGGCGACCATCACCGTCAGCAACACCGTGCCCGATGCGCCCTCGGCCCCTGGCCACGGCATGGCGCTGCACAACGTGCGCGAGCGCCTGCGCCTGCTGCACGACGTGGCCGCGCAGTGCGACGTGTGGCGCGACGGCGCGGTGTTCCACGTGCGCATCGTGCTGCCGCTGTGAGCAGGCGCCCGCCGCGATGCCGCTGACGCTGCTGATCGTCGACGACGAACCGCTGGCCCGGCTGCGCCTGCGCACGCTGCTGGCGCAGGTGACGCAGCCCGAGGTGCAGGTGCTGGGCGAGGCCGGTGACGCCGACAGCGCGCTGCGCCAGTTGCGCGAGACGCCGGCCGACGCGCTGCTGCTGGACATCCGCATGCCCGGCCGCAGCGGCCTCACGCTGGCCGCTGCGCTGCGCGCGCTGCCGCAGCCGCCGGCGGTGGTGTTCGTCACCGCGCACGCCGAGCACGCGCTGCAGGCCTTCGACCTGGAAGCGGTGGACTACCTGACCAAGCCGGTGCGGCTGGAACGCCTGCAGGCCGCGCTGCAGCGCGTGGCGCAGCGCCTGCGGCCGGTGTCGGTGCCGTCGCCGCTGGCCGCCGATGCGCCGGTGCTGGTGGTGCACGACCGCGGCCGCGTGCTGCGTCTGCCGCTGCAGGAGGTGCTGTACCTGCGTGCCGAGTTGAAGTACGTGACGCTGCGCACCGCCGGGCACAGCTACGTGCTCGACGACGCGCTGGCCGACCTGGAGCAGCGGCTGGAGGCGCTGGGCGCAGGCTTCATCCGCGTGCATCGCAATGCGCTGGTGGCACGCCGCGCGGTGCGTGCGCTGGAGTACCGCACCGCGGACGACGGCGCCGGCCGCGGCGAAGAAGGCTGGGCCGTGCGCGTGGCGCCGGCCGACGAGTGGCTCGCCGTGTCGCGGCGCCAGCTGCCGGCGGTGCGCGAGGCGCTGGCGTCGCCGTAGCAGGCAGCCGTCACCCTGGGATCAACCAGTGTTGCGCAGCCCCGCGGCGATGCCGTTGATCGACAGGTGGATGCCGCGCTGCACGCGCTCCAGCCCGGCTTCGGTCTCGCGGCGTTCGCGGTAGCGGCGCAGCAGCTCCACCTGCAGGTGGTTCAGCGGGTCGAGGTACGGGAAGCGGTGCTCGATCGAACGTGCCAAGGCCGGGTTGGACTGCAGGCGCTGCGTCTCGCCGGTGACCAGCGCCAGCGCCTGGGCCACGCGTTCCCACTCGGCCTTGATGGCGGCGAAGATGCGCCGCGCCGCGCGCCTGTCTTCGGCCAGCTCCACGTAACGCGCGGCGATGCGCAGGTCGCTCTTGGCCAGCACCATGTCCAGGTTGCTCAGCAGCGTGCGGAAGAAGGGCCACTGCTTGTGCATGCGCTGCAGCAGTTCGAGCCGCTTCGCGCGGTCGCCGCCGTCGAGGAAGGCCTCGATGGCCGAACCGAAGCCGCACCAGCCCGGCAGCGCCATGCGGCACTGGCCCCAGCTGAAGCCCCAGGGGATGGCCCGCAGGTCTTCGATGGCACGCGTGGCCTTGCGGCTGGCCGGGCGGCTGCCGATGTTCAGCTCGGCGATCTCGCGGATCGGCGTGGTGGCGAAGAAGTAGTCGGTGAAGCCTGGCGTCTCGTAGACGATCCTGCGGTAGGCGGCGAAGCTCGCCGCGCTGATCTCGGCCGCGGCGTCCAGGAAGGCCCTGGGGGCGCTCTTGGTCGGGTGCAGCAGCGTGGCTTCCAGCGTGGCGGCTACCAGCGTCTCGAGGTTGCGGCGGCCGATCTCGGGGTTGGCGTACTTGCTGCCGATGACCTCGCCCTGCTCGGTGAGGCGGATCTGCCCGTTCACGGTGCCCGGCGGCTGCGCCAGGATGGCCTGGTAGCTGGGGCCGCCGCCGCGGCCCACGGTGCCGCCGCGGCCGTGGAACAGGCGCAGCGTGATGCCGTGCTCCTGCCGCAGGCCCGCGAACAGCTCGGCCAGCGCGACCTCGCTGCGGTACAGCTCCCAGTTGCTGGTGAAGAAGCCGCCGTCCTTGTTGCTGTCGCTGTAGCCCAGCATCACGTCCTGCTCGGCGCCGCTGCGCCGCACCAGCGCGGTGATGCCCGGCAGCGCGTAGTAGTCGCGCATGATGGGCTCGGCATGGCGCAGGTCGCCGATGGTCTCGAACAGCGGCACCACGATCAGCTGCGCCTGCGCGTCGGCGTCCAGCGTGCCGGTCAGCAGCCCGCATTCCTTCTGCAGCAGCAGCACTTCCAGCAGGTCGCTGACGTCTTCGGTGTGGCTGATGATGTAGTGGCGCAGCGCCTCGCGCCCGCAGCGGCCCAGCGCCTCGCGCGCGGCCTCGAAGATCGCCAGCTCGCCCTGCGCCAGTGCCGAGTACGCGGCCCCGTGCACGCGCAGCGGCCGCGCGTCGCACAGCAGCTGCAGCAGCAGCGTGCGCCGCGCGGCTTCGTCGAGCGCGGCGTAGTCGGCATGCACACGTGCCACGCGCAGCAGCTCGGCCACCACGGCTTCGTGCTGGTCGCTGCTCTGGCGCAGGTCGAGCGTGGCGAGGTGGAAGCCGAACACCTGCACCGCGCGCATCAGCGGCGCCAGCCGCGGCGCCACCAGCGCCTGCGCGTGGTGGCTCTTCAGCGAAGCCTCGATCACCTGCAGGTCGGCCAGGAACTGCGCCGGGTCGGTGTAGGCGTCCTGCGGCGCGACCGCATGCCGCAACGCCTCGGTGCCGGTCAGCGCCTGCAGCGTCGCGGCCAGGCGCGCGTACAGGCCGATCAGCGCGCGGCGGTAGGGCTCGTCCTGGCGGTGCACGTTGGTGTCGGGCGAGCGTTCGGCCAGCGCCTGCATCGCGGGCGTCACCGGCGCCAGCGTGCCGCTCATCGACAGCTCGCTGCCGAGTTCGTGCACCTCGGTCAGGTAAAAGCGCAGCGCCACCTCCGCCTGCCGCGACAGCGCGTGCCGCAGCGTCGCGGCGCTGACGTTGGGGTTGCCGTCGCGGTCGCCGCCGATCCAGTGGCCCATGCGCAGGAAGGGCGCCACCGCGTGGCCGTGCAGCGCGCGTTCGATCTCGCGGTACAGGCGGGGAATCTCGCGCAGGAAGGTGCTCTGGTAGTAGCTGAGTGCGTTCTCGATCTCGTCGGCCACCGTCAGCTTGGCCGTGCGCAGCATGCGGGTCTGCCACAGCTGCGTGACGCGGGCGCGCAGCAGCGCCTCGTTGTCGTGGCGCAGCTCGGCCGTGGGCAGGCCGTCGCGCTGGCCGATCAGCTCGGCGATGGCGCGCTCGGCATCGAGGATGCTCTTGCGCTGCACCTCGGTGGGGTGGGCGGTGAGCACCGGCGAGATGTAGGCCTGCGCCAGTGCGTGCGCGATGTCGGCGGCGCGGTGGTCGGCGCGGTGCAGGCGCTCGAAGGCCACGGCCAGCGAGCCTTCCTGGTGGTGGCCCTCCAGGTCGTGCACCGCACGGCGGCGCACGTGGTGGCGGTCTTCTGCGATGTTGGCCAGGTGGCTGAAGTAGCTGAAGGCGCGGATCACGCTCACCGTCTGGTCGGCCGACAGGTTCTTCAGCAGCCGGTCCAGCACGCGCCCGGCCGAGGCGTCGGCCTTCAGCCGGTACGCCACTGACAGCTGCCGCACACGTTCGATCAGCTCGAAGGCGTCGCGGCCTTCCTGCTCGCGGATCACGTCACCCAGGATGCGACCGAGTAACCGGATGTCCTCCACGAGGGGCTTGTTCTTCGCAGCGGCTTCGGAAGCACGAGACATGGTGAGGCTCCAGATGACGTAACCAGATTACCAATCGTACCGCGGCGAACCTTCGGGCTCATCTGGATGCCGGCAAGCAATCGGCGTGCCGATAATCCGCACCATGACAGCACCCACCATCATCGCGACCCGCGAGAGCCGCCTGGCCCTGTGGCAGGCCGAACATGTGCGCGACGCACTCACCGCCCGCTTCGGCCTCGCCGTCGAACTGCTGGGCATGACGACCCGCGGCGACCAGATCCTCGACCGCGCGCTGTCCAAGGTCGGCGGCAAAGGCTTGTTCGTCAAGGAACTGGAGACGGCGCTCGAAGAAGGCCGCGCCCACCTGGCCGTGCATTCGCTGAAGGACGTGCCGATGGACCTGCCGCCCGGCTTCGTGCTGGCCGCGGTGTGGGAACGCGAGGACCCGCGTGACGCCTTCGTCTCCAGCCGCTACGAGAACCTCGACGCGCTGCCGCAGGGCGCGGTGGTCGGCACCTCCAGCCTGCGCCGCGTGGTGCAGCTGCTGGCGCGCCGGCCCGACCTGCGCATCGAGCCGCTGCGCGGCAACCTCGACACGCGGCTGCGCAAGCTCGACGAGGGCGGCTTCGACGCCATCGTGCTCGCCGCGGCGGGCCTGAAGCGGCTGGGGCTGGCGTCGCGCATCCGGTCGGTGTTCGAGCCGTCGCAGATGATCCCGGCCGCGGGGCAGGGCGCGCTCGGCATCGAGGTGCGCGAAGACAACCACGCGCTGCGGGCGACGCTGACCCAGACCATCCACCGGCCCACCTTCCTGGCCGCGCATGCCGAACGTGCGGTGTCGCGCGCGCTCGGCGGCAGCTGCAGCATGCCGCTGGCGGCGCACGCGGTGTGGCAGGGCGACACGCTGGTGCTGGACGCCGCGCTCGGCGACAGCGTCGAGCTGACGCGGCCGCTGCTGGTGACGCAGGTGCGCGGCGCGCCGGCCGACGAGCACGCCGCACGCGCGCTGGGCGAGCAGGCGGCGCAGGCGCTGCGCGACGCGGGCGCGGCGGGTTACTTGTCCGCCGGCCTGCCCGCCTAGGCGTCGGCGTGCGCGTCATCGTCACGCGGCCGCCCGCGCAGGCCACCGACTGGGTGGCGCAATTGCAGGCGCTGGGCGTGGACGCCGTGGCGCTGCCGCTGATCGGCATTGCGCCGCTGGACGACACGGCGCCGCTGCGCGCGGCCTGGGCCGCCCTGCCGGGCACCGCGCTGGTGATGTTCGTCAGCGCCAATGCCGTGGCGCATTTCTTCGCGGCGCGGCCGCCGGGCGCCGCTTGGCCGGCCGGCACCCGGGCGGGGTCGACCGGCCCCGGCACGTCGGCGGCCCTGCGCCATGCGGGGTTGTTGCCGGCGCAGATCGTGGCACCCGCCGACGACGCGCCGGTCTTCGACAGCGAGGCCCTCTGGGCGCTGCTGGAGCACGAAGACTGGACGGGCCGCCGCGCGCTGGTGGTGCGGGGTGAAGACGGCCGTGACTGGTTTGCGCAGACGGTGCGGGCTCGTGGCGGCAAGGTCGACTTCGTTGCCGCCTACAGGCGCCTGCCGCCGGTGCTGGAGCCTGCCGGCCGGCAGCTCGTGGCCGAAGCCTGCGCGGCGCCGCAGGCCCACCTGTGGCTGTTCAGCAGCAGCGAGGCCGTCGGCCATCTGCGCAGCATCGCGCCCGATGCGGACTGGTCGGCCGCGCGCGCCGCGGCGTCGCACCCGCGCATCGCCCAGGCAGCACGCGACGCCGGGTTCGGCACCGTGGACCTGCAGCCGCCGTCTCCGGCGGCGCTGGCGGCGTGGCTGGGCAACGCCCCGTCACAGCAGCCACAAGGGGCGCCGATACAATCCGCGCCGCAGTGACCGAGACGCCCGCATCCCCTTCCAGCGCGAGTTCCCCGCCCTCTGCGCAGGTCGCGCAGGTTCCGGCGGCCGTGCCCTCCGCGCCGCCCGAGGCGCCAGCGCAGGCGCAGGGGCGCTGGCTTGCCGTCGGTGCCGCGCTGCTGGCCGCTGCTGCCGCAGCCGCCATCGTCACCGCCTGGAACACCCAGCAGCGCGTGAAGGCGCTCGAGGTCGAACTGGTCAAGCGCCAGCAGGACGCCGCCGCGCAGGCCACCGAGGCGCGCATGCTGGCCAAGGAATCTCAGGAGCTGTCGCGCGAGGCGGCCGCCAAGATGGCGCTGCTGGAAGCACGGGTGGCCGAGACCTCGATGCAACGCACGCAGCTGGAAGACCTGATCCAGTCGCTGGCGCGCTCGCGCGACGAGAACGTGCTCGCCGACGTGGAGGCGGCCATCCGCGTGGCGCTGCAGCAAAGTGCCATCACCGGCAGCGCCGACCCGCTGGTGGTGACGCTGAAGCAGGCCGACGAACGCCTGGCGCGCTACAACCAGCCGCGCCTGGAACGTGTGCGCCGCGCCGTCGCGCAGGACCTGGAGCGCACGCGCAGCGCTGGCGTGGCCGATATCGCGCTGCTGACCATCCGCCTGGACGAGGCCATCCGCAGCGTCGACGAACTGCCGCTGCTGGCGGCGCTGGAGCGGCGTGCACCGCCGCGTGCCAGTGCCCCGGCGGCCCCCGCCAGCGCGGCTTCGGCGGCTGCGCGCCATTGGTCGGACCCCTGGCGCAACGCGGGCGACCACCTCTGGCAGGAAGTGCGCTCGCTGGTGCGCGTGACCCGCATCGACCAGCCCGAGGCCATGCTGGTGGCGCCCGAGCAGGCCTTCTTCCTGCGCGAGAACCTCAAGCTGCGCCTGCTCAACGCGCGGCTGGCGGTGCTGTCGCGGCAGTTCGACACCGCGCAGAGCGACCTGCGCGACGCATCCTCGGCGCTGGAGCGCTATTTCGACCGCGGCTCACGCCGTGTCGTCACGGCCCAGGAACTGGTGCGCCAGGTGGCCACGCAAGCGCGCCTGGTGAGCGTTCCCCGGCCCGACGCCACGCTGGCGGCCATCGCCACGGCCTCCGCTGGCCGCTGACCCGGGCAGCCCAACACAATGCGCGGCGTCATCTGGCTGGTGCTGCTGTTCGTGGTGGCGGTGGTTGCGGCCACCACGCTGGGCAGCAACGACGGCATCGTCACGATCTACTGGCGGGGCTGGCGCACCGATCTCTCGCTGAACCTGTTCGTCATCGTGCTGCTGGTCGTCTGCTTCGTGCTGATGTCGGCAGCCCAGGCGCTGAGCGCGCTGGTGAGCCTGCCGCGCCGCGCCAGCGAATGGCGGGCGCTGCGCCGCGAACGTGCCGCGCAGGCCGCCTTGCGCGAGGCCCTGGCCGACTACTTCAGCGCGCGCTACAGCCGCGCCCACAAGGCGGCGGCCCGTGCCATCGCGATCCAGGACGACACCATCGGCCTGCGGCCCGACGCGCAATTCAGCGTGCTGGCCCATCTGCTCGGCGCCGGCAGCCTGCACCGCCTGCAGGACCGCCGCCGGCGCGACGAACTCATGCGCCAGCTGATGACCGTGGTGCAGCAAGGAGGCGCCGGCCGCGGCGCCGACGACGGTGCCCGCCTGCTGGCCGCTGAGTGGGCACTCGACGACCGCGACGCCCCGCGTGCGCTGGAACTGCTGGGCCAGTTGCCGCCTGGCGTGGCGCGGCGCACGCAGGCGCTGCGCCTGAAGCTGCAGGCCAGCCGCATGGCGCGTCAGCCGCTGGAGGCGCTGCACACGGCGCGCCTGCTGGCCAACCACCAGGCCTTCACGCCCGCGGCGGCGCAGGGGCTGCTGCGCTCGCTGGCCTTCGAGGCGCTGGACGGCGCGCACGACATGCAGCAGCTGCGCCGGCTGTGGGAACAGTTCGACGCTGCCGACCGCCGCGACCCGCACGTGGCTTCGCGTGCGGCGCTGCGTGCCGTGGCCCTGGGCACGCACGACGACGCGCGCCAGTGGTTGCGGCCGTTCTGGGAGCGCCTGGCCGAGCTCTCGCGCGACGAGCGCGAGCAGGTCGCGCTGGCGCTGATGGAAGCGGCCGTCGACATCGGCACCGACTGGCTGCCGCGCCTGGAAGCCGCGCTGGGCGCGTTCGGCCACGAGCCTGCCATCGTGGTGGCCGTGGGAACGGCGTTCGCCGAGCAGCAGCTGTGGGGCAAGGCGCGCCGGCTGCTGGAGCAGGGCGCGGCCTCGCCGGCCCTGCCGGCCCCGGCGCGCCGCCGCGCCTGGCGCATCCTGGCGCAGCTGGCACGCGACGAGTCCGACGAAGCCCGCGCCCATGCCTGCGAACGCGCCGCAGCGGCGATCGAGTGACAGCGCAAAAAGTTGTGCTATAGTCTGAGGCTTGGCGGCTGTAGCTCAGCTGGATAGAGTACTTGGCTACGAACCAAGGGGTCGTGGGTTCGAATCCTGCCAGCCGCGCCAGAACATCGTTCTAGATCAACGGGTTAGCTCCGCAAGGGCTAACCCGTTTTTCTTTGCTGGGTGACTTTTGGGTGACTTTGGGTGACTTTCGCCCCCCAGTGCCACCCGCTTCGCCTCTTCATGCTCGCGCCGCAAGGTCGCCAGGCTCTTGTTCCAGCGGCCTGAGTCTTCCTTGATCTTCTCCAGCGCCGCGTGCAGCTCGACGATCTGCGCCACGCTGTAGTGGCGCGTCATCGACGCATTGCTGTGCCAGAGGATGTCGGCCACCGTGCTCTCCGGCACACCCGCTTCCCGCAGGCGCATGCCCACGGTGTGGCGCAGGTCGTGCACGTGCAGGTCGGGCATGCCGGCCTCGCGACGTGCGCGTTGCCACGCGGTGTTGTGCATCGTGTGGATCGGCCGGTAGGGCATCAGCGGGGCGTCGTCGAGGTTCTTCACGCGCTCGCGGCGCCACACGAAGACGAACTCCTCGTGCTTGCCGCGCTGCGATTCGATGATCGACTGCGCCACGCCGTTGCACACCACCACCCGCGGCCGGCGCCGGCCCTTCACATGCTCCCGCGGCACCTCGAAGACCGAGATGCCGAGTTCCGGCACCTGGATCTCCCAGTCCCAGCGCAGGTTGCAGACCACGTCGTCGCGCACGCCGGTGTTCAGGTCGAACAACGCCATGCGTGCCAGGTGGTCCGGCAACAGGGGCAGCAGCTTGCGCTGCTGGCCCCAGCTCAGGGGCTGCGGTTCGCGCTGGTGGCCCACCAGCGGCAGCATCGTGATCGCCGGCGCATGCTCCAGCCAGGTCATGCCGTTCTCGTCGCGCCAGGACTTCGCCGCCAGATTCAGGATCCGGCGGACGATGCCCAGCCCGCTGTTCACGGTCTTGTGCGAACGGCCCTGGGCCAGACGTTTCGCAACGTAGGGCGCCAGGGTGCCGTCGTGCACCTGGTTCAACTGGAGATGGCCGATGTGTGGCATCACGCTCTTGAGCCAAGAGGTCTCTGTTTCGATGGATACCTTGTCCTGGAAGATCGTCACGTAGTGCGCCGCAGCCTGATCAAACGTGCGCTTGGGCCGCGCACCGTGAAGCGTCACGGTGCGCAGCTCTTCGAGCTGCTTGATCAGCCAGGCCTGCGCTTCGCCAGCACTTGTGAAACCGCGCTGGCGAAATCGAGTGCCGCGCCAGATCTTGTCGACCTGCCAGGTACCGCCTTCGTCGGGGTGGATCCCCGGTGTTGATCGGCCCATGGTTCAACTCCTTTCTGTGGAATGGGCCGTCCGTTCCTGCGCACATTCTGCGCCGGCTCGGAGGCGCTGGCAGGGGTGTCCGACACCTGCGAGGCCGCCTTCAACTCGTCGAAGGCGCGATCGAGGTCGTGCACGTCGAAGATCAGGCTGGTGCCCACGCGGATCGGCGTGACGCGCGGGCGGATCAGGCTGTCGAAGGTCCGGCGTTTCAGGCCGACATGCGCCATGGCTTCGGAAAGGGGCAGGCCGCGGCTCATGACGACTGCTCCGCGGGATCGCCCTCGGCGGCGGGCGGGACCTCGGCCGTATCAGCCTGGCCGGGCTTGCCCATCGTCCCAACGTAGAACGTGCTTGAACGCAGGCGCGAATGGCCCAGGCGGATGGCGGTGCGGTAGCGCGCATCGGCGTCGTTCTCCGGGCGCTCCTGCTGGCCGCGCACAGGGGAGGGCACGCCGGTGTCGGCCTCGTAGCCGTCGTTCGCCGACTGGTGCCGCAGGCCGTGGGCGGTCACCCCCAGTGCAGCTTGCGTGATGCCAAAGCGCTTCATGACGCTGTAGAAGTGGCTTTGGTTCTGGGCCGCCGTGCGGCCCGGCTCGCCGACATACCAGCCCTTGGCCACGATGGTCTGGAGCCGCGTGAGCAGTTCGCGCTGCTCTTCGGTTTGCAGCGGCTCGTCGCGCGGGCGCCCACCCTTCGTGCCTTGGGCGAAGCGCACGAACTCCTCGCACTCCGGATAAGCCGCGGCGTCGCGCTCGAAGGCCAGCTCGCGGGGGATCAGCGCACCGTGGGGCCGGAAGTGCCGTGCCTCCTTGGGCCGGGCACCAAACCGATAGCAGATCTCCAACTGCAGGCCGACCCATTGGTCGAAGGCGGCCACCTCGGCGATCTTGGCTTCGATGTCGACGCCATGGGCCGTCCAGCTGCGGTCTTCCACCGCCACCTGCCTGCGGTGCGCATGCGGCGAATCCGCGCCCACGTAGAAGGCCACCTCCCGCACCATGCCCGGCCGTTTGATCCAGGTCGAGTAGGTGCGCAAGAACGACAGGTAGTTGTGGATGCTGGCGGTGGCCATGCCGCGCTCCTCCCACCGCGCCACCATCTCCTGGACATGCCGCTGTTTCAGGTGGCGCGGGTCCGCATCCCTGAACGGCGTTTCCGTCCGCAACTCGTTGAAGAAGCTGAACAGGAAGGTCTCGCGGTCCTTCATGGTCTTGAAGGACACCACCTTGTAGAGCTTGGCGTGCTGGCTGTTGTTCTTCTTGACGATGGCGTCCAGCACGCGCTTCCACTCTCGCGTGCCGATCGGCAGCGCGGCCAGCACCGCGTCGGGGTCATAGCCGTTTGCATAGATGCGCTGCACGTACTGGCTGCGCAGTGTTGTCTTCGAACCCATATCGATCTCCAAGTGGGTGACCCCGGGAGCCAGCCGAGGTCGATGGCCACCCTGGAACACGGCGTTGGGGCGCGCCGCTTCGAGGTGTTCCGTCTCGAAGCGGCGCGGAGGCGAAGAGCGGTGTCCACATCCGGCGGGCCTCGGTGCCGGAAGGGTTCGTCCAAAGGTGCGGCCGTGCTGGCCGCTGGAGGTCTTAAAAAATTGGAAGCTGCCCGGACGACACGCGCGCGTTTCCGCGCGAGGTCATCGATGCGCTCATGGCGCAGACCGCGCAGCCGCCTGACTTCGAAGTCGGGGCTGCGGTGGCGACCAGGTTCAACTGGTCATGCAGTGGGCCAGCAGAGTTGATCCCTCGGCTCCTGCTGGACGCGCCCCCTTCCACCGAGGGCGTGCAGGGTCACGGTGGTCCTCGGCCGGCATGCTGCGAAGTGCAGCGCGTGCCGGGCGAACGCCCGCAAGGGCAGTGGCCGTGACGAGGGAATTCAGAGGATCGCAACGCGAACGCATTGCGGGGTGTGGCTGCAGGTGCTCGCAGGCGAGCCTGGCAGCGCATCGCATCTCGGGGATGCGGATCAGTTAGAGGGATGAGGGCCGCGTCTTGCACGGCCGCGTAACTCGTCTAAGCAGGCTACGCGATGGAAGTGCGGGTCACGACCGCTAACGGCTGCTTCAGCGTCTGAGCGCTCGGCGGCAGCGTCCGGCCTGCTGTTGACTTGACGTCCTGCTGCAGGCACCGCAGGGCTGATCGAGAGTTGAACGCAAGCGCGTGTGTGATGTCAACATCGCCGAAAACGCGGCGCATGTTCATCGGGCAGGAACCGACCACTTGATGCGGGCAGAGATGCAATTAGGTGCGACAAGACACTGTGCAGCACTGACGATGCCGTCTTCCCCTCGGGCTTGACCTTCTTCTGCCATGCCTCTAGTTGGGCGCGGACGAGGCCGGCAGCAGAGGGCGGCGTCGTGCTCCGACGTGTACGGCAGCAGGGCCCGCGCGACGGGCCTGCCTGCCGACGACAAGTCCCACGGCGGCCGGACATTTCGACCGCGCCAAGCCTCGGAAATGGGCCGCCAAGCCCCTCGGGCCGGCTCCCGGCGTTGCTAGACTGCCTCGCCGTTCACCCGTACCGGCAGCACAAGAAGACAAGCCCGAATGATCGACGACCTGAAGAAGACCCTCTGGGCCACCGCCGACAAGCTGCGCGCCAACATGGACGCGGCCGAATACAAGCACTTGGTGCTGGGCCTGATCTTCCTGAAGTACATCTCCGACACCTTCCAGGCCCGCCGCACCGAACTGACGGCGCGCTTCGCCGACCCTGCCGACGAGTACCACCTCGACAGCGCCACGCCGGCCGACATCGCGGCCGAGCTGGAAGACCGCGACTACTACCGCGAGGCCAACGTCTTCTGGGTGCCCGAGGCGGCGCGCTGGGAAGCCATCCGCGCCGCAGCCAAGCAGACGGACATCGGCAAGCGCATCGACGATGGCTTAAGCCTCATCGAGGCCGAGAACCCCAAGCTCAAGGGCATCCTCGACAAGCGCTTCGCCCGTGCTCAGTTGCCCGACGGCAAGCTGGGCGAGCTGGTGGACCTGATCTCCACCATCGGCTTCGGCGAGAGCGCCGCCACCGCGCGCGACGTGCTGGGCCAGGTCTACGAATACTTCCTGGGCATGTTCGCCAGCGCCGAAGGCAAGCGCGGCGGCCAGTTCTACACGCCGCGCAGCATCGTCAAGACGCTGGTGGCCGTGCTGGCGCCGCACCACGGCAAGGTGTACGACCCATGCTGCGGCAGCGGCGGCATGTTCGTGCAGAGCGAGGAGTTCATCCTCAGCCACGGCGGCAAGCTGGGCGACGTGGCCATCTTCGGCCAGGAGGCCAACCCCACCACCTGGCGGCTGGCCGCGATGAACCTGGCCATTCGCGGCATCGACTTCAACCTGGGCCGCGAGCCGGCCGACACCTTCACGAAGAACCAGTTCCCCGACCTGCGCGCCGACTTCATCCTGGCCAACCCGCCGTTCAACATCAGCGACTGGTGGCACGCCAGCCTGTCGGGTGACCCGCGCTGGGAGTATGGCGACCCGCCGCAAGGCAACGCCAACTACGCCTGGCTGCAGCACATGCTGTGGCACCTGAAGCCCGGTGGCCGCGCCGGCATCGTGCTGGCCAACGGCAGCATGAGCAGCAGCCAGAACAACGAAGGCCAGAT
>VFQO010001867.1_pt1 | contig 14498 bp, 15 predicted proteins | sample 3512331 | NCBI WGS metagenome assembly VFQO01 (sample SAMN10412371, study PRJNA504923) | tailings metagenome | isolation source: Replicate 3 from Balatoc abandoned mine | place: Philippines: Itogon, Benguet | collected 2017-08-28
CGATCGTCGAACGCTTTCCGGCGCATCCGGTCTACGCCATCGACCTGCGCGGCCATGGCCTGTCGCGCGCCGCGCCGATCACCGACTGGCGGATCCTGGCGAGCGATGTCGCCGGATTTCTCGCGCAGGCGGGCCTGTCGGGTGCGGTCGGCATCGGCCATTCGATGGGGGCGCACACCCTGCTCCAGACCGCCGCCGACCATCCTGCGGCGTTCTCGCGCCTCGTGCTGTTTGATCCGGTGATCCTCGCCCCCGAGTATTACGCTGCCGCCGAAACGCAGTTCACGGCCGAAAACCCCCACCCCGCGATCCGCCGTAAGCGCGATTTCGCCAGCGCGGAGGCGATGATCGAGCGCTTCCGCGAACGCGATCCCTATGATCTGTTCGACCCCCGCGTGTTCGAGGATTACTGCCGCTTCGGGCTTGTCCCCGCCGCTTCGGGAGAGGGCATGGAATTGGCCTGCGCGCCCGAAATCGAAGCCAGCGTCTATGCCTCGAGCCGCAGCAATCCGGGCATTCTCGAAGCGGCTCGCCACGTCGATATTCCGGTGCTGGTGGTGCGCGCGCAGCATACCACGCTCAATGATTTCAAGAGCTCGCCGACCTGGCCCAAACTGGCGAATATCCTGCCGCAGGGGACCGACCTCTACCGGCCGGACATGACGCACTTCCACCCCTTCCAGGACCCGGAGGATGCGGCACGGATTATCGGGGAGTTTCTTGTTTAAGCCACCTTCGGTGGCGCAGACCTCCCGCCCCGCCAGCCCGCCATAACATAGTGGTACTATTAGTGGTTGGGCGGGGAGGCGGGGCGGGAGGTCTGCATCGCGCGTCAGCGCGATGTCAGAACAGCATGTTTCACGTGAAAGATTGCGCCCCGCTCAACCAGCAGCCTCCAGCACATCACTGATATCCTCACGGATTTCGGCCAGTTTCCTACCATCGGCCTGTAGGATTTGCGCCCCTATCTGCCCCGCCAGCCCGCCATAGAACGCCTTGAGGCTTGACCCCAGCGGGTGATCGGGCGCGACCGACTTGGCCAGCCACAACATGATCGTCTGGGCCCGGGCAAGGGGCTCGCGAGGGGGGGTCTGGACTCGGTCAAGCGCGATCAAGGCATGGCCTAGCGCGGCCTGAGCCTCCTCAAGGCAGATGCGGGTGAGGTCTGCGCTGCCCGACGCCTCGATCCGCGCTTCGAGCGCGACGCGGCGATAAGCGGCAGCGGGATTGCGGCTGAGCATCTGCATCACGGGCGTCCCTTACCGGTCACTGCTCGACCAAATGTCGACCTGCTGGCGCAGGAAGACCAGTGTAGATTGCGAAGCCGCCACGCGCCGTTCGGAGGCGGTGAATTCACGCGTAAGCCGTTCGCGCAGGGATTCCTGCTGTTCGGCGATACGCGCCAGACGCTCATCGCCTGCGGCCTTCTGCGATTCATACCGGCGCAGCGATCCACCCAGCGAGGCGGGATCGGTGATCAGACTGTTTTCGCGCGCGAAGCGATCGAAGGTCGAAAACACGCCGCTCGGTCCGGTGGTGAACATCGCCGCGACCGCATCCGGGGTGTTTTCCAGCGCGCGGTTGAGGCGGGCGGTGTCGAGGGTGAAGGTCCCGTTACGGGTGATCGACAGCCCCAGATCGCCCAGCGTGCGCGGCTCGCCGTTGGCCGCGTCGGGCATAACCACGCGGCTTGAAAGGCCCGCCAGATCGCGGCGCAATTCGCGCGCGCCCGGGTCATTGCCGAGCTCGCCGCCGACCGGGGCGGCCAGATCATTGACCTGCCCGACAATGTCGTTGAGCGCCGAGACGAAATCGCTCATAACGCTGCTGATCGCGCTGCCATCATTGGCGAAGGTCAGGGTGGTGGGTGCGCCAGTGTTAGTGGCAGTAAGCGTCATGCCGAAGCCGCCCGGCAGACCGGTGATGCGGTTAGTAGGGCTGGTCGCGGCCACCCCGTCAAGCCGGTATGCGGCATCGCGCGCGGTCTGGCTCAGGGTGGCGTTGGTGCTGCCGGGCGTCCAGCCGAAATAGCTGAGATCGCCCGCTTGGTTCACTGCCGGATCATTGACACTCGATGCTTCCAGCACGAAACCGCTGGCCGCGCCGTCCCGGCCCTTCATCACCAGTTGCGCGCCGTTGGTGCCCGTGCCGACATAGGCGCTGATCGCCCCGCCGCTCGCCTGGCTGATTTTGTTGGCCAGCGTGGCGAGCGTGTCGGTGGGGGTAACGGCGATGTCGATCCCGGCGCGGGCGGCATCAGGGGTGAAGCTGCTGCCCGCCACCGTGCCGAACCGCAGGGTCAGGGTGCCCTCGCCCACCAGCGCATCGCGGCTGGCCAGCGGGCGCGAGAGCAGCGTCTGGCTTTGCGCCAGCGCGGTCACTTCAAGGCTGAAGGTCCCACGCGGGCTGACCCCGGCGGGCACTGTAACGCGGGCGACGGCGGGGTTGGCCAATTCGGCTTTCGGGGCAAGATCTCCGGTGCGGATCCGGTCGCCCAGTGCGCGGGACAGATCGGTCACAGCACCGCGCAGCTGGGCAGCAGCAGAAATCTGCGCATCAAGCGTGGCCGAGCGCGTGGTGATCTGATCGCGCTGCGCAGCAAAGCTGGCAGCCGAAATGTCCGCGGCCAGCTTGATGAAGTCGATGCCGCTACCGGCACCAAGCGCGGAGATGATCGATGAGCCGGAGGTCGTGGTCATAGCCGTGAGGACGGGTGTTTGCGGGGAAGTTTAAGGACGGCTGACGATGACGACGCGGTCATTTCTCGGCCCGCCCGTCACCATCGAAACGCAGCGCCTGCGGCACGTCAATCACCGGACGGCGCGGGCGCTGGCCCCGTTTCAGCGCCATGACGAAAGCCACCAGCGAGGCGAGTGCGACATACAGCTCCTCGCGCACCATCTGGTTCGGGCGGGTGGTGAAATAGACCGCACGGGCCAGCTGTGGGTATTCAAGCACCGGCAGGCCTTCCTCGGCCGCGATTTCACGCATCGCGAGAGCGGTTTCGCCCCGCCCCTTCGCCAGCAACAGCGGCGCGGGCGCACGGGCGGGATCATAGGTCAGCGCCACGGCGAAGTGCAGCGGGTTGACGATCACGAACTGCGCCTCCTTCATCGCCTTGGCGACGCCGCCGCGTGCCAGATCGCGCTGGCGCTGGCGGCGGGCGGATTTCATCTCGGGCGAGCCTTCGGACTGCTTGTTCTCGTCGCGCATTTCCTGAAGGCTCATCTTCAGCCGCTTGTCGCGCTGGAAGCGTTGCAGCGGGTAATCGATGGCGGCGATGACCAGCAGGCCGATCAGCAGCGTGCCGGTAAGCGAGACGAAGGCATCCAGCGCGCGGGCCACCTGCGCTTCCAGCGGGAGCGTGCCGAGCGCGAGCAGTTCGGGCACGCGGTCTTTGGCCCACATCCACGCGATCCCGCCGAGCAGGGCAAGTTTCACCAGCCCCTTGCCCAGCTCGATAAGCCCCTGCGTGCCGAGGATCCGCTTGAAGCCGGACAGCGGATTGATGCGCCGCGCCTTGAACCCTGCGTTGCCGACGATCCAGCGCCCGTCTTGCCCCAGCAGCAATTGCGACGCGGTGGTCAGCAGGGCGACAATCGCTCCCAGGGCCAGCACCGGCGGCAGCGCGGCGAACATCGCATCGCCCATCGCCATGCCGGGGGTGAACCCGTCGAGTGCGCGGCGATCGAACACGAACCCGGCGCGGGCGATGGCGGCCAGCCCTTCGCTGATCCATGCGCCGAAGGCCCACAGCGCGAGCGCCCCAGTGCCCGTCGCCGCCAGGGTCGCCAGCTCGCGCGAGCGCAGGACATCGCCGTTCTTGGCGGCATCCTCGCGGCGCTTCTGGGTCGGAGCGAAGGTCTTTTCGCCCGGGGTCTCCTCGGCCATTTACGGGGTCTCCGCCGGCTGGATCAGAGCCTCGCTCTGGTCGAGCGTGGTCTCGATCACCCCGCGCAGCTGGGCGGTCATCACCGGCAGGGCGATGATCATCGCCGCGATCCCCGCCAGCACGCCGGCCGGCAGGCCAAGCGCGAAGAGGTTCAGCGAAGGGGCAGAGCGGGCGATCAGGCCGGTGACGACCTGCACCAGCAGCAGCACCAGCACCACCGGCAGCGCGATGGCAGCGGCGGCGGCAAGGCCATAGCCCATGAACATCACCACCGCCTCGGCCCGCCACGCCCCGAAGGCGAACTGACCGGCGGGCAGCAGGCGGTAGCTTTCGACCAGCAGCTCGAACCACAAGAGATGCGCGCCGGTGGCGAAGAACAGCAGGCTCATGACAAGGCCGAAGAACGTGCCCAGCGCGCCCGCCTGCGCTCCGCTGGCCGGATCGATCGAGGTGGCGATGGCAAGGCCCATGGTGCCGGAAATCTGCTCGGCAGCGATCAGGGGGATGGCAAAGGCGAGTTGCAGCACGAAGCCGAGCATCAGGCCGACCGCAATCTCATGCAGCACGGCAAGGACTGCGGCGATGCTCATCATGTCGGGCGGCGCGGCGATGGGCACCCAGCTGGCGACGAAGTATCCGAGCACCAGCGACAGCAGGATGCGCAGTTGCACCGGCACCGCCGTGCCCCCGATCATCGGCGCGGCCATCAGCGCGGCGCCGCTGCGGATCGACAGGAACATCACCACCCACAGTTGTGCCTCAAGGCTGCCGAAGCCGAAATCGAGGACGTTCATCGGCTCAGGCTGGCGACCTGCGCCATGATCTCGCGGGTGAAATCGGCCAGCAGCCCCATCATCGCCGCGCCCAGCACGACAAAGACCAGCGCGGTGATCGCCAGCTTGGGGATGAAGCTGAGCGTCTGCTCGTTCACGGACGTGGCGGCCTGGATGATCCCGACCACGAGGCCGACGATCAGCGTCGCGATCAGCACCGGCCCGGCGATCAGCGCGGTCACCCACAGGGTCTGGTCGGCCAGCGCGAGGAGCGCGTTGTCCTCGCTCATGGCGAGAAACTCAGCGCGAGGCTGCCCATCAGCAGCGCCCAGCCATCGACCAGCACGAACAACAGCAGCTTGAAGGGCAGCGAAATGATGGTGGGAGAGAGCATCATCATGCCGAGGCTCATCAGCACGCTCGCGACGACGAGGTCGATCACGAGGAAGGGCAGGAAGATCATGAAACCGATCTGGAAGGCGGTCTCCAGTTCGGAGGTGACGAAGGCGGGCAGCAGGATCGAGAAGGGCACTTCCGCCCCGCTGCGGAACGTCCCGCCGCCGGCCATGTCGGTGAACATCACAAGATTCGCCTCGCGCGTCTGGGCGAGCATGAAGGCGTGGAAGGCATCGCCCGCCTTGCCGATGGCGGCATCGGCGCTCAACGCGCCGCTCGCATAGGGCGCGATCGCCTGCGCGTTCACCACATCGAGCGTCGGGGCCATCACGAACAGCGAAAGGAACAACGCCAGGCCCGCCAGCACCTGCCCGGGAGGCGATCCTTGCAATCCCAGCGCCTGCCGCAGGATCGACAGCACAACCAGGATGCGCAGGAAACTCGTCATCATCAGCACCAGCGCGGGCAGGATGGTGAGCAGGCCCATCACCACCAGCAGCTGGAGCGACATGCTCAGGGGGCTGTCTTCTCCCGCGCCCTGATCGCCCAGCGCGCGTTCCACCGCCGCGCCGACCCCGGCGGCGACCGGATCGGGCGCGGCGACAGGCGCTGCCGCTTGTGCCATCGCAGGCAGGGCGAAAAACATGGTTAACGCAGCAAGGCACACCAATGCCGCACGCCAGACCGCTACGGAGCGCATCACTCGGTCTCCGGCAGTGCGATGGCGGTTACGGGGGCCTCGCCAAGCCGGACCATCCCCTGCCGGGTGCAGCCCAGCAGGATATCGCGGTCACGGAAGCGCACCACGGCGAGCTTCATGCCCGGCGCGATCATGCTGGTTTCGACCAGCTGGAGCTGGCGGCCTGCTCCCTGCGCGCCGGGCGCACCATGCAGGCGCGTCTGGAGCCAGCGGGTCAGCCACAGGCTCCCCCAGATCAGCCCGGCCAGAACCGGCAGCAGCAGCGCGAGGCGCAGCAGATATTCGAGCATTTCCCCTCTCCCCGCCCGCTCAGGTCAGGTCGTCGAGCATGGAGGTCAGCGGATCGACCGGCGGCGGCGGTGCGGCAGCCGGCTCGGACGCAGCCGGGGCAGGCGCAGCCGGGGCATCCGCCGCACTGTCGGTGACAGGCACGGCGGGGAAGGACGGATCGGCCAGCGGCGGCACATCCTTGCCGTCCTCGCCGACAAGACACACGATGCGCAGCGCAAAACGCCCCTTGTCCGCCACCACTTCGCCGCGCGCGATCACGCGGCCATTGGCGGTGACATCGAGCAGCTCGTCGGTCAGCCGGTCGAGCGTCACGGTGCTCCCCTCGCCAAGCATCAGTACATCGCGCAAGGGCATCTCGGTGCGCCCGAGCTCGACCGAAAGGCGCACGGCGACATCGCCGAAACGGGATGCCAGATGGTTCGGAGCGAGCGGCTGGTGGATGGTCATGATGCGAACCCTTCGGAAGAGGCGGAGGCAGGAATACGGGTGAGGCGGATCGCCATGCGGTCCTCGGCGGTGCCGACCGCGCCGTGGGCGACCAGTGTCTCGCCCGCCAGCAGTGGCACCTGCCGCCCCATGGCGAGCGGGATGGTGTCGCCGGGGGCGAGCGTCTGGAGCCGCGCCAGCGACAGATCGAACTCCGCCAGCACCACGTGCAGCGGCAGCGGCACGGTGGCGAAGGGCGCCGCCATGCCGTTGGCCGGCGTTCGCGCCGCGCGCGGGCGCGGCCGGCGTCCACCGCCCGGCATCAGACGGCCCATGCGCTCGGCAGCCACGGCGAGGCTCGCGCGCCAGGTGCAGCCCTGACGGTTGGCAATATCGATCGTGAAGAACAGCGTCTGCGCGTCGAGCGGGAAGGCCTTCAGCCGTGCCGCGCTTTCGCTGCGCACGATCACCTCGGCGCGCAAGGCCGCTCTGGCCGGCGGAGGCATGTCGCCGTGGCTGGCGGTGGTGATGGCTCCGGCGATGACATTCGCGGCCTCGTCCACCAGCAAGGCGGCAGACCGGGGCAGGGCTTCGGGCACGGCACCGGAGATGCGCCCGTCCCCGCCGAAGCTGCGGTCGGTGAGCGCGATGGCGGTGGCAAAATCGAAGCTGGTGAGCGCGGTCTCGCCGCTCGCCCCGCAGCGGATCAGGGCATTGGCGGCCAGCTGGCCGATGCGGCGCAGCGCCTCGGCACCGGACAGGTGCTCCGGTTCGGATACGCTGACATCCAGCCGGTCGCCCGACAGCAGCCCGGACAGATCATCGGCCAGCAGCTGCCCCAGATCCCGCCGCCACGCCGCCATCAGCGCGGCGCTTTCCTCGGGCCGGGGGCCACGGGCGGAAGAATGGCCGGTCAGTTCCGGGCAATGCACTGCGGCAGCGCGCACGGGCGCAAAGGCGTGTCCCATTCTCATTGGACGAGGAACCCCTTGAAGTGCACCGCATCGATGCCGCCGAAGCCTTCCTTCTCCTCCAGCACTTCGTTAACCGCCTTGGTCAGGCGCTGGGAGAGCTTCTTCTTGCCTTCGACATCATAGGCCTGCGCCTCGGTCGTGGCGGCAAGCTGGCCGATGATCGCCGAACGAATCGCCAGTTCGTGGGTCTTGACCCATTGCAGCACCCGCCCGTCACGGCGGGTCGAGACCGCGAGTTCGACCTGGATCAGGCCCGGGGAATCCGCGAGATTGGCGGTGAAGGCCTCCTCGAAGGAGTAATAGGCGGTGCGGTACTTGCTGCCGCCTTCGCCATAGACCGTCTCGCCGCCTTCCTTGTCCTTGTCCTTGCTGGCCGGGGCGTAGGGGTCTTCCTCGTCCTTGCGCACCAGCTTGGGCTGGTCGGGCTCGTGCGCGCCCTGTTCGCCGAACAGGCCCATCGCAAAGGCACCATAGGCCCCGCCCGCGCCGACGCCGAGCAGCAGAACCGCGCCGAGGACGATCTTCACCAGCCCGCCCTTGCCGGACTTGCCGCCGCCTTCGCCGCTACCCTCCGCCTTGTCCTTACCCTTGGCCATGCCCTGTCAGCTCCATGTGTTCATTCGCTTGCGCACGGTCAGGCGAACAGTCCGCCCGCACCATGGGCGCGGCCGCCGGGATCATCCGCCTCGCCCTCGCCGCGCGCCGCAAGCGCGGCAGCGGTGGAGGGGCGGCGGTGGTCCGGCGCAGCCTCGCCGTCTCGTGATCCGGATTGGCCCAGGTATGGTTGAGACGTTCCTTGACCCCCGTTAGGGGATGCCCCGTAACGGTGGTCTGATGTCCCATTCTGACCCGTTCCGTTCTGACCCGCGAAGTTGCTCGATGCCTCGGCCGCAGCGGCAATGGCGCGGGTGTCGAGCGCGGCCTGAACCGCTGGCACGAAGCCCGGATCGCGGCTCGCCAGCACCGCGCGCCACTGATCGGGCGCGGCAGGTTCGAGGCGGAGCGAGACCATCCCGAATTCGGCGTGGGACAGGGTCATGGCGGGCCGGGCGGCGCGCAGCGCCTCGCGGATGTCGCCAACCTGCGCGATGGCGGATTCGACCTTCGGTGCGGCGGCAGCGACAGCGGGAGCACGTGGCTCGGCCGGGCGCTCGGCAAGCGGTGCCGTGGTGCCGGACGCGACAGCCGGCACGGGCGCGGCGAGGTCCGCCACGGCTGGCAGAGCGCCTGAGCCCGGCGCGGAGACAGGCCCGGCCTCCGCCGCGAGCGCGGGGGGTGCATCGGGCGTGAGGGCCGGGATGGACGCGGACGCGGGAGAAGTATCCGCCGCCATGTCGGCGCCTGCGGAAGGATCGGGCAGTGGGCTGGCCTGCGCCGGGCGCGCAGCATTCGCAGTGCGGATGGCTGGCGGCACGGCACCAGCCAGCAGGCGCGGCGCAGGAGCTATGCCGGACAGGCCCACCGCATCGGGCGCGGGCGTGTTCGCCACCGGAACTTGCGCGGACTGGATACCGACGGCAAGCGGCAGCGGCAATTGGAGCGGAGCGGGGGCTGGCGCAGGAGAGCCCGGCATCGCGACCGGAGCTTCGGATTTCACCGGATCGCCTGACGGCCCGTCCTGCGGCGCAGCCTCGGAGCTTTGCTCCTCCGGACCGGCTGCATCATCGACCGGCAGGGCGACCGCAGAGATGGCCTCGGCCATACTCGTCACAGGTGCGGGAACGGAGTCCGCGCGCCGGACTGTCACCAAGGCCAGCGGCGCATCAGCCTCTGCCTCTGTCGTCGCACCGGGTGGGGGGGCGCTGACGGCTGGCGCGGCGGGCACGAGCATTGGTGCCGGGGCTGGCGGCGGCAACTGCGATGATGCCGCCGGCAGGGCAGGCGGCAAAGGCGCGCCCTGTTCCGGCAGGTTCTTGCCGCCCGGCCATCCGGCGATCGCTGCGCCCGACAGCGTCTCGGTCCGCGGCCCGGACGGCATCGGCACGGGGGCAGCCGGCCGGGGGAGCAGCGTTGTTTCCGGCATGGGGGCATCGGGCAGCGGCGCGGTCAATCCGCCCGCGCCCTGCGGCGGCGCGGCGACCGCTTCGAGGAGGCCGGCAAAGTCCGGCCCCGCTGCGCCGGGCGCTTGCGGCTTCGCTCCGGCGGCGGCGAGGCCGGGAGCCAGAGCAGCAGGGAGCGCGGGGCTTTCGGGCAGAAGAGAGGTCAGGCTGGTCACGTCGGGGTGGTCCTCGTGATGGCGGAAGGTCAGTCTTGGCCGGGTCTTTGCAACTTGCGTGCCATCGGCACCGTGCGCGCGGCCTCGCGCCGGTCCTGCGCCGCGGTGAGAGCGGTGCGCGCCTCGGCGCTCATCTCGGCGAGGCGCTTTGCGCGGGTCTCGGCGCGGGTAAGGCTTTCGGCCTGCCATTCGCGCTGGCGGGCGGCATCGCGGGCGGAGTCCGCAGCATTGGCGGCCAGCTGGGCGAGCCCGGCGGTGAACCCCGCACGCTGGCCCAGCGCCGCGCCGGTCGTCACCCCCGCGCGCGCCGCGCTGGCTGCGACAAGCCGCGCGCTGCGTTCCGCCAGCGCCTGTCCCCGCGCCTCGGCCTCGAGCGCCTCGGCCAGACCGCGCAGGGCCTGCTTGCGCGCGACCTCGGCGATCAGGCTCTGGTGGCGGAGCAGCGCGAGGCGGCGGGCCTCACGCACTTGCGGGCGCCATCAGCCTGAGCAGTGCGTCCTGGCTTGCGGCCAGCCCCACGGCCTGCCCGCGCGGTTGGGTGAGGAAGGCGTCGATGGGGCCGCTCAGGGCGAGCGCCTCGTCGAGCAGCGGGTCGCCGCCCGCGCGATAGGCGCCCATCATCACCAGATCGCGCCCGCTCTCGCGCGCGGCAATCAGGCCCCGCAACCGCCGCGCCGCAGCAGCGACGGGCGCGCTCGCCACATCGTCCATCACCCGGCTCAGCGAGGCGGGAATGTCGATCGCCGGATAATGCCCGCGCGCCGCCAGATCGCGGGACAGGACGATATGCCCGTCAAGGATCGCGCGCGCGGTATCGACCACCGGGTCATTGGTGTCGTCCCCGTCCGCCAGCACGGTGTAGATCCCCGTCACCGCCCCGCCCGTCCTTGCGGAATTGCCCGCACGCTCGACCAGTCGGGTGATCGCGGCCAGCGCGGACGGCGGATAACCCCGCGCCGCGCCCGGCTCTCCCAGCACCAGCGCCAGCTCGCGCGCGGCGTGGGCGACGCGGGTGAGGCTGTCGAGGATCAGCAACACGCGCTTGCCCTGCGCCCGGAAGTATTCGCCGATCGCGCAGGCATATTGCGCCGCGCGCAGCCGCAGGTTCGGCGCATGGTCGGCGGGAACGGCCACCACCACGATTCCCCCGCGCCGGTGCCCGGCCATGTGGCGGTTCACGAAGTCCGAAACCTCGCGCGCGCGCTCGCCGATCAGGGCGACCACGGTGACATCCGCGACCGCGTGCCCGGCGATGGTATCGACCAGCACCGATTTGCCCACGCCCGATCCCGCCATGATCCCGAGCCTCTGGCCCACGCCCATTGCTGCCAGCGCATTGATCGCGCGCACTCCGCAATCGAAGGGATGTTCGACACTCGCCCGCTCCAGCGCGCCCTCGCGCTTGCCGGCGAGCGGCCAGACATTGGGCAGATCGAGCCTTGGTCCGCCATCGATCGGCTCTCCCAGCGCATCGACCGCGCGCCCGAGCAGAGCCTCGCCCACGCGCACCTCGCCCGGCTGCCCCAGCGCCCGGACCCGCGCATGCGGACGCAGCAGCATGGCATCGCCAAGCAGCATCATCAGCGAATGCCCGGCGCGAAAGCCGATCACTTCGGCGAGGCATTCCGCGCCCGCATCATTCTCGATCAACCCAAGCGAGCCGACCGGCAGGGGCAGGCCCGCCACCTCGATCAACCCGCCATCGCACGCGACCACACGACCCGTCAGGACCGGCCCCGCACTGACCGGAGCGGCACGCATCCGCGCCAGATCGAGCTGCAATTCGGCGATCATCCGCGCAGGCTCGCCGCGATCGCGCGGCGCCATTCAGCAGGGCCATCGCAAACCGAGCCATCCGGCCCCTCGATCACGATGCTCCCGGGTTCGAGCGCGGGATCAGGCACAATCCGCAAGGCGGCGAGCGCCTCTTCGCCCAGCAGGGCAATGTCATCGGGATGGAGGTGCAACGCCAGCGTTTCGGCGGCCCCGCCGATCCGGCGCGCGGCGGCGATGCAGCGTTCGCGCAAGGCAGCCGGATCGCGGGCAGCCTCGCCCAGCACGCCCTCGCACAGATGCAGGACGGTGGCGGCAAGATCATCGGCCAGCACGCCGAGCGCCGCTTCATCGAGCGTGCGGAAGCTCAGCCGCAATGCGCGCTGGCGGCGTGCCAGCGCCTCGCCTTCCGCTTCGGCGGCGGCGCGGCCTGCGGCAACGCCTTCGGCATGGGCGCGGGCAAGCGCTTCCGCATGCGGATCAGGCGCGGCGGCTTCGAAGTCCGGATCGGGCGGCGGCGGATCGGGCGCTTCGGTTCCGGCTCCGCCGAACAGCGCAGCCTCGCGGAAGCGCGAGCCTTCGCGCCCCTCCCCATCGCCCAGCAGCGCAAGCCAGCCGGGACCGGCTTCGCCGGCATCGGCAATCGCGGGATCGGCGACCAGCGCGCCGAGCCAGTCAGACGAAGTCGGCACTGGCGTTTCCGATCACGATCTCGCCCGCATCGGCAAGCCCCCGGGCAATCTCGACGATGGCCTTCTGCGCCGCGACAACCTCGCTCTTGGCAAGCCGCCCGCGCAGTTCGATCTCGTCGCGCACGCCGTCCGCCGCGCGGCTCGACATGGCGGCGAAGAAGGGCGCGCGTTCCGGCTCCTTGAGGCCCTTCAATGCATCGACCAGCTTCTCGTTGTCGACATCGCGCAGCAGGCGGCCCATCGACATCGGATCGAGCACGAACAGCATCTCGAAGGTGAACAGCTCTTCCTCGATCCGTTCGGCCAGCGGGCCGTCGCGCTCGGCAATGGCGGGCAGCACGGTGTTGCGCAGCTCGCCCGCGGCCAGATTGATAAGGTTCGCCGCATCGCGCGGTCCGCCCAGCATCAGCGCCGCCGTGCCATAGGTCGCGGAAATGCGCTGGGTCAGCAGCGTGTCGATGGTGGCGATGGCAGTGGCCGAGATAGCGCCGCTTTTCGCCACGCGTTCGACCACCAGCGTCTGGAGTTCGAGCGGCAGCATGGCGAGAATCTCTGCCGCAGGCTCGGGATCGATCAGCAGCAGCAGCGCGGCGATCACCTGCGGATGTTCGTCAAGGATCAGGCGCACCAGCACGCCGGGCGCGAGCCACTTGGCCAGTTCCAGACTGCGGGGCGCGGCCTCGGGCTCAATGCGCTGCATCATGCTGTCCGCGCGCGCCGGGCCAAGCGCCTTGTCGAGCAGGGTGCGCACCCGGTCGGTGCGGCCACGCCTCGGCAACAGCTCGCGCGAGGCTTCGCCCGCGAAATCGGCGAGGGCTTCGGCCATGTGCGGCGTTTCGATCTCGCCCAGTGCCATCATCGCTGCGCCGAGCTTTTCCAGCTCCTGCGGCGAAAGGCGCGAGAGCAGCCCCGTCGCCTCCTCGTCGCCGAGCAGCATCAGGAACACGGCAGCGCGATCGACCCGGCTGAGAAGCGGCGCGGGAGCGGTGGCGGCGGGCGCGGGAAGGGCCTCGGGGATCATGCCGCTTCAGCCTCGTCCATGCGGGGTTCGGGGGCTTCGAGCATCCGCTGGAGCGCCTCGACCGCGCGTTCGGGCTGCTGCGCGGCAAGCCGCCGCGCCAGCTCGACCTGGCGGGGAAGATCGGCGAGGTCGGCACCGCTATCGCCCGTGATCTGCGGATCACCGGCAGTGTCGGTGCCTTCGACGTCACTATCGCCGGCAAGCGCGAGAGTCGCGTCCTCGGCGGCGGTGTCCCCGGTATTCTTGTCCTTGCCGCCGCGCAGCTTGCCGATCAGCGGGCGCACCGCCAGCAGCAGCACCAGCAGCACCGCGATCAGCGCCGTGCCGTAACGCACCAGCATCGCGAACCACGGCTCTTCGTAGAAGGCGGGCGGCGCCAGATCGGCGGGCTCGAACTTGCTGGCGACGACCTGCACCATGTCGCCGCGCTGGGTGTTGGCGCCCACGGCGGCGCTGACCAGCGCCTCCAGCTGCTGCCGGGTCATGGGCGCGGCGGCCTTGAGCGCCTTGTCGCTGACCGCGACCGCGACCGACAGCTTCTTGAGGTTGCCCGGTCCGGCGGTGGTCACGGCAACCTCGCGGCCCAGTTCATAGGCGCGGTCGGTCGCGGTTTCGGTATCGGTGGTGGTGGCATTGGCGGGCGCAGCGGGCTGCGGCGCGCCATCGACCAGCTGGGCCTGCGGCGGCGGTGTGTTCGCAGCCACGCCCGGCACCCCGCCCGCAGGCGCGGCCCCGGTGCGCTGCGCATTGCGCTCGCTTTCGCTGCGGATCGCGCCTTCCTTTTCATAGGTCTCGCGCGCGGTGGTGACTTCGCTCTTGTCGAGTTCGACCTGCACTTGCGTGCTGAAGTTGCCCTCCCCCAACAAGGGCAGCAGCAGCGTGTCGAGCTGTTCGCGCAGCTTGGCTTCATGCTCGCGCTGGAGATCGAGACCCTCGCCCTGCTGGCTCTTGGGATCGGAGAGCAGCCGCCCGTTCTGGTCGACCACGCGCACCGCATCCGCGCTCATGCCCGGGACACTCGCCGCAACAAGATTGACGATTGCGCCCACCTGCTCCTGCGAGAGGCTGCGCCCGCCCACCAGCCGGACCATGACGGAAGCGGACGGCGGGTTGTTCTCGCGCACGAAGACCGAGCGTTCCGGCGTGGCGAGGTGGACACGCACGCTCTCGATCCCGTCGATCTCCTTGATCGTCAGCATCAGCTCGCGCTCGCGCGCCAGCCGCAGGCGTTCGCCCTCCAGCGTGCGCGAGGTGCCGAGCGGCATCGCGTCGAGCATCGCCTCGGCCCCCTCGGGCGCGGCGATCCCGGCGTTGCTGGCGACCAGCATCTTGGCGCGGTAGACGT
>VFQO010001868.1_pt1 | contig 14497 bp, 20 predicted proteins | sample 3512331 | NCBI WGS metagenome assembly VFQO01 (sample SAMN10412371, study PRJNA504923) | tailings metagenome | isolation source: Replicate 3 from Balatoc abandoned mine | place: Philippines: Itogon, Benguet | collected 2017-08-28
CCACCATCCCCGCCAGCACCCCGAGGCGCAGGCTGCGCCGGTAGATCGCGACGCTGCCCAGAAAAGCCGCCGCCCAGATCGCCGTGCCGAGCAGGCTGTGCGTGTAGGGCATCTGGTAAAGGTCGAAAGGCACCATCACGCTTGCCGCCGGATCGACGCGCATCGCCTCGGCTCCGAACAGTGCGAGGGTGAAGAAGCCCCAGTCGACGAGCTGTGCGGCCACGAACATTGCCGCGAGCCGCGGCCGCTCGGGGCTGGCGGCGGCCGCGACGAAGGCGGGGGCAAAGTGGCCGATGAACAAGCTGGAGCCCGTGCCGTCAGCCGGCGACCGGCGGCACGGCCGGAGCGAAGCGCAGCACCGCCCAGGTCGCGATAGAGGCCGCCGCACCCGTGACGAAAGCGCCCCACAGGATATCGAGCACCGAGATATGGGTGGCCCAGACCTTCATCACCGCCTGCGAGGTCAGGTCAAAGGTCGCATAGCACAGCGCCCCCAGCAGGATGCCGTTGAGCATCGCGGCCTGCACGCCGCCGCCTTCAAGGCCTGGCCTGATCGCGAACCAGCAGATCCCGGCGATGTAGATCAGGTAGAAGGCCACCGCCGCGCCGGGGTTGAACTTGTCGGCCATGATTTCGCCGATCACCGGCTTGTAGAGATTGCCCGCCGCCCAGCGCAGCCAGACAATGTCGAAGGCCAGAAACGACAGGGCGGCAACGCCATAGGCGATGATCCACTTGAGCAGCATGAATGCGATAATCCTGTGTTGGTTGATCCCGCCCGGCACCGCCAGCCTTGACCGCGACCGCGCGCCCCGTCAATGCTCATGGCCATGGACGAGGGCACCACATCACCGGCCGCAGGCGCGCCGGATATCGCCAGCATGAGCTTCGAACAGGCGCTCGCCGCGCTCGAGGGCATCGTGCAGCAGCTTGAACGCGGCGACGTGCCGCTCGATCAGTCGATCGGGCTCTACGAGCGCGGCGAGGCTCTGCGGGCGGCGTGCCAGCAGCGGCTCGACGCGGCGCAGGCGCGGATCGAGAGGATCGTGACCGGCGCCGATGGCCGGGCCAGCGGCACCCGTTCCTTCGATGCGGAAAGCTGAGAGCGATGCTGGCTGAAACGCAGGGCAACGTGCTGGCGGACGCCATCAAGCGGGTGCAGTCGGAAATCGACTCGCTGTTCGACGCGCTGCTCCCCGTGCCGGAGGATACCAGCGCGCGGCTCGTCGAGGCGATGCGCTATGCCGCGATCGGCGGTGGCAAGCGGGTGCGCCCGCTGCTGGTGGTGAGCACGGCGGCGCTGTTCGGCGTGTCGCGCGATGCCGCGCTTCGGGCAGGCGCGGCGATCGAGGCGATCCACGTCTATTCGCTGATCCACGATGATCTGCCGTGCATGGACAATGACGATCTGCGCCACGGCAAGCCGACGCTGCACAAGGCCTATGACGAGGCGACCGCGGTGCTGGCCGGCGATGCGCTCCACGCGCTCGCCTTCGAGATTCTCGCCGATGATGCCACCAGCGAGGACCCCTTCACCCGCAGCGAGCTGATCCTGACCCTCGGGCAGGCCTCGGGCATGAGCGGGATGGCCGGCGGGCAGATGATGGACATGGTCGCCGACGAGGAGGGCGTGGTCTACGATCTTCCCGCGATCACGCGGCTCCAGCAACTGAAGACCGGCGCGCTACTGGCGGCGGCGGTCGAGATGGGCGCGGTGCTCGGCAAGGTGCCGCCGCAGGGCAGGGCGCATCTGCGCGCCTATGCCCGCGACATCGGCCTTGCCTTCCAGATCGCCGACGACCTGCTCGATGTCGAGGGCGATATCGAGAAGGCCGGCAAGGCGCTTCGCAAGGACAACGAACAGGGCAAGCAGACCTTCGTCACCCTGCTCGGGGTCGATCGCGCCCGCGAGCAGGCCCGCGCTCTGGTCGATCAGGCGGTGCAGCGCCTCGCCTCGCACGGGAGCGAGGCCGATGTGCTGCGTGCGCTCGCCCGCTATATCGTCGAACGCGACCACTGAGCCGCGCACCTGAGGGACCACACGCCATGAGCCGCCGCATCGGGATCTATCCCGGGACCTTCGATCCCATCACGCTCGGCCATGCCGACATCATCCGGCGCGGCTCCAAGCTGGTCGACCACCTGATCATCGGGGTCACCACCAATCCGAGCAAGAACCCGCTGTTCACCACCGAGGAACGTTTCCGCATGGTGGAACGCGAGGTGGCGAACATGGGCCTCACCAATGTCGCGGTGGTGGGCTTCAATGCGCTGCTGGTGAAGTTCGCCCAGAAGCAGGGCGCAAACGTCATCATCCGCGGTCTGCGCGCGGTTGCCGACTTCGAGTATGAATACCAGATGGCCGGCATGAACCAGCAGCTCGACGACAATATCGAGACCGTGTTCCTGATGGCCGATGTCTCGCTCCAGCCGATTGCCTCCAAGCTGGTCAAGGAAATCGCGGTCTATGGCGGCGACATCACCAACTTCGTCAGCCCGGAGGTGCGCGAGGAGGTGGTCGCCCGGGTGCGCGAGCAGGGCCTCAAGGGCGACTATTGATCCGCCCTTCATTCATTGCAGTGTCAGACCGGCGGGGCTACACGCCCCTGCGAAATCCGGATGGAACCATGATCACCACCAAGCTTGCCACCGCTCTTGCCGCCTTCGCCCTGCTCGCTGCGCCTCAGGCCGCTTTCGCCCAGAAGCAGAAGGACGACCGGCCCCCCGTGGCCTTCGGCGACAACGCCGACAAGCCCGAGGGCGAGAAGACCCCGGGGGCGCCGCGGACCTATGCGGTGATCGAATATGATGCCTCGGTCGATCCGGAGAACGTCTGGGTGCTCGACCTGTCGAACGGCCAGCGCGTCAAGATCAGGCTCCAGAAGGACTGGGCGCCCGGCCATGTCGAGCGGATCAAGACCCTGACCCGTGCCGGTTTCTATGACGGCGTGGTGTTCCACCGCGTGATCGACGGCTTCATGGCGCAGGGCGGCGACCCCACCGGCACCGGACAGGGCGGCAGCGAACTCCCCGATCTCAAGGCCGAGTTCAACCCCATGCCCCACGTGCGCGGCACCCTGTCGATGGCCCGCGCCGCCGACGATGACAGCGCCAACAGCCAGTTCTTCATCGTCTTCTACCCGCGCTTCAGCCTCGACAAGAAATACACCAATTTCGGCCGGGTGATCGAGAACATGGAGGCCGTCGATGCGATCAACCGCGGCGAGCCGCCGGCCGCGCCGACCTATATCGTCCAGGCGTCGATCGCCGCCGACAACAAGGCTCCGCCGCCGCCGCCCGCTCAGACCCAGGATGCCGCGGTGACGGCCGATATGCTGAGCGCGCCGATCGGCAGCTAAGGCTCTTTCGCGCGGCGGCCCAAGCCGTTAAGGGCCGCGCCCATGAAAGTGGACCTCTTCGATTTCGAGCTTCCGCCCGAGCGGATTGCCCTGCGTCCTGTCCGCCCGCGCGATGCGGCGCGGATGCTGGTGGTGCGGGGGAGCGATGCGCCGTTCGAGGACATGGGCGTGCGCGATCTGCCGCGCCTGCTCAAGGCGGGCGATGTGCTGGTGTTCAACGACACCCGCGTGATCCCCGCGCAGCTCGAGGGCCGGCGCGCCGATGGCGAGGCGAAGATCGGCGCGACGCTCCACAAGCGCATCGACCTCAGGCGCTGGCAGGCCTTCCTCAAGAACGCGAAGCGCGTGAAGATCGGCGACCAGATCATCTTCGGCGGCGGCGTCACCGCAATCGCCGAGGAGCGTTTCGCCGACGGCTCGCTCACCCTGTTCTTCGAGGGCGAGGAGCCGGTCGAGGTGCTGCTCGACCGCGCCGGCACCATGCCGCTGCCGCCCTATATCGCCAGCAAGCGCGGGGTCGACGCACAGGACCTCGAGGATTACCAGACCATGTTCGCGCGCGAGGAGGGGGCGGTGGCTGCCCCCACGGCCTCGCTGCATTTTACCCAGAGGCTCGTCGATGCGATCGATGCGGCCGGCATCGGGCGGGCGATGCTGACGCTACACGTGGGCGCGGGCACCTTCCTCCCCGTGAAGGCCGAGGATACCGACGACCACCAGATGCACGCCGAGTTCGGGCGCATCAGCCAGGAAACTGCGGACCAGCTGAACGCTGCACGTGCGGCGGGCGGACGGATCATCGCGGTCGGCACCACCTCGCTCCGGCTGCTCGAAAGCGCGGTGGACGAGGACGGCATCATCCGGCCCTTCGCGGGCGATACCGCGATCTTCATCACGCCGGGCTACAGATTGAAGGCGGTCGATGGTCTCATGACCAATTTCCACCTGCCCAAATCGACCCTGATGATGCTGGTCAGCGCGCTGATGGGCCGCGAGCGGATGATGGCGGCCTATGCCCATGCTATCGAACAGGAATACCGGTTCTATTCCTATGGCGATTCGAGCCTGCTGTTGAGGGGGGAAGACGCATGACGCGCAGTGGCATTACCGTTCTGGCCTGTATCGGCCTGCTGTTCTCTGGCCGGGCGTCCGCCCAGGAGGTCAGCTTTCCCAATGCCGGGTCGAAAGCGCTCGGCGAATGTGTCGTGCTCTCGACCACGGGGCGGGACCGACTGGTGATGATCCGCTGGATCGCGGCAAGTATCGGCTCGGCGGAGAGCATGAAGAGCACGGTCACTGTGCAGCCGGGCGCCAAGGAGGCGGCCGACCGCGGCATGGCGGCGATCTTCACGCGGCTTTTCACGGTCGATTGCCGGCAGGAAGCAGCGCCTCTGCTCAAGCAGAACGACACGCAAGGGGTCGAGGCGGCGTTCGGCCAGCTTGGACGGATGGCGATGGCCGAACTGGTGAGCGATCCGCAGGTAGAGCGCGCCCTTGGCGACTTTGCCCGATATGCCGACCTTGCTGCCGTCGCCGAGGTCGGAAAGTAGCCCGCGAGGTTGCAATCGCGCAGACCGGGGGGCACAGGTTGGCGGTGACCCCACCCATCCTCTCGATCCGCGGCCTCACCAAGACCTATCGGGGCGGCACCTGCGCGCTCGACAATGTCGATCTCGACATCCGCAAGGGCGAAATCTTCGCGCTGCTCGGCCCCAATGGTGCGGGCAAGACCACGCTGATCGGCGCCGTGTGCGGCTTGGTGCGGCCTTCGGGGGGCACGATCACCGCCTTCGGTCACGACCTCGCGCGGGACTGGCGCCGGGCGAGGGCGCGGATCGGGCTGGTGCCGCAGGAACTCGCCACCGACATGTTCGAGACCGTGTGGCGCGCCGTGGCCTATTCACAGGGGCTGTTCGGCAAGCCGCATGATGCCGCGCGCATCGAGGAGATCCTGCGCAGCCTCTCGCTGTGGGACAAGAAGGACGCGCAGATCCGGGCGCTTTCGGGCGGGATGAAGCGCCGCGTGCTGATCGCCAAGGCACTCGCCCATGATCCGGAACTGCTGTTCCTCGACGAGCCCACGGCGGGCGTCGATGTGGAGCTTCGCAAGGGGATGTGGGAACAGATCGCCGCCCTCAAGCAGCGCGGTGTCACGATCATTCTCACCACCCACTATATCGAGGAGGCCGAGGAAATGGCGGACCGCGTCGGCATCATCCAGCGCGGGCGCATCCTGATGGTCGACGAGAAGCGGGCGATGATGGAGCGGCTCGGCACCACCGAGGCGGTGATCGACCTTGCCGCGCCGCTCGCTGCCATTCCCGAGGTGCTGGCCGGGTTCGGGCTGGAGCTGTCGCACGGCGGCACGCGGCTCACCTATCGCGGCGGAAACGGGGAAGGGAAGGGGCGTGCCGAGGTCGCCCAGCTTACCCAGGCGCTGACCCGCGCCGGGATCGCCTTCACCAGCCTCGACATCCACGACAGCTCGCTCGAGGACATTTTCGTCGGCCTGCTGGGCAATCGCGCGGAGGCGGCGTGATGCATTTCAATCTGCGCAGCGCCTATGCAATCTACCGCCGCGAGATGGCGCGCGCCTTCCGCACCGCGTTCCAGTCGATCCTCTCGCCGGTGCTCACCACCTCGCTCTATTTCGTGGTGTTCGGATCGGTCATCGGCGCGCGCATGGAGCCGGTCGGGGGCGTGCCTTACGGGGCCTTCATCATCCCCGGCCTGCTGATGCTCACCCTGCTCGGAGAAACCACCAGCAATGCAAGCTTCGGCATCTACATGCCGCGCTTCACCGGCACGATCTACGAACTGCTGTCGGCCCCCGTCGGCGTGGCCGAGACGCTGGCGGGCTTTGTCGGGGCGGCGGCGACCAAGGGGCTCATATTGGCTGCGATCATCCTCGGCACGGCGCGGCTTTTCGTCGAATACGAGATCGCCCACCCGCTGCTGGCCGCCGTCTACATCATGCTGGTCGCGGCAAGCTTTGCGCTGTTCGGCTTCATCCTCGGCATCTGGGCCGACAGCTTCGAGAAGCTCGGGATCATCCCGATGCTGATCCTGACCCCGCTGACCTTCCTCGGCGGCACCTTCTATTCGATCCGCGACCTGCCTCAACCGTGGGACGCCATTGCGCTCGCCAACCCGATTGCCTTCCTCGTGAGCGGCTTGCGCTATTCCTTCTACGGCGTCGCCGATGTGCCGATTGCCGTGTCTCTGGGGCTGACGTTGGGCTTCCTGACAGTCTGCACCATCATTATCGCGGTGATTTTCCGGACCGGTTGGCGGCTCAGGGACTGATCCATGTTAGGCGGGAGCTTCATTGATCGGACCTGATGCACCGTCAATCCGGGATTAACGGCCACTCCTAGCTTTGTTCATTACGCTGAAAAGCGGCGCTTCCTAGCCCTCCGTCCGACGTCGCACCCCCCCGCGGCGCATCCAAAGAAGGACGGAAGAACTATGAAAAGGCTCGTCTTCACTTCGCTCGCGGCCGGCGCCGCGCTCGCGCTCCCGGCCACGGCACAGGCCCAGGACACCGGCGAGGCTGATGTCACCATCGGCGCCTCGATCGGCATGCACGACCTCGGCGTCGACCTCGGCGATTTCGATGCCGACGACGGCGAGTTCGAGCAGCTGGACATTGATGACAGCGCGGAAATCTACGGCGGCTTTGCGGCGGTCGATTTCCCGGTCGGCGAAAGCCTGTTTGCCGGCGTCGAGGGCAATTTCCACTTCGGCAGCGGCCCGATCGAGACCGAATATGGCGTTGCCGGCCGGCTCGGCTTCAAGACCGAGGGCGGCAGCAAGATCTACGCCCGCGGCGGCTACCAGTGGGTCGACCTCGATCTCGAGAACCTGACCGGCCAGAGCGAGGACTTCCTCGACCAGAACAATATCGACGTGAACGATGTCGGCGGGGACTACCTCGTGGGCGTCGGCGTCGAAGTGCCGGTGAGTTCGGTGGTGCTGCGCGCCAATGTCGACACCATCGCCTTCGACACCCTGCGCGGCACGGTAGGCGTCGGCTTCAAGTTCTGAGGCCCCGAAGACACCGGAGGGGGACGCTGCGCCCCCTCCGGCTCTTTCCCCCGGTCGAGCCGGAGCGGCTGTTGGTCGGTGCGATTATGCCGATGAACGGACATGAACGGCAACCTGCTTGTCCGTTCATTGCGCAGCAAGTGGCTGATTCCTAATTGCTGGTCATCCCGCCGCATCCCCTGCGGCAGGGTCAAGCAAAGGAAACATCCTGATGAACAAGATCACTTTCACCGCGCCCGCGATCCTCGGCGCCGCGATTGCCGCTGTGGCTCTCCCCGCTGCCGCCCACGCCCAGAGCGAGGCCCCGAAGGTCGAGACCTATGTCGGCGCGACCGCCGGTATCCATGATCTCGGCACCGGCCTCGATGATGACGATGGCGGCATCTACGGCCTCGTCGCCGGTGTCGATGTGCCGGTCGGCGAGACCTTCTTCGTCGGCGCCGAGGGCAATTACAACATCGGCGACGGCGCGATCGACCGTGAATACGGCGTTGCCGCCCGTGCCGGCGTTCGCGTCGGCGACAATGCCAAGGTCTATGTCCGCGGCGGTTTCCAGGAAGTCGATTTCGACCTCGGCCACTTCGGCACGCCCGCGGTGGTCGGCCTTGACGACACCGACGGCGACTATCTCGTGGGTGCGGGCGTCGAATTCGGCCTCGGTGACAGCCCGATCGCCTTCCGCGCCGGGATCGACACGATCGCCTTCGATTCGACCCGCGCCACCGTGGGCGTGCTCTACAAGTTCTGAGCCTTCCGCTCAGGCTGAACTAACGGGCGGCAGGGGAGCGCAGCGCGCTTCCCTGCCGCTTTTGCTTGCGGCCTCAAGGGCGTGACAGCGCCGCCCTTCACGGCTAGGCGCAGGCGCTATGACGCCTCCCCGTTTCTCTTTCACTCTCCACGCCACGGACGGCAAGGCGCGCACCGGCACGATTGCCATGCAGCGCGGCGAGATCCGCACGCCGGCCTTCATGCCGGTCGGCACCGCCGCCACGGTCAAGGCGATGAAGCCCGAGGCCGTGCGCCAGACCGGCGCCGACATCATCCTCGGCAACACCTATCACCTGATGCTGCGCCCGGGCGCCGAGCGCGTCGCGCGGCTTGGCGGGTTGCACAGCTTCATGAACTGGCAGCGCCCGATCCTCACCGACAGCGGTGGCTATCAGGTGATGAGCCTGTCCGAGCTGCGCAAGCTGACCGAACACGGCGTCGAATTCAAAAGCCACCTCGATGGCAGCAGGCACATGCTCACGCCCGAGCGCAGCATGGAAATCCAGCGCCTGCTCGGCAGCGACATCGTCATGGCTTTCGACGAATGCCCGCGCGCCGACCGGCCGCGCGACGAGATCGCCGCCTCGATGGAATTGTCGATGCGCTGGGCAAGGCGCAGCCGCGAGGGCTTCGATGCGGGCGAGGAACACGCCGCCCGCGCCGCGCTGTTCGGCATCCAGCAGGGCGCGCTCCACGAGGACCTGCGCCGCATCAGCGCCGGCAAGCTGACCGAGATCGGCTTTGACGGCTATGCCGTGGGCGGGCTTGCCGTGGGCGAGGGGCAGGAGGCGATGTTCGGCGTGCTCGACTATGCGCCCGGCATGCTTCCGGCCGACCGCCCGCGTTACCTCATGGGCGTGGGCAAGCCCGACGATCTGGTCGGCGCGGTCGAGCGCGGCATCGACATGTTCGATTGCGTCCTGCCAACCCGCTCGGGCCGCAACGGACAGGCCTTCACCTGGGACGGGCCGCTCAATCTGAGGAACGCGCGCTTTGCCGAGGATACCGGCCCGCTCGATGCGCGCTGCACCTGCCCGGTCTGCACCACCTATAGCCGCGCCTATATCCACCACCTCGTCAAGTCGGGCGAGATGCTCGGGGCGATGCTGGTGACCGAGCACAACCTCAGCTTCTATCAGGCCTTGATGCAGGGGATGCGCGATGCCATTGCGGGCGGCACCTTTGCCGCTTTTGCCGCCACGTTCCGGCGCGATTATCTTGGAAGTTCCGTTCGATGACTGATCGCGCCGTGAAACAGCCCGAAGACTGCACCACCATGATCGAGGTGCGCGCCGGGGTCGACGCGCTCGACCGCGAGCTGGTCGCGCTGCTTGCGACGCGCTTCGGCTATATGCGCGCCGCTGCCCGCATCAAGCCGACCCGCGATGCCGTGCGTGACGAGGCGCGCAAGGCCAGCGTCATCGCTGCAGCCGTCGCCGAAGCCGAGGCTCACGGCATCCCGGGCGAGGTGGTGGCCGATATCTGGGAGTGCCTTGTCGAGGGCTCGATCGCCTATGAATTCGGCGAATGGGACCGCGTGCGCGGCTAACGCGCTGCCCTGTTGAGGAAGCGTTCCAGTCGCGGCTCCTTCCTGCCCGGCTCTGCCTGACGGATCGTTTGCGCAAGCCTGCGCACCTTCGCCTCCCACTTCGCGCCCTTCTTGTCGGCGCCGCCGAACTTCACTTGTCCGAGCGGCAGGATCCGCACCGGTTTGAACCCGGCGAAGCCGAGGATCTGCTTCTTCCAGCGGTGTATCAGCGCATTGCCATAGGCGAGGCGCAGGAAGACGGGCGGTGTATCCATTGTCACGATCACATCGGCCGAGCGACCCGCCATGTTGCGATCCCACCAGGTGTCCTGTTCGTGATAGGCGAAGGTGAAGCCGGGCAGGAACAGCCGGTCGAGCAGGCCCTTCAAAGTGGCCGGTTCCGCGCCCCACCACATCGGGAAGGCAAATGCGATATGGTCGCAGGCATCGAGCTGCCGGGCCAGAAGTCGCAGATCCGGCTCCCATTCGGTGCGCTTGCGGTAACCGTGGGCGAGGTTGGGATCGAAGTCGAGGTCGCGCAGTGCCACGAGGGTAACCTCTGCCCCTTGTGGCAAGGCATCGCGGTAGATGCCGAGCAGGTGCGAGCAATAGCGGCCCTCGTCGGGATGGGCATCGATCAGCAGCACGTTCATCGGCGATTCCCCCTCGCCGGGCAGGATGGCACAGAGCCTGCACAAAAGAAAAGGGCGGCCCCGCAAGGCCGCCCTTCATGTATCTGGTCGATGAAACGCCGGATCAGCGCGAGTAGAACTCGACCACCAGGTTCGGTTCCATCGTCACCGGGTAAGGCACTTCGTCGAGCTTCGGCACGCGGGTGAAGGTCACCTTGTCGGTGCCGTCGGGCTGGACGTAGTCGGGGATGTCACGCTCGGCGAGGCTCTGGGCTTCGATCACGAGCGCCATTTCCTTGGCCTTGCTGCCGAGGCTGACAACGTCACCCACGTTCACGCGGCGCGAGGCGATGTTGCACTTCTGGCCGTTCACATAGATGTGGCCGTGGCTGACGATCTGGCGCGCGGCGAAGATGGTCGGCGCAAACTTGGCGCGGTAGACGACCATGTCCAGACGCTGCTCGAGCAGGCCGATCAGGTTCTGGCTGGTGTCGCCCTTCATGCGCGAGGCTTCGAGGTAGTTGCGCTTGAACTGCTTCTCGGTGACGTCGCCGTAATAGCCCTTGAGCTTCTGCTTGGCGCGCAGCTGGAGGCCGTAGTCGCTCATCTTGCCCTTGCGGCGCTGGCCGTGCTGGCCCGGGCCGTAGGAACGCTTGTTCACCGGGGAATTCGGACGGCCCCAGATGTTCTCGCCCATGCGGCGATCAAGCTTGTGCTTGGCGCTCTTGCGCTTCGACATAAGTCGTATCCTTCAAATTTGCTGGGCCTCCCACTGCGGGAAGCCTTGAACCCGGCACCGCACCACCCCGCGATGCGGGATGCGGCCACTGCTTCACCGGGGTGCAGGGCCAATTGCGAAGGCGCGCGCATAGCAGGAACGGCGGCGCGGTCAAGCCTTGTGCGCCCGCTCGCCGCGCGCGGGTTCAGAGCGGAACGTTGAGCCGGCGCCATTCCTCGGCAGTGCGGCACACCCTGGTCTTGCGGCGGCTCGAGGGATCGGCCCGGACCGAGCGGCAGACGCGCTTCTCGTCCCCGGAGGCGGTGTCATCGGCGGTGTCGTCGCCGGACTGGTCGGCCGGCGCCTCGGCAGTCGGGACGGGAGGCTCCGTCTGCTGGGCAGGCTGGGCAGCGGCGGCAACGGGGACGAGCAGCAGGCCGCCGGCACAGGCCAGCACAGAGCGGGGCAGGGTGATCATCGAAAATCTCGCTTGATTGGTGGCAGGAGGAGGGTCGGCTTGGCTAGCCTCTGGCGCGGGCCTGTCCATCCCCCATTCGACGAACGACTTCAGTCGCGCCGCTCGCCGCGCTCCATGTAGCTTAGGATGCCGCGCAGGGTGCGCACCTCGAGATGGTTCCAGCCCGGCTTGGTGAGCAGGCCGCGCAAGGTCCGCCGGGTGGATTCCGCGCGCGCCTCGGGCCGGAAATAGCCCTTGGGCTCCAGCAGCTTCTCGAAATGGGAAATCAGCCCGTCGAGCTCGTCCTGCGGGGCGGGGGGCAGAGTGTCCTCGGCAGTCGGCTGCACCAGAACCTCGCCGGCATCGGCCATCTCGCGGCCGATGCGCGACCATTCATAGGCCACAAGGATCACCGCCTGAGCCAGATTGAGCGAGCCGAACTCGGGGTTGATCGGGATGGTGAGGATATTGCGGGCAAGGGCCACGTCTTCGGTCTCAAGTCCCGAGCGTTCGGGGCCGAAGATGATCGCGTGGCGCCCGCTGAGCGTGTGGACCTGCCGCCCGGCCTCGTCCGCGCCGATGACGGGCTTGGTCACGCCGCGCTTCCTCACCGTGGTCGCATGGACATGGGCGCAGTCGGCCACCGCCTCGGCGGTTGTGGCATAGACCCTGGCCTGCTCGAGAACGATGTCCGCGCCCGCTGCGGCGGGGCCTGCCGAAGGATTGGGCCAGCCATCGCGGGGGCTCACCAGCCGCATCTCGGTCAGCCCGAAATTGAGCATCGCGCGCGCGGCCTTGCCGATGTTTTCGCCCAACTGCGGGCGCACCAGCACGATCACCGGCTTGTTGAGGTCGGCCATATTCGTGCTATTCTTTGGCGGCTTGCTGGACGGTGCTGGCAAATTCCTCGAAGTCGCGCGCTTCGGAGAAATCGCGGTAGACCGAGGCGAAGCGGATATAGGCGACCGAATCGATCTGCCGCAGCCCTTCCATCACCAGCTCGCCGATATGGGCCGAAGGCACCTCGGCCTCGCCCGAGGTTTCGACCTGCCGCTGGATGCCGGAAATCAGCTGGTCGAGCCGCTCCTGATCGATCCCGCGCTTGCGCGAGGCGAGGGCGACCGATTGTTCGAGCTTGGAGCGGTCGAACGGCTCGCGCCGGTCGCCGGTTTTCACCACCACCACCTCGCGCAATTGCACGCGCTCGAAAGTGGTGAACCGCGCCCCGCAGGACGAGCATTGGCGACGGCGCCGGATCGAGGCATTGTCCTCGGTCGGGCGGCTGTCCTTTACCTGGGTGTCGTCATGGGCGCAGAAGGGGCAGCGCATTCAGGAACTTACTTCCTGATCCGCTGATAGAGCGCGAAGCCGACCCCGGCGGCAAGCCCGAGAGGCCAGGAGATCACCGGCAGCAGGGCTCCGGCGACAGCACCGATCGCCGCACCGGTCAGCACCGGCGCGGTCGAGGGGTGGTTGAGCCCCTCCTTGCCCATGCCGACGATTTCGGTCTTCACATCCTCGACCCAGTCGGGGGTCTGACGCGGTTCCTGATCCATGCCGAAGCCTCCTTACATCCCGGGATAGACCGGGAAGGCGGCGCACAGGGCGCTCACGCGCTGGCGCACGCTTTCCTCGATCTGCGCGTCACCTTCCGGGCCATTCTTGGCGAGACCCTCGACCACTTCGGCGATCAGCTTGCCGACCGTGCGGAACTCCTCCGGGCCGAAGCCGCGGGTGGTGCCGGCGGGCGTGCCAAGACGGATGCCGCTGGTCACGAAGGGCGAGCGGGTGTCGTAGGGGATGCCGTTCTTGTTGCAGGTGAGGAAGGCGCGGTCGAGGCCCTTCTCGGCGTCCTTGCCGGTGACATCCTTGGCCGTGAGATCGACCAGCATCGAGTGGTTGTCGGTGCCGCCGGAAACGATGCGGAGGCCGTTCTCCTCGAGGCTCGCGGCCAGAGCGCGGGCATTTTCGACGATGCGGTGGGCGTAATCGCGGAAGGAGGGATCGAGCGCCTCGCGGAAGGCCACGGCCTTGGCCGCGACGATGTGCATCAGCGGGCCGCCCTGAAGGCCGGGGAAGACCGCCATGTTGAGCGGCTTGGTATACTTCTCGTCATTCCACAGGATGATCCCCGAGCGCGGGCCGCGCAGCGACTTGTGGGTGGTCGAGGTGACGATGTCACAATGCGGGAAGGGCGAGGGATGCGCGCCGCCTGCAACGAGACCGGAGATGTGGCTCATGTCGCACAGGAGCACCGCGCCCACTTCATCGGCGATAGCGCGGAAGGCGGGGAAATCCCACGTGCGCGAATAGGCCGTGCCGCCGCAGATGATGATCTTCGGCTTGTTTTCGCGGGCCTTGGTCGCGACTTCTTCCATGTCGATCGTCTCGGTCTCGCGGCTCACGCCGTAGGAGACGACGTTGAACCACTTGCCGCTCATGTTGACCGGCGAGCCGTGGGTGAGGTGGCCGCCCGAATTGAGGTCGAGGCCCATGAAGGTGTCGCCCGGGTTGAGCAGGGCGAGGAACACCGCCTGGTTCATCTGCGAGCCGGAATTGGGCTGCACATTGGCGAAGTTGCAGCCGAACAACTGCTTGGCGCGCTCGATCGCGAGGGTTTCGACCACGTCGGCATAGTCGCAGCCGCCGTAGTAACGCTTGCCCGGATAGCCCTCGGCATATTTATTGGTGAACACCGAACCGGCCGCTTCGAGCACCGCGCGGCTCGCGATGTTCTCGCTCGCGATCAGCTCGATCTTGTCGCGCTGGCGGGCGAGTTCCTTGCCGATGGCGGCAGCGATCTCGGGATCGGCCGCGCTCAGGTCGTTATGCCAGAAGCCGTCCATCGGGTTCTGGCTGCGGGCGGCGAAATCGGCGGGGGCGGTGCTCATTGGTGCGTCTCGATGTGATCGGGGAAGAAGGGGGGCTTGCCAAGCTTGCCGACCCGGCGCTGGTGGCGCCCGGCCGGATCGCCGGCATCGGCGAATT
>VFQO010001869.1_pt1 | contig 14497 bp, 11 predicted proteins | sample 3512331 | NCBI WGS metagenome assembly VFQO01 (sample SAMN10412371, study PRJNA504923) | tailings metagenome | isolation source: Replicate 3 from Balatoc abandoned mine | place: Philippines: Itogon, Benguet | collected 2017-08-28
CCATCGGCTTCAAGCAGCCGCCAAACGCCTCGAAGTTCCGCAAGGGCCAGTCCGGCAATCCGCGCGGCCGTCCCAAGAACCGCCACCGCGAAATCCCATACGACGCCGTGCTCGGTCAGATGGTGACGATCCGCGAGGATGGGCGCGAACGCAGGGTCACCGCAGCCGAGGCGTTTCTGCTGCAGCTGACCCAGAAGGGGCTCGCAGGCGACAGCGCGGCTGCGCGGGCTTCGCTTGAAGCAATCGAGGCCGCCAGAGCTACTCGCGGCGATAACAGTTTCACTGGTATCACCAAGATTGTGATCCGATCGGTCGGCAATGGAGCCGACTCAATTCTTGAAACCCTCGGGATGACGAAGCTCAAATATCCGACCGATGAGGTCAGGGCGCGCTTTGAGCTCAATCCCTGGATCGTTGAAGCGGCACTTGCGCGGCTTGGGAAGCGTCAGCTTACGCTAGAGGAGCAGCGCGAGGTCTGGAACGCCACCCGCACGGCGCACAAGGTCCGATGGCCGGAATGGTGGATCGTCCGGGGATGACAGTCGCCCGCGACCAAGCGTTTTTTGAGTGGCTCAACCCCAGCTGCCTGAACAGTCTTGTGGAAGATGAGCGGTGCAGGCTTGGTAAGATGGCTCTTAGGAGGCCGGGCAAGAAGTTCCGAGAAGCTTATGTCGCATGCCGTTTTGCGACTTTCCGGAAAGCAAACGCTGTTCGGCTGCTGCCGGAGCGGGGCACTATCGCGACACCCGACTTCGCGCTGAGGATCGGGGCTGATGAGCAACGTTTCGAGATTACTGAGGCAGATCGACCAGGCCGGAGACGAGGAGACGAGGACCATCCCTCATTGCTCGGTACCATTGTCGTGCCCGGCGAAGAATGGACGAATCCGCTCGAGTACCAGAAGCTGGTCTCGCGCCGCGTCCGTAAGAAGGCTGGAAAGCGCTACGACACGTGTCACGGTTTGCTCGTCTGGTCCAACGCATGGCCTATCGCGAACGATGAGTTGCTCACTGCCGAGTGGTGGCAGGCTGCGTGCCGACCGGCAGCGAATGCGTTCGCGGAGGTCTGGGTCGGCTCGGCTAACGATGTAGAGGGCGCATTTTTGAGAGTGTCGTAGTGTCCACTTCGCGCCCCTCATGTCGGTCACAGCGGGATCGCCCGTCGACCGCCTCAAGGGGGACCAAGCTGGCAATCGACCACGATGGCCGAATATGGGACAAAGCGGCCGTTCCTAACCGGCAGCTGAACGACCGGTATTGCCTAGAGCGGACACAACCCTGCTCGGGAACGTCAGTGACGGCTGTCCAGAATCAGCCTGCTGAGACCCGTTGCGCAGGAACCGACCACAACCGAGCCGATGGATCCGCGCCGGTCGACCGCTTCGCTTGGCGTGACGTGGTCTGGCATGGTGTTGATCCTGCCCATCTGGTCATGCTGCGACGTTCACAAGGCTGAGGGGAACAGGTCGTCCGACCCATGCTGCGTCGGCTCGCGCTCCGCCAGCGGTTCGAGCGCGCGGGTCTCGTCGAACCAGCAAAAGGCGTCGAACTGCTGGCTCGGGGCGCATTCGACATAATGGCTCCAGCGCTCGGTTTCCGGGCGGTAGATCACCCCGATGAAGCGTTCGAGCCATGTCTCGCCAAGGCGTTCGGCAAGCGCGGTGTCAGCGCGGAAATCGAGCAGGAAGCGCCCCTTGCCGCTATCGTGGCACAGACGTTCGAAGCTGTCCGCCTGCGATGGAAGGACGCGCTTTGTCTCGCGCGGACCGTCCCAATCGCTTGCCGCGGTGACGGTGCCGGTATGCGTGCCGAAGCCGATCAGCGCGGCATCTTCACCCCACCGCTCGCGGGCGAGTTGGCCGAGATTGACCTCGCCGCGCGTGCGTCCCATTCCGGTTGCCCGCGCATCGCCGATATGGCTGTTGTGCGCCCATATCACCGCCTTGGCATCGGGCCCGCGCGAATCTAGCAAGTGCTCGAGCGTATCGGCCATGTGCCGGTCGCGCAGGTTCCAGCTTTCCGGCCCCCCGCGATACATGGCGCGGTAATATTGCTCGGCCGAGGCGACCAGCCGGGCGTTCATCGCTGCATCGAAGGCATCCCCATCTTGCGCGAGCGCGCGTTCGAGCATGACCCGGCACTGCCGGATGACCGGCTTCTCGCACGCGGCATAACCTGCTGCCATCGCCGCATGGCCATAGCTTGCCGGGTCCTCCTGCCAGTGCGCAAGGCAGCCATAGCGCTCGCGCGCGGCGGCGACGGCTGCGGGCGCATGCGCATCGAGATGGGCGAGCACTGCCTCGATCGACGGGGCCATGTTGTAGAGATCGAGGCCATGGAAGCCCGCCTGCCTTTCCTCTGATCGGCCCGCGTTGATCCGTTGCAGCGCCACCAGCAGGTCCGGCATCACCGTGTTGCGCCACATCCACGTGGGAAAGCGCCGGAAGGGCGGGGACGCTGTCTCGCGCGGTGGCTGGCCGCGGATGAAGCGGTCGTAATGGGCGGCATCGGGCCAGTCCGCCTCAACCGCGACGATAGTGAAGCCGTGATGTTCGACCAGATGCCGGGTGATCGCCGCACGCGCTGCGTAGAATTCGTGGGTGCCGTGACTGGCCTCGCCCAGCATCATGATGCGGCGGTCGGCGAAGCGCTCGAAGGTTTCGGCAAAGCCTGACGCGTCAGGTTCGGGGAGCGGAACCGCAGCGCGGGCAATCATCGCGGGCAGGGACAGCTCCTCCTCCTCTTCCTCCTCTTCCGCGTCGCGTTGCGGCGTGATCTCGGTCGCTTCGGCGCCGACCGTGCCGGATAGCAGCGGAACGAAGCGCACCGCAGTGACCGCTTGCTCCTCCCAGCTTTCCGCGCCTGTCCGGGTGATGACGGTGAGTTGCTGTTCGCGTTCGCCACCAAGCGGCAGCACCAGCCTGCCGCCAATCGCCAACTGCCGCAGCAGCGCTTGGGGTGCGCGCCGGGCCTGCGCTGCGACAAGGATGGCGTCGAAGGGCGCGTGTCGGGGCAGCCCTTCGATTCCGTCGCCCGCGATGATGGTGCAATTGGCGTATCCGAGCCCCCGCACCCGCTCGCGCGCTTCCGATGCCAGCGCGGCCTGACGCTCGATCGCGACAACCTCGCGCACGAGCCGCGACAGCACCGCTGCGGCGTAGCCCGAGCCTGCGCCCACCTCCAATACCCGCATCTCCGGTTCGGGTTTCGCGGCTGCGATCATGCGCGCGACGATGTAGGGCTGCGAGATGGTCTGCCCAGACCCGATCGGCAGAGCGCGGTCTTCGTAGGCCTGATCCTTGCGGGCATCGTCTACGAACACTTCGCGCGGCACCTCGGCAAATGCGGCGAGGATGCCCGGTTCAGCGATCCCGCGACAGCGGAGCTGCCGTTCGATCATGTCGTTGCGCTGGCGGCTCATGTTCATCGATTGCCAAGTCTTCATCGCAGCAAGCAGGGGCCTGCTAAGCGTAGACCACCTCCAGCCCTGTTTTCGGGAGCGTCGGGAAGCGGTCGAGCGGAACGGCAAGATCCTGTCGGGGCACGCCCCAGCATGCCTGTTGCAACAAGGCGAGCGCACGCCCGATCAGCGCCGTGGTGAACCATTCGCCGGGGCAGCGGTGGTCCTTGGCGTGCTCCCCCGCTCCCTGGGGGATCAGGTCGAAGGGCGAGGGCTCACGCTCCATGAAGCGGGCGGGCCGGAACCTCTGCGGAGCGTCCCAAAGCGCAGGATCGTGATTGGTGGCGTGCAGGCCGAGCAGCACCCAATCGTCTTTGGCGAAGCGGTGGCCGAGCCAAGTGAACGGTTTCTTTGCCCGGCCGCCGATTACCGGAAAGAACGGATAGAAACGGCGCACCTCGTCGACGAAGGCGGATCTGCGCTCCTCCGGGTCATCCTCCAGCCACTGCGCCGCTTCGGGATGTTCATGCAAGGCCAGTGCTGCGAAGGTGATGAACCGCGCCACCGCGACCGTCGGACGGATCAGGTTGAGCAGTTCGACCGCGGCGGCTTCTGGATCGAGCAGCCGGCCATCAGGCTCGCGGTGGTGGGCGATCACACTGACAGGCGCGCCGGTCTCCTCCGCGTTCCGCGCCTTCAGGATCGCCCGCCGCGCCCATGCCTCGGAACGCCGCCGCAGCAGCAGAGCAGGCACGACCTTCGGGCCGACCGCGCCGGCCGAATCGACCATCGCGGCCATTTCATGCGTGCGCCGCGAAAGCGCTTCGCCCGCCACCGGAACGCCCGCCCATGCGCACGCCGCCTTGCACAGCAGGCGCTGCATCTCCTCGTGCAGCACCACCGAAGGCCGGGCGCGCCATTCGGGCTCGGCGTCTTGCCAGGCCGCCTCGAACCGCTGCGCTATGGCGTCCACCGCGCGGCCCGTCAGCAGGCTGAGGAACATCGCCTTGCGCGCCCGGTGGCGCGCGCCATCGAGCTGCTGGACGCTGCCCTTGTCCTGCAGCAGGCGCAGCGTCGTGGGCGGCATGGACCCGGCGCGGGTGAAATGTTCGCCATCGTAGAACCGCCTCGCCGCTTCGGCCCCGCGCATGCACACCACCTTGCTGAGCATGATGCGGGTGCGGAAGGCGTCGCTGCCGGTCGCGCGGCAGCGGTTGCCGACGAAGTCGTAACCTTCCCGCAGGAAGGCAAGGCTGCTGTCGAACGTATCGAGGCGGGGAATGGCCATGCAGCGTTACTCCTCCGCACTTCCGGCATATTGATCGACTGCACCCGCCATTTCGGTGAGGGTGCGATGCATGTCCTTGCTGCCATAGGGCCAGAACCGGTCCTTGTTTCCGCGCTCCCATGCTTTGCGCAGCTCCGGCTCGGTGATGTCCCAATCATCGCGAACATCGTGTGTCGCTTCGCGCAGGTCGCGGTGCAGGTCGGCCATCGAGGGTCGGCCCCAATAGTAATAGCCGTTGTAAACCGACTGGATCTCCAGACCCGGCTTGAGCACGATGGTGTGCGGGATCATGACGTCGTGCTCTGTGTCGGTGTATTCCTTGATGTCGAGATCGCGCTGCACCTGCCGCTCCTCGTCGAGAAGGAACGGGAAATGCGCGCCAAGCTGCTGGCGCATGTTGTTCGCGGTGTGCCAATCATCCGTGGTGATCGCCACCAGATGGGTGAAGCCGACCACCAGCTGTGGATGGAAGCGCACCAGTTCCTGAAAGTGCTGGCGGTCCTTTGGACAAAACGCACCGCGGGTGAGGACAACGACCATGGTCTGGTCGCTCTGCAGATCGGACAGCCTGCGTTTCATCCTGGTGTGGTCGGGCAGCACGTAATTGGGAAACCGGCCACCGGGTTTGATGTCATCGCGCATGGCTCGTGCTCCTGTCAGTGGCGCATTCAGGCGCCGGGCTGCGGATCGCCGCCAGTCGCGCCGAAGACCTGTCCGGTGGAATAGCTCAAGGCCGGATCGGCCAGCGCAACGTAAAGCGGCGCGAGCTCGACCGGCTGACCTGCCCGGCCGATCGGCGTGCTCGCACCGAACTGCGGCAAGCGGTCGGTGGGCTGCCCGCCGGTGACCTGCAAGGGCGTCCAGATCGGTCCCGGCGCAACCGCGTTCACTCTGATCCCGCGCGAGGCGAGTTGCTTCGCCATCGCCTTGGTGAACATCAGGATGCCGGCCTTGGTCATTGAATAATCGATCAACCCTTCGGGCACGGTAGCGGCGACCTCGCTCGACGTGTTGATGATGGCGGCACCGGGTTGAAGGTGCGGCAAGGCCGCCTTGGTCAGCCAGAACATCGCATAGAGATTGGTCTTCATGGTCTGGTCGAACTGTTCGTCCGACAGCTGCTCAAGGCCCGGCACCCATTGCTGGTAGGCGGCATTGTTGACGAGGATGTCCAGCCCGCCAAGCTTGCGAACCGCCGCGTCGGCAAGGCCTGTCGTATAGGCCTTGTCGCACAAATCCCCGGGCAGGGCGGCGAACCGGCGACCTTCCTGCTCGACGATCCGCGCCACGTCCTGCGCGTCGGGTTCCTCGGCCGGGAGATACGCGATCGCCACATCCGCGCCTTCGCGCGCGAAGGCAATCGCCGCGGCCCGCCCGATGCCGCTATCGCCGCCGGTGATGAGCGCCCGTTTGCCGCGCAGCCGCCCGGTGCCGCGATATGTCTCCTCGCCGTGGTCCGGGCGCGGGTTCATTTGCTGGGCGAGGCCCGGCCAGGGCTGACGCTGTTCCGGGTAGGGCGGCTCCGGGAAGTTTGCGGCCTGGCGGGTCATCGGCTGGTCGGGCGCGGCAGAGCCACGTTCAGCCTGCGCCAACGCCGGAGCTGCAGCTGCAGCTGCACCGCTTGCGGCAACGCCGGCTACAAACGCGCGGCGAGCGGGATTGAAATCGGTCATCGAGCACCACCTGATCTGCCTGGCGTGCACCATCACGCCGTGGTTGCGGTAGCGGCATCAGGGTCGATTTCTCCCCGGGGCGGCGTCGGCCGGTGTTCACAACCGGATCGCGCACGCGTGCTCGAAGGAATGGGCCGACAGCCCTTTACCGCCCATCTTGCCGGGTTTTCTGCGGCGAAGGCGATGAAGCCCGCATTCGTAGTTCGAGACCACAACCTGCATCAAAGCCGGCATATTTTGCGCGCACCTCATCGAGCGCCGAGGTGGGTGCTTAAGGATCGAGAGGCGCGGTCGGCACTGACGTGACCCCCAACTTTCCTCCAGCGGGGATTAGAGCCGGGGGCCAGACTCTAATCGCTCGTGGAGGAAAATCAGGGGGTCACGTCAAAGACCATCGTCTTCAGAATCCGAGTGCGGCTTGGCTGCACCTTCCTTTGCTGCCCGGCCAGCCTCCCGAACCTGCCAACGAGCATCTTCCTTCGACTTCGACGAAGCGGGTTTTCCTTTTCCAGTTTCGTCGCTCGTCTCTTTGGCCTTGGTTGCGTGCTCGGCAGGACCAGTGCGAGGCGGTTCAACCGGAGTACTGCTTGGGTTTTGCGTAATCTTTCGGGAATCATCGGGTTCATACTCGCCCATAGCGTGCTCCTTCCGAAATGGCCCTGTTGCGCGGTTCGGGTTTTCAAGCCTGCTGCTGGCGCCGAAGTTCCAGCTTTCAGTACAGCCTGCGGTGAGCGGTGACATGGAAACGGTAGCTGCCCATACTAGTGAACGAAGGCATGAGGCCCAGCAACGTTCATTAGCCGAGCTGACGCGCGCCCCCTGAAGCGGGATGGCTGCTTCGAGCGACATCTGCCGGAAGCCCTTGGGACCTTTCTGCCGACCCGCGGAGAGGTGCCAAACGTCGGTTTTCGCCATAAGCCGACAAGCGTCTTTATACAGCCCACCGGCAGCAACCGTTTGGCCGCACCCTCGTGTCGACCTGCCGCACCCCTAAAGCGCATAAACAAAAGCTACCGCGATCGTGGATCGATCATTGTAACATTCGGTTGCATGCAATAGCTATGGGAGGTCGCCTTTGTCTCGGATTTCCTCAGATTTTCACGCTTCACCATGAGCCGCTCGAAGAACCTTTCTGGCGAAATTTCTGGTTCGGGTACCGAGGAAACGCGGGCGGGAACGCACGAGGTTGACCAGGCGCTCCGCACGAAAGAGCTGCAGTTACGGGAACTCCAGCATCGTGTGAAAAACACGATGCACCTTCTGGGCACCCTCTTGCGACGAGCGGAACGAGAGGTCGTTCATCCTGATGCGAAGGCCAAGATCAGGGAGGTGGCGAACAAGGTCGCTGCGATCGGCGCGCTGGAGCGGCTGATATACGAATCCTCCTCCCACGACAGAGTCGAGATGCTGGGAATCGCGCGCGCCGTCGCGGGCGCTGTCGTGGCATCAAGCCCGCGCGAGTCAGAGTGCGAGATTTCGGGCGATGAGTTCCATATCAAAACCGAAGCGGCCACAACACTGGCACTGATCGTCAACGAACTGCTGACGAACTGCGTCAAGCACGCGCAGACGGGGGACCGCCCGCTCCGGATCCGGGTAAACCTCGACGTCAGGGGCGAACGGCTGGAACTTACTGTACACGACAACGGGGCCACCTCCGAAAAGCAGCGGGACGTGCCGCCGGGTTCGGGCATTGCTCTGGTGTGCGGCCTCGTGCAGCAGCTTGGCGGTTCCATAGCAATCGAGCAGTCTAATGGAACGCGGTGCGTCGTCGGACTACCGGCCGCATCTGTGTCTTGAAGGATCGGGGATCATGAGCAAGGTCACGCACGGTGTCGCCAGCGTGCTGGTGGTGGAGGACAATTATCTCGTCGCGCTTGAGACCAAGGATATCCTGGAGTCGGCCGGCTACGCCGTGCCGGTTGTCGCGGCCAGCGGAAAGGAGGCGCTTGCGTCCGCCGCCGCGCACCCACCGGCACTTGCGCTTGTCGACGTTTCGCTCACCGGTGACCTAGACGGGATCGAGACCGCGATCCAACTGCTCGCACTCGGGGTTCGCACCATCTTCGCGACGGGACATGCCAACCCGGAGATTGTCGCGCGGGGCCAAGATGCGAACCCGATTGCCTGGCTGTTCAAGCCTTACGCCGATCGTGAGTTGATGCGTGCTGTCGCGGAAGCGCTCCGCCTGGAGGCAGAATAGCCGGAGGTCGGCATTGATTGCTTCATGAAGTTCAATGCCTCTTCCTTCATCTGCCAGATCCAGATTGCGGCAAGCCGATTCAAATAGCAACAATGGTCGTGCCGCACGGCAAAATTCCTACGGTATCTGAAGTGTATAAGGATTCAAAACAACGCGAAACTGGAGCTGCTCCATTTCATGCCCGAGGCGAAGGCCTTCTGGCCGGCGGAAGAGTTGCCACTCTTCCAACATAGCGGTACGGGCCGTCGAGGCGAACGGGGCACGTTGTCGGCCTTCCATGCGCCCGGCAGTGGTGTGCAATTCTGGTTCGAACTGGACCGAGCTGAAGCGAAGCCTGAAGAGAGCGGTAGATCCGGAGAGACGGAGCGGAACATCGCATGATTTATCGATGGGTCTATGTCAGCCGATGCCTTCTCTTTGGGGAAGACCTCGACGATGCGATCAGGCAGATCGTCTCATGTTCCATCGAGCGGAACGGTCTGCTTGGCGTTACAGGAGCACTGGTCTGCAGCGCATCTCGGTTCGGGCAGTATCTCGAAGGCGAGAGGGACGGCGTTCTCGCGCTGAAGCGGAGCATCACAGCTGATGAACGGCATGACAGCCTGGCCGATCTTCACGAAGGCTTCGTGGACCGACGGCTATTCGCAGACTGGTCGCTTCTTTACGCAGCATCCTCGCGCTACTTCGACCGTCTTCTGGCGTATGCACCGGCCGACCGGCGCCAGTCGGGCTGGGTCGGCCCGAAGGGCGTGCTGACCCTGTTTGAGGAAATCGCTGCCGGAAGGGCGGGATACGGATAGGCGACACCAAGATCCTAATCTATGCCATAGCCCGGCAGCTGCGTACACTCGAAGGGCATCTGTCGGCGTCTTTGGGCTGCAGTGAATCTGGCATGAGCCGGACTGGCCGCTCACAAGGAGGCGAATCGTGGGGCTGAAGGAATGATCGAGAGAATGTCATCCGGCAATTGGGGGCTCGACAGTCTCCTCGCCGGCGGATTTCAGCGCGGCTCCGCCTATATCGTTCAGGGGCCACCAGGCGCAGGCAAGACCATCCTCGCCAACCAGTTCTGCTACCATCAGGTCCGCGCGGGGGCGAAGGCGCTTTATGTCAGCCTTCTGGCTGAAAGCCACGCCCGGATGCTCGCCTATATCGGCGGTATGCGCTTCTTCGACGAAGCCTTCCTCCCACGCTCGCTGCAATATGTCAGCGCCTACAATATTCTCGAGCGCGAAGGCCTCGCCGGTCTTCTCAAGCTGATGCAGCATGAGATGAAGCGCCACGAGGCGCGGGCGGTAATCCTCGACGGCATTTTCGTCGCCCAGTCCAGCGTCTCGGAGGCGGACTACCGCAAGTTCATCCACGAACTCCAAGGCGTTGCGGGATTTGCCGGCGCAGCCTTGCTGATCCTGACTCATGAGGATCGCCCGGCCAACAGTCCGGAGCACACCATGGTCGACGGCTGGATCGAACTCCGCGACGAGCTGTTGGGGTTGCGGTCCTACCGCACGATCCAGGTGCACAAACACCGCGGATCGGCGCGGCTGGGGGGAAAGCACCTTTTCCGCATCAGCGAAAATGGCCTTTCGGTCTATCCGCGCTTCGAGGCGGTTTGGGCCTCCACCCCGGGTTCTCCGCAGTCTCCTTCGGGCGCACGCATTTCGACCGGGATCGCGGCCATCGATACCGTCGTCGAGGGGGGCTTGGTCGCGCCATCAGCAACGCTCGTGCTGGGACCGACCGGCTCCGGCAAAACCACCCTCGGGATCCATTTCCTTGCTGAGGCAACAAAGCAGTCGCCGGCTGTCATGCTGGGCTTCTATGAAAATCCCGGCCGGATCGTCTCGAAAGCCGCATCGATTGACAGCCGCCTGGGCGAAGCGCTCGACGCGGGCACCGTGGAGTTGATCTGGCGTTCGCCCGCCGAGAACACGGTCGACGAGGTTGTCTGGCATCTGCTCGAGCGTGTCGCGGAAACCGGGGCAAAGCGCGTGGTCGTCGACGGGATCGAGGCCCTGCGCGCCAGCCTGATCGTGCCGGAGCGCCTGCCCCAGATCCTGAATGCGCTCAATGGCAGGCTTGCCGAACTGGGCGCATCGGTCCTCTACACTTCCGAGACCGCACAGATGCATTCGCCCGAGACAATGCCGTCCGACGAAATCTCGCTGATGGTCGAGAACGTGATCCTGCTAAGTTACCTGCGCGAGGATCAGGCGCTGAGGCGAACGCTCTCAGTGGTCAAGGTCCGCGACAGCGGGTTCGATCCGCGTACCCACGAGTTCAACATCGGCCCACATGGTATCGAATTCGGCCCGGACCCATTATTGTCCGGGTCCGCGGAATAGCGCCCGTGTACCGCGTTTTGTTGGTGGAGGACGTCGTGGTGGCACTGTAGACGATTATGTCTTCCCAAGCCGCGTCGATCGCAACGGCCACACTAGCACCCGTCAATATGCCCGGCTCGTCGGTGAATGGGTGACCGGGATCGGCTTGATCCGATCCGAATTGGCACCCACTCTCTCCGGCGAACCAAGGCATCGATCATCTACAGGGCGACCGGCAACCTACGTGCGGTCCAGATCCTTCTTGGTCATAGGAAGATCGAGAATACGGTACGCTATCTTGGGATCGACGTAGAAGACGCGCTTGCCCTCGCCGAGAGCACGGAGATTTGAGCAATCGGCTCCTCGTTACCGCGAGGAGCCGACCCAGCGGCACTGGTCCTTTCGGTTAGGAAGCGACTTCGTGTGGAACCTGGGGTTGTTACGCCGTGACATCGAGAACGGTCACGCAAAGGAAAGAAAAAAACGAGCACGGTCCAGCGCGGCTGACTTCTGTACAGCGGTGGCTACCAATCCCGGACCGATTTCTGTTGCGAGGTCGGCCTTCGGACCTAACCTATCACGGTGAAGCGGAAGGCCCGACGGTTGATGCAAGTGCATGGAAACGATTTGAAAGCTCGAGCATGAAAAGCGCCCACATCGGCGAAAAGCACCTAACTCGATTCGCCCACGCAGAAAGCGAGATGGCGCGGCGATTGCGAGACCAAGACTGGGCTGCCTCTCCGATCGGCGCTGCCGATTGCTGGCCCGACAGCCTTTGCACACTGGTCGGAGTCATGTTGGCATCCTCCCAGCCCATGTTCATCGTCTGGGGCCAGCGGCGCACCACACTCTACAACGACGCTTACGCCTCGATCCTTGCGGACAAACACCCCGCCTTGGGTCTTCCATTTGAAGAGGTATGGGAGGAGATCTGGGACGAGGACCTGAAGCCGATCGTGACCCGCGCCTATTCTGGTGAGGCGCTGCATATGGACGATATCCCGCTCACAATGTTGCGTAAAGGCTTTCCCGAGGAAACCCACTTCTCCTTTTCATATACACCCGTGTTTAATACGGATGGCGAGGTCGAAGGCTTCTTCTGCCCTTGCCTGGAAATCACTGATCAGGTTCTGGAGGAGCGACGCATCCGACTCCGATCGGAATTGACCGAGCGCCTTCGCGTGCTGGAGGAGCCGCAAGCGATTTCCCGTACGGCGGCCGAGCTGCTCGGACGCTATCTCGACGCGGATGAGGTTTTCTATGCACAGCTCGCAGGGAAGGACGATCGGGTGCGCGTCCGCCCTGAATGGCACGCACGGAGCGAGCGCGCCGGGCCAGCAGCATACCGCCTGCGCGACTTGGGCAAATCGCTGGTAGATGACCTACTTTCAGGTGCGAGCTTTTCCACCCCTGATGCCCTCGCGGACGAACGCTTGATGGAGGACGGGGCACGCAATCCGCTCATCCTTGCGCGGGGCAGAGCCATGGTCGCTGTTCCGGTGTGGCAGCGTGGCAGCGTGGTCGCAGCACTCGTCATCCTCTGCCGCGAACCCCGCTTCTGGCATCCCGGCGATATCAGGTTCGTCGAGGAAGTGGCCGCCCGCATGACCGATGCGTCAGAATCAGCACGCTTGGAGACCGCTCGACTGGCCGATGAGAAACGGCTTCATGAGACGCAGGAATCGCTGGCGCTCGCCACCGCGGCTAGCGAGCTGGGGGCAGGAACCTGGGATTTCACGACAGGCAAAATCACTCTCGACGAGCGCGGGCGCAAGATTGTGGGCCTGGCAAGCGACATGGACCGGATCTCGGATTGGCTTGCGCGGACCCATCCCGATGACCGGGCAAAGCTGGATCAGGAGATCCGCTCCTGCCTCGCCGGGGCCCGACCCTTTGATCTTCAATATCGGGTCGTTCATGGCGACGGCTTGGTCAAGCACATCCACGGGACTGGATTGTTTCATGCCGACGCGCACGGCGCCCCCCTGCTCGGGACAGGGTTCGTCAGGGATGTGACCGACCTCATCGAAGCGGAACTGCATCAAAACTTGTTGATGGCAGAGCTGGATCACCGGGTGAAGAACGTCCTCGCCCTCGTGCAATCGATCGCCCAAATGACTTTGCGCAAGGAGAAGGGCGGAACATCGCTTGCCGGTGCGTCATTTATGGGACGGATAAAGGCCTTGGCTCAGTCCCATAGTCTGCTTGCGAAAAGCCGGTGGAAGGGAACGGACCTGCGCGACCTGGTTCGTGCCGTCGTCGAGCCCTTCCAGGGACGGACGGCGCGGCTCAACTTTTTGGGGGCGAGCGTGACGGTTGCCCCCAAGGCAGCGCAAACGCTGGCGCTGGCACTCCACGAATTGCTTACCAACGCAGCAAAATATGGAGCTTTGTCAAATAAGCAGGGCACCGTAGACATAGGCTGGAAGGTCGTTGGTGAGGAGGGCGAGCGTCAGCTCGTGTTCACTTGGCAGGAGCGCGGCGGTCCCCCGATTGAGCAAGTTCCAACGGAGAGGGGATTCGGCTCATTGCTGATCGAGGGTAGCTTGTCTTACGAATTGCAGGGCAACGTGACGACGGACTTCGCGCGAACCGGCTTGGTGGTCGAATTCATACTCCCCATGAAGAATATTGCCGCACATAGCGGTGCGCTAATTGCGTCAATGCCGGCAAGCACAAAGAGCGAGGAGGAGCTGAACCGCGTCCTCATCGGCACCTCGATCCTCGTCATCGAGGACGACCTGCTGGTCGCCTGTCAGGCCGAGGAGGCGATCAGGTCGGCCGGAGCGAAGGTTATCGGGCCGTTCGGCCAACTCGACGAGGCACTTCGGCACGCAGTGTCGGACACTTTCGACGCGGCGATCCTTGACGTCAACTTGCATGGAGAATTCGTTTGGCCGGTGGCGCGGGCCCTGCGTGCGCGCGGAATTCCCTTCGTTTTCGCGACCGGTTATTCTGAGTTGCTGCAGTTCCCCGACGATCTTGCCGAATCCCATCGCGTTGAGAAGCCCTATGAAATGGAGTTGGTGCTGGCTCGGCTTGATGAGCAAAAGACGATAGTCGGTTGATTAGAACCCTGCCGCACAGGCCGTTTTGAGGAAACAGCCCAGTCAAAGAGGCAATCGCAACCGGCTCCCGCAGAGCGCGGGGCGGCTTCGCAAAGCACACTCGATTTCTCCTCTGCTCCGGTCGTGAATACGATCAAGGCGCTATCCCGACGCCGGCATGGCAGCTTTCGGCCGACCCAGTCGTACAATCTCGTGGCCGTGAAGGTCCAAGTCTGGGGCGGGAGCCGTCACTGCTCATCTCGGGCCGCAAATGGCGGCTTTGCCGCACTTCTGGAAATTGCTGCCGGTCAGCAAACGACCCCGTTGCCGTCATAGCCGTTCACGGCTCTGTCAGACCAAATGCACCTGATCGTAAGGAGTGTGCGGGCAGGGCGGTGGGATGCCCAGACCGGAGAAGCCCGCCAGCCCGTTTCGCTACTTCAACTCCTCGCCCGAGGTAATCCGGCTGGTGGGGATGATGTATGTGCGGTTTCCGCTGAGCCTGCAGAACGTCGAGGACCTGCTGGCCGAGCGCGGGATCGACATCTGCCACGAGACGGTGC
>VFQO010001872.1_pt1 | contig 14489 bp, 12 predicted proteins | sample 3512331 | NCBI WGS metagenome assembly VFQO01 (sample SAMN10412371, study PRJNA504923) | tailings metagenome | isolation source: Replicate 3 from Balatoc abandoned mine | place: Philippines: Itogon, Benguet | collected 2017-08-28
GAAGGACACGCCGTTCACGATCCCGGCGGGCGCATCGGTCGGCACGGTCGCGGCCAAGCTCGAGGCCGAGGGGCTGATCTCATCGGCCTCCGGCTTCACCTTGCAGGCGCGCATCTTCGGCAGTGATGCCCCGATCCAGGCGGGCGAGTTCCTGCTCAAGCCCGGCATGAGCCAGGGCGACATTCTCGAAGCCTTCCAGAGCGGTGACGTGATCCGCCGCTTCGTCACCGTCCCCGAGGGCATGCCCTCGATCCTTGTGTGGGAACGGCTGATGGGCGAGGAGCTGCTGACCGGCGACGTGGACGTGCCGCCCGAAGGCTCGATCCTGCCGGACACCTACAGCTTCGAACGCGGCCAATCGCGCGCGAAGCTTGTCGAACAGATGCAGGCAGCGATGGACCGCGCACTGGCCGAGGAATGGGCCAAGCGCCGCCCCGGCATTCCGGTCAGCACCATGCGCGAGGCGCTGATCCTTGCCTCGATCGTCGAGAAGGAAACCGGCAAGCCCGAGGAACGCCGCATGGTCGCAGGGCTCTATTCCAACCGCGTGCGGACGGGCATGAAGCTGCAGGCGGACCCGACGATCATCTACCCGATCACCAAGGGCAAGCCGCTGGGCCGGCGCATCAAGCAGTCCGAAATAGCCGCGGTCAACGGCTACAACACCTACACCCGCACGGGCCTTCCCGAAGGGCCGATCACCAATCCCGGCCGCGACAGCATTGCGGCGGTAATGAACCCCGAGAACACGGGCGCGCTGTTCATGGTGGCGGACGGGACGGGCGGCCACTGGTTCGCCGACACCCTCGCCGAACACAACGCCAATGTGGCCAAGTGGTACGCAATCCGTAGAGAGCGCGGGGAAATGTGAGTAGGCTTGGCCTCGCATGGCCAATCCTTTCATCCTCACCGCCGTCCTGCCGACCGACCTGCAGGCCTTTGCCGAGGGGCTGCGCCGCGCGCATTACCCGCCAGAGCGCAATCACCTCCACGCCCACGTCACCCTGTTCCACGCCTTTGCGCCTTCGCTGCTGGAGGAGCTGCGCGATTACCTCCCCCGCATCGCCGCCGAATTCGCCGCGCCGCACGGGGCGGTGAAGGGAGTGATGGACCTGGGGAAGGGCACCGCCATTGCCCTTGAAGCACCGCAGCTGCTCGCCCTGCGCGAGGGGATCGCGGCCCATTTCCACGGCAGCCTTACCGAGCAGGACCTCCACGAGCCGCGCCCGCATATCACCATCCAGAACAAGGTGACCAAGGATGAGGCGCGGGCGCTTCTGGCGGGCCTGCCGCGGCTTCTGGTGCCGTGGATCGCCAAGGGGCCTTTCACCTTCCCGGCACTTGCCCTCCACCGCTATTGCGGCGGCCCTTGGGAGCCTATCAAGACCTGCGCCTTCCGTGGCAAACAGCGCCTCTGACGCTGTGCGTTCCAAGGGGCTTGACCCCGCGCGGCGCGCGCCCTAAGTGCGCGCCTCGCCCGGGTCGACACCCGGAGCCGAATCCGGCCGGATAGCCCGCCGGATGCCCTTGGGGCGGAGTAGCTCAGCCGGTTAGAGCAGCGGAATCATAATCCGCGTGTCGGGGGTTCGAGTCCCTCCTCCGCTACCATTTTTCAGACACTTAGCGCTTCGTCATTGGTGCGGTTTACACAAGGCTGTAAACCGTGACGCGCGATGTTGCGAAGGCGATGCGCTCCAAAGGGAGCCAGCAGCGCGCTCACCAAATCGAACCGGCGGGGCTGGGCGTGTTGGCGGGCGCGCGGCGCGGCTTCGAGCTGGTGTCGATTGATGGCGAGTTGGCAATGGTTCTTCGTCTTGGTCGGCCCGCCTCCGACCCTGTCCCCGAATTGGCGGCCGCGCCTCGTCGATACACCATCCGCGCTGGGGCTGTTGAGCCGGAGACTATTACCGAATTTCTCGGGATGATGACGCGGCGAGCATCTGGTGCGAGGACTCGCGCCGGTGTGCTGCAATCCCGGTATCGAGACTGGTGCTACGGGAAAGGGGTAAGCCCCGCGTCCCGAAACGCGCTGCGGCGCGCGATCGAGGCGCGGGGCTTCCGCGATCGGCACACAAACGGGACCTATTGGTTTGACCTGGCATTGCTAGACGCGCCCGATGTTGGGGCGCTGCTATGAAGCGGGCGAGACAGCCTTTTGCTTGCTTGGCAGGCTTCCCCGCACCCCCTCCGATTAGGATCGAGCCTCCATTTGCGTACGTTCCGCTCCACTTGAAAGCGAAATGGAGAAGGTTTTTCGCAGAATTCCGCGCATCTGGAGGAATGGAGCGCCGCGCCCAGCCCCCTCGTGTGTGCGGGTGCGGGCGCGCGTTAGCGTTGTATTTCTTCTATCCATTTCTCCATTTCTCTATCCAATTCAGAGAAGATGGAAGGTAAGTAACAGATAATACGTTAGATTTTGGTCTTTCGGGAAATGGAGCCTCGCTCAATATGTGGAGCGGGCGGTGATTAGATGGAGATTATGATGGAACGTTCAGTGCAAGCCGACCGAGAAGTAGCCTTAGCCGTGCTCCAAGAGGGAAGCGAGCGCCTCGTTGAGTTTATGACGCCTCTCGAGGCGATGCAGTGCATCCTCTCGTTTGGCATCGCCGGGATGCTCGAGGTCGCGAGCTACGAGGATCTTCGCGAACTGATCATGAAGGCAACGACCGAGGCGCTGCGGGGCAAGCTGGCGGCGCAGCTGATGGGTCCTTCCTGAGCGCTTGCCCAGTACGGGGGCCGAAGGCGCTCCTCGTGTGAGAGTTTCACTTTTTTTGGACTGTCGGCGTCGTTGTCGCCGTTTGCATTTAGAGGGATAGATGGTCGATCGGCTCACTATGACGCTCGAAGAGTTCGCCGCCCTGGACGGCGTACCTGGGCGTGATGTCCTTCGGCGGATCATCAAGGATAATGACGACTTTCCCGCTACGCCCGGGACTAACGGCGTCGCCTATCAGATCGATGTAGCCGCAGCGATTGAATGGCTGCGAAGCCGCGACGATCGCCGCCGTGCCGCAGAAGAGCAAAGAGCAGCTGCCGCCCGTCAACTTGCGCTTGATATGCTGGGTGCTGACGCAGTCTCCAACGTTGACCGGGGATCCACGCCCAGCGAACGCAAAGCTCTGCTCGAGGAAGAATTCTATGCGATCAAAGTCGCAGAGAAGCGCGGCGAGCTGATCCGCAAAGATTCCATCGAAGCGGCAATCGCTGACGTCCTTTCAACCGACGCTCAGCAAAGGCGGTCATTTGTCGCGCGGCTTGCGAAGCGCCTTAGTCTGACCCGGGAGCAGTTACATGAGGCCGAGCTCATGATGGAACAGGACCGTCGCCAGTTCGCGGCGGCTCTGAATTCCTTGGCCGAGGGATCCACCAGCGGGACCGCTTGACATGACCGGCCAGCTGGTTGTACGCCCGCTGCTCTGGACCAGTAGCTTGGCCGCGACCGTCCTGACAATCTCGCCCATTCGGCAGGCACCGAATTCGCGAGACCCTGAAACCAAAGTGCGCCCTGGCAGGGTTCCGCGCGGTTTCCTTCCCAATTCCGAGGTCTGTCATGACCGCACGCAACATGATCGCGCTTTGCGCTTTCTCGTCTCTTGCGCTTACCCGCGACGGGGAAGCGCCGACCGAGCAACTCACCCGCGAGCTTTCCTTCGACGTCCGCGCCGGAACCGTCGATGACAAGGCTCGCACAGTCGAGCTAACCTTCTCATCCGAGGAACCCTATCAGCGTTGGTGGGGGACGGAGATCCTCGATCACAAATCCGCGTCTGTGCGAATGGGCCGCCTTAACGCTGGCGGCGCGCTTCTCATGGACCATGACAGCCGCGACCAGGTCGGCGTTATCGAACGCGCCTGGATCAAGAACGGCAAGGGCCATGCCATAGTGCGCTTTGGTCGATCGGCCCGCGCCGAGGAGGTCTTTCAGGACGTCAAAGACGGCATCCGTAAGCTGGTAAGCGTCGGGTACCGCATCCTCGAGCTCGCTTTGGAGAAATCTGAAGGCGGGCAAGACTACTACCGGGCTACCGATTGGGAGCCTTATGAAATCAGCATCGTGGCCGTTCCTGCCGACCCCTCGGTTGGTGTGGGCCGCGATGGAACCCCGGCGGGCTTCGACCCGCGCACCCTTCTCGAAAAGGAAAATGACATGCGCCTTGCTCGCAATGCTGGCGGCTCGCCCGCCCCCGCCGCCGTTTCTGCTCCTGCCGCCGACACCACCTCTGCCGAGGCCGAGCGCCAGCGTGTTCTTAACCTGCAGGCAATGGGCGATCGGCTCGGCTGCCGCGCCCTCGCCGACGAAGCTGTCAGCAAGGGCTGGTCTACCGACCAGTTCGTAGCCGCCTTCCAGAGCCGGACCGGTCCCGCGGTGCATGTTCGCACCCCGGAAGGGACTGGCGGCGACGACTTCGGACAACTGCAGCGCGGTTTCTCCCTGGTGAATGCAATCCGCGACATGGTCGAGGGTGGCCGGCTTACCGGGCGCGAGGCGGAAGTCTCGCAAGAGCTCGCGCGCCGCACCGGCCAAGCACCCAAAGGCATCTACGTGCCGACCGGCGTGCTGTCCGAGCGTGTCCAGCTGGTCGGGACGCCGAATGTCGGCGGAAACCTTGTTGGTACCGAGTACCGCGATCAGGATTTCATCGATCCGCTCCGCGCTCGCTCGCTGGTGATGCAGGCTGGCGCAACCGTGCTCACCGACTTGGTCGGCAATGCGGTGATGCCGCGCCAGACGAATGTGACGGCAGGACAGTGGATTGCTGAAGACGCCGAGGCGAACGAAACCGACCTCACCTTCGATCAGGTGACCCTTTCGCCGAAGACGGTCAGCGGTCGAATTGCCTGGTCGCGCCAGACTGCGTTGCAGGCGCTTCCAGCAATGGAGCGGATCGCGCGGCGCGACCTCTCCGAGCAGCTGGCGATCGCACTCGATCAGGCAGCAATCAATGGTCCCGGTTCGAGCAACCAACCGCGCGGCATCCTCAACACTGCCGGTATCGGCGCAGTGATCGGCGGAACGAACGGCGCGGCGCTGAACTATGGCCACCTGGTCGACCTGGAAAGCACTGTGTCGAATGCCAATGCGGACACCGGCTCGCTCGGCTATCTCACCAATTCGCGGGTGCGCGGCCATGCCAAGAAGACCACCAAGTTCGGATCTTCGACCGAGGAAACCATCTGGGAGGATGGCGACCGGCTTAACCGGTATCAGGCCCTGATCAGCAACAATGTGCCGTCGAATCTGACCAAGGGGACGGCCTCCGGGGTCTGCTCGGCGGTGATCTTCGGCAACTGGCAGGATCTTGTCATCGGTCTGTGGGGTGCAATGGATCTTATCGTTGATCCCTACACCTTCAGTTCGCGGGGCCGGGTGCGCATCAGCGCCTTCCTGTCGGCTGACATTGCGGTGCGCCGAGCCGCAAGCTTCGCCGCCATGACGGATGCTCTGACGCCGAACGGCTAACCAGTTGCGCGGGGGTGCGACCAACGCCCCCGCGTCGTCGGCTCGGGATTCGTCTCCCCGAGCCCTCTTCGGGGTCCCCCTGCCTGTTGCTCCGGGCAGGGGGACTTAGATTTGAGAGAGGTCCCGCATGGTTCGCAATGATGTAATCGTGAAGCTTCGCCTGGCGGGCGAGGAGTTTGACCGCGACTTCAAGGTCAAGTTTCAGGACCTCACCGAGGCCGCCGAAAAATCCTCGGCAGCGTCGGGCGCTCGCGCTGGCGGCGGCTTTGCAAAGGGCTTTCTCGGCGCTGCCGGTCTCGGCGCGCTGGGCGCGGCGATCGGGACGGCAATCAGCAGTGCCGCCGACCTGGGGGCTGAGCTCGCCAGTACTTCGCGGCAATTCAACATCGGTGTCGAGAGCCTGCAAATCTGGCGGCAGGCGGCATCGAATGCCGGCGTGACAGCCGGGGACCTGAACGACGCCTTCGGCAGTCTGACCCAGAAGATCGGCGAGGCCAACGCGGGCAACCGCCAAGCGCAACAGAGCTTTGTGGACCTGGGCATTGGCTTCAAGACGACTGCCGGTGATGCTCGCGCCACCGATGCGGTGATGCTCGACCTCGCGAAGCGTATTTCCGACATCAAGGACCCTTCCGAGCGGACGCGGGTCGGGATGCAACTGCTCGGTGATGATTTCAAGGCGCTGTACCCGCTTCTGCTAGACGGGGCGGACGGGTTCAACCGGGCGAAATTGGAGCTCGGCGAATTCGGCGCGATGCTCTCGAATGAGGAGATCCGCGACCTCCAAAAGACCAACACCAAGATCGAGCAAATGAAGAACGTGCTCTCGATCAGGGTCGCGGGCATCGTGGCAGAAAATGCCGACGCAATCCTCACCTTCACCGATAATCTGGCGCAATTCTCCGCCCAGGCGGTGAATGCGGCGAACGCCTATTTCGGTCTCACCAGTGCGCTCGACCGGGATATTGCCAACCTCCCGGCCGGTCTGTCATTTGTCGAAAAGGAGCGCGAGGTTCAGCGCCTTGCCCGCCAGCACCAGAGCGATTTCTATGCGGGGACGGTGGACGGACAGCGCTTTCACGGCATCAAGAAATCGGCGCTTGTGGGCAATCCGAAAGATTATGAGCAGGACCTGATCACCCCATGGCATCGGCGCGAGCTCGCGCGGTTTCTCGCACCGCCGCCGCCCGAACCGGCAAAAATCGAAGCTCCTAAGCTAACAGGAACGGGCGGCCCGCGCCGCGTTGGCGGCGGCACCCCGCGCCGCCCTGAAAAGACCGAGGAGGAAAAGCAGTACGACGCGGCTCTCAAAGCCGAAGAGCGGATGCGCGAAGCGATCGCGCGGACGTTGCAGGAACAGCGGGATAGCGCCGAAGTCGCCGGAGTTCGCAAGTTCCTCGGCGAGCGCGCAGCTGTCATTGCCGAGACCGAGCTTGCTCTTGCGCGCCAGATCCCCGGCGTGCAGGCGCAGACGGTCGAAGGTCTCGGTAAGGCGCTCGGCTACACCGAAGATATGGTCAAGGCGCGCCGCGCCGAGCTCGAGTTGCAACTCGCTTCGAACAAGGCGGCGCTCGACGGCAAGAAAGCCGAGGCTGCGGCGAAGTTCGACGCCGAAGACACCTCGAAAATGCAGCGCGAGCTCGAGGAAGCGAAGGAAAAGGCCAAGCGCGCTGCCGATGATTGGCGGCGCGAGCACGAGCAGGCCGTGCGCGATGTGGCGGTCATCTACGAGGACCTGTTCACCGGCGGCACTAAAAGTCTGTGGCGCAACTTCAAGGACGAAGGCCGCCGCATCATCGCTGACATTGCTGCGCAGTGGACGCTGGCAATGATTTCTGGCCAAGGCTTCAGCCTCAATTCTGCGGCATCGGGAGCGATGGGTCGCTCGCCATTGGCGAGCCTGTTTAGCGGCGTCGGCGGGCTCGCTCTCAGCAATGGCGGCCAGGTCGCGCAGACGGGCAGCGCAGTGGCCAGCGGCGCGCGTGGGCTCGGCGGGGCGGCATCCCGCGCGCTCGGCATAGGCGGGGGGCAATCAGCGGGCGCCGCTGGCGCTCTCTCCGGCCTCGGCAACCTTGGTGCGGCCATTCCGCAAGTCGGGGCATTCCTCGCCCTGACGCAGGTCAGCAACTCGCTAGGCTCCGGCATCGCCGACCTTCTCGGCGTCAACTATTCGAAGACCGGCGGCAGCCTGTTCGGCATGCTCGGCGGCTTTGTCGGCGGCGCTCTGAAGGGCACGAAGCGCGGCAGTGTCACTGTCGGCAATCTCGGCGGCAGGCTTGGGATCACCGGCTCGCAGGGCAATTCCCGATCGCGCGAAGATACCGCCGCAGCAGGCGCTGGCAGCCTGATCGATGCGATATTCCAGATCGCCGACCAACTGGGCGGCGGGGTCGATGCTTCGCGCGGGAGCGTTTCGTTCGGGATGCGCAAGGATGCCTTCCGGGTCGATCCCAGCGGGCGCGGTGCGACCAAGATCGGCAACGGCGCGGTCGATTTCGGCAGTGATCAGGAAGCGGCGATCCGCTTTGCCATTCAGGACCTGATCAAGGATGGTGTCATCACCGGCATCAGTCAGGCCAGCCAGAATCTGTTGCAGCGGGGCGGCGACCTCGATCAGCAGATCGAAAAGGCGCTGTTGCTCGAACAGATCCCGAAACTCTTGCGCCAGCGCACCGACCCTCTCGGTGCGGCGATCGATGAGCTCGCCGAGAAGTTCAAGCGGGTGAATGATGCGCTGATCGAGGGTAGCGCCAGCGCCGAACAGTTCGCCCAGGCGCGCCAGCTGTGGGAGCTCGAAAAGGCGGATGCGATCGCCAGCATCGGTGCGGCCTCGCAGTCTCTGAAAGATTTCCTCGCCAGCTTGCAGGCCGGTTCAAACTCGCCGCTTTCCTTGCGCGAGCAGCGTGCCGAGGCGGAGCGCCAGCTGCAGCCGTTTCTGACACAGATCAGCGCCGCCGAGGCGGCGCGCGCGGAAGTGGAGCGGCTGCGCGGGTCTGGCGCCAGCGCCGCCGATATCGCCGCCGCCGAGGAACGCGCCCGCACCGCAGCTGGCGCGATCAATCAGGACGGGTTCACTCAGGCGAGCCAGCTGCTGCTATCGATCAGCCGCCAGAGCAACGCGAGCTCGGGCGCGTTTTTCTCGGATTTCGACCGCATCCGGGCATTGACCGGGCAGGCAATCGGGTTTGTTGATCAGGCGACCGCGCGCGGGGGCGATAACCGCGACCCGTTCGCGCGCGAAACGGCGGCCAACACCAAGGACGCTGCGCTTATTCTGGGTGAGCTCTCGGCGGAAAGCCGCGCCCAGGGCGAGACCTTGCGGCAGATCGCGGCGGCGCTTTCGGGTGGCGGCGGGGCCGGTTTCATCGGTGCGCCGCGCGCTTACGTAGCATGATGGCCCCCAAGGGGCTTGATCAACAGACTCTTGCTGAGGTAACTGGTTCGTGGGTGTAGCAGCCCGGACCAGTGATAGGCGCTGCGGACGTTGGCGCGTCCCGCTTTGCCGAAGGAACCGAGGGTGAGTTGGCGCTCACCGCTCGCCGACGAATTATGTCGGGAGCGAAGCGCACATACAAGACCTTTCGGGGAAAAACGCTTCACGGGTCTCACTGGCCCGCTGCTACTCTCCCGGCATCCCGTCCGCCACGGGGATGGCTGTAGCAGGCCAAACAGTGAGAACCGAAATGATCATGACACCGATCAACCCCGCCGAGGCGATTGAACGTCCCAAGCTCGACGCCCTCGAAGATGCAGCCGCCGACCTGGACACATCGGAGACATTCTCTCGTGCGGCCGGGCGCATCGTGAACGACATCAGGGATTACCTCCGGTCTGGAATTTCTTTCTCGGGGGAGCATGCGTTTTTGCAGCTGAATGACCTCGAAGCCCTCATCACCGAGGCTCGGGAAAAAGCGAAGGCGGCGCGGGTGACGGTGATCGACTTCCACGAAACCGAGTTTGACGCTCGCCGTTCGGGCAACGGTTAGGGGTTGCGTTCCGTAGCGTTACAGAATATTAGCGGGTGACGCTACGGAGCCCCACATGCACCCGATCCTTTCTACACCGGCATTCCCGCAAGCCTTTTTCATGAGGGTCGCGCACCTCACTGGTGGCGTTGATCGCGTGACGGTCGAGAACTGGATTCGTGGAGCTAGCCTCACGCCTGCCAGCCTGTCGGGGTCAGGGGATGGCGAGGGCGTCGGGGGCCCTACTTTCAGCGTTGGGGACCTGATCAAGGTTCTCGCAATGGCTGAATTCAGATCCTCATTCGGCACCCCGCCGAGGAAGGCTTCCGCGCTCGCTGACGAAGTGATCAGCGCATACGAAACCGAGATCCTGCAGGTCTTGCGCGCAAATGATGATGGCACGGCTTTGCCCGGGCCCGTTGCTCACCAGATCGGACGGTTCGCGGTAGCGCTGCCTCTCAACTGGTGGGCCGCGCGCGCGGCGGGTGTTTTGGAGACATGGTCGCAAACAGCGGGTGGGGAAGCGGATAAATTGCGCGAGGTCTTGAGCGCCTGGCGCTCGGAGCGTGAATCGTGACAGCCCGCCGCCGCCTTCTACCAGAGAGCGAAATTCGCAGCGCGATCGAGCTACTGCGCGAGCTCGGGATAGAGCCCGGCGCGGTCGATATCCGAACCGATGGAATCACGGTGCACCCTAAGGGGGGCTCCAATGGGAGCGCATTCGATGCGTGGAAGGCGAATAAGAATTCTGAGCGGCCTGCACGTCGTTAGCAAACGGCTCGCTGGCGGTATTGTCCGCTGGAATGTCTATGCTTGGCGAGGTGGCCCCTGCATTCACCGGCAGGACGGCGCGCGCCCGATCATCACACCGGCGATTTTGTCGCAAGCGATGGCCGCGCGCGCCGAGGCCAGCAACAAAGCGCCCGCCGACCTCTTCGCGTCGATCATTGCCGCCTATCGGGCCTCGCCAGAGTTCGAGCGCTTGGCGGATAGCACGCGCCGGGATTATCACCGCATCCTCGACCGCATTGACGACCAGTTCGGAGCCGCTCCTATCGCGGCTTTCGAGGATCGCCGGATGCGGCGGGAAATCATCGAGTGGCGCGATCAGTGGCGCAGCCAGCCTCGCACCGCCGATAAGGCGACGGTGACGATCGCGACGGTCTTGGGCTGGGCGGTCGATAATGCTCTGGTGACGATCAATGTCGCGGCCGGAATCGGACATCTGCACATTGCTGACAAGTCGGACCAGGTATGGGAGGAGCGCCATTGGACCGCACTTGCCGATGCACCCGCGCAGCTCCTGCGCGCGCTTCGACTGGCCAGTATGACAGGCCTTCGCCTCGGCGACTTGGTGCGGCTAGACTGGTCGCAGGTCGGCGACCAAGCGATCATTCTGACGACCAGAAAGCGCAAGGGCCGCGCCGTCATTCCGGTGGTTCCTGAGTTGCGCGCCTTCCTCGATACGATCGAGGGGCGGGAGGGGCCGGTCTTACGCAACAGTCGCAGCGAGGCATGGACCGAAAGCGGGCTCGGGACCGTATTCCAGCGCAGCAAGCCCAAGGGCTTCGACCGCACTATGCACGATCTTCGCGGAACATATGTGACGTGGCTTGCGACAAAAGGCCTCACGGATGACGAGATTGCGCGAGTGGTCGGTTGGACCTCGCAGCGCATTGCCGGGATCCGTGCTCGGTACGTCGACGAGGCGCGGGTTATCGTTTCCCTGGTCAATCGATTGAGCGCCTGATCGGTTTACGCATGGGGGGTAAGTCTTTGAAAGTGCCAGCGTGGTGCGGGTGCGAGTTTACAGAGAAGGGCTTGAAAAGATTTATGAAGCCGAGAAATCATAATCCGCGTGTCGGGGGTTCGAGTCCCTCCTCCGCTACCAACGGTCCAGCATCTTCGCACCTTCCTAGGCTTTCCATTTCTTCCTTGATGAAGGGCTGAAGGTATCCAACGATCCGCAGCTTCATTATGCCGTCCTCGTTGCGGGTAATGATGATGGAATGGATCAACTCACGAAGGACAGGCCCGAGCTGCTTCATCTCTTCCAGCTCATATAAACCGTACTCGAATTTCGCCCGTGAGTTTGCCCACTTTTCGGTCAGGCGCTTTACCCGCTCGCCCAAGGCCCGGAAAGCTGTGGGGTGGAAGCTGACGTTGCTGACTACGGGCAGCTGGTCGCGCTCTTGCTCAAGTTCATCCCGTCGCGCTACCAGTTCCTTGATGTTGACGCTTAGGGTCCTACTGTCGCCTTCGTCGTTGGCTAACATGTCGTGGAAGCGATCCAGCTTCTGGCGTATTTTGCCCAGCTCTTTTTCAATCTCCGCACGACGACGATCCGGCTCGGCGGTTCGTGCGCGACGAGCCTCGATATAAGCCCGAGCACAGTTGGCGATCTGGTCAACGTTGGTTAGCTGCTTGGTGATTTCAAAAAGCGCCCAGCTTTCGACTTCGTCCAGATAGTAAGTGTGGGGATCGGGACAGGTGCCGGAATTGGTGTGGGCCGAACAGCGGATGCGAACGCGCTTTGAACGTGTCGCGTGACCATAAACGTTCATACCTGAACCACACGCTCCGCACTTTATCAGACCCGACAGAAGGCGCTTAGGGCGACGATGGACGCCAATATTCTCTTTGCGTGAACCGTGCGAATGAGCCCTCAATCGAGCCTTGGCTGCATCCCATAAATCTGGAGGCACGATCCGAAGCTCGGGGAGGTCGTGATGCTCCCACATTTCGGGAGGGTTCGTTCGGGACACTCGATTACCTGTGTCAGGGTCTTTGATCATTTGGACCCGGCCCCAAGTCATCGTACCGGCATACAGCGAGTTGCGAATGATACCGTAACCTCGCTTAGCGTTGCCGATGATCGTGGATGCGTTCCACTGCTTTCCCCGAGGAGGACGAATACCGTCCTTATTGAGGTCATGGGCAATGTGTCGTGGGGACTTGCCCTCTGCATACTCGGCGTAGATGCGGCGGACGACTTCGGCCTCCTCCTCGACGATCAGCAGGTGGCCCTTGCGCGCCGGATCGGGGCGGTAGCCGTAGGCCCTGCCGCCAGCCGACAGCCCCTGCTTGATGAGCCCCGTCATGCCGCGCCTGATCTTGTGGACGTTGTCCTCGCGCATCAGCTGGCCGACCAGGCCGCGCAGACCCACCATCAGCGTGTTCGCGGCCCCCTCGTGGACGGCGAGCAGCTGGATGCCGAGGAACGACATGCGCTTGTGGATGCCCGCGAGGTCTTCCATGTCGCGGGACAGCCGGTCGAGGGCCTCGACGATGATGGCGTCGAACTTCCCCGCTTGGGCGTCGGCCAGCATCTGCATGATCTGGTCGCGGCCGATCAGCGATGCGCCGGAGCGTGCCTTGTCGGCGTAGGTGGCGACGACCTCGAAGCCTTCGCGCTGGGCGTAGGTCCTGCACAGGTCGATCTGGTCTTCGGTCGAGCGTTCGTTCTGCAAATCAGTGCTGAAGCGCGCATAGATCGCGGCGCGAGGCGGCTGGGTCATCGTGCGCCCTCCTTCGGATCGACTGCAATCACTTGCTCCAAGATCGCGATGATCTCGCCGGTAAGCGAGCGCCGGTTCGTGGCTGCGCGATCTTTCAGCTTTGCCTTGAGGTCGGTCGGCAATCTGAGGCTCGTGGGGTGCAACGGTTGCGTCTGCATAGCTTTCACTCCATCAAAAGAGCTACAGTGTAGTCATAGTGTATGGATTGAGGCAAGAGCCAAGATGAGCTTCAGTGTAGCCATGACAGGAACTCCCTCCCGCAAGGCCCCCTCAGCTGGTGCACCTATGGCCAACATCACCCCGTATGGATTGCGGATGCCGCCTGAACTCAAGGAGGCACTGGATGCGTCAGCTCGTCAGAATGGGCGCTCGCTGAATAGTGAGATTGTCGCGCGGCTACAGCAGAGCATCGAAGCTGACGAAGCCGTGCCGGATTTTGTCACGCCGGAACTCTATCAGCAGGTGCAGATGCTCGGTCAGGAGCTGGAAGGTCTTCGAGCGCAGGTGCGTGCGCTGGAAATCCGAACTGGTGGGCAAAAATGAGGCTCAATTTCCCGACTGCGTGCAATTAACTGCACAAGGAGTGCTGCGCTGTTCCCCGTCAATGTCGGCGATGTAGTTTCCATCGCTGCGGCAAATCGGATAGGACAGGCTTTCAAACGTTTAGGGACGAGGGCGACTAGCAGCTGATGCCGACTTTGCGATGGTTGACGAGAGAGAATGACGTTCGGGCTGCTGGGCGTGTGCCATACCGGCTGTTGGAGGAAGTCCCCGATCTCAGTTACGGCGACCGCAACACGGGCAATATGCTTATTCAGGGCGACAACCTCGACGCTCTGAAAGCCTTGCTCCCGTTTTATGCCGGGCAGGTGAAGTGCATCTACATCGACCCGCCCTACAACACTCGCTCTGCCTTCGATCAATACGACGACAACCTTGAACACAGCCAATGGCTTGGCATGATCTGGCCTCGGCTGGAATTGCTACGTGAGTTGCTGGCTGAAGACGGCAGTATCTGGGTCAGCATCGACGATAACGAAGGCCATTACCTCAAGGTCATAATGGACGAGGTGTTTGGACGGCGGAACTTCATCGCCTCTAACATCTGGCAGAAGCGTTATTCGAGGGAGAACCGCGAAGCGATCGGCGATGTTCACGAATACATTGTGGTCTATGCGAGGTCGCCGGAAGCCTTCAAGCGATCACGCAACAAGGTTCCGCTGGATGAGCAGCAAGCCAAAATCTACCGCAATCCTGAAAACTCCAAAGAGACTGATCCGGCCAAACGATGGCGCGGCCTCCCAATGACGGCTCAAGGATTTCGACCCAACCAGATGTATGAGATTGTCTCCCCTGCCGGTGTGAAACATCGACCGCCAGAGGGGCGCTGCTGGTCTATGATCGAAAGCGAGTTTGAGAAGCTGAAGGCGGCCGGTCGCATCTATTGGGGTAAAGACGGTAAGGCACAACCAAGCGTTATTCGCTTTCTCAGAGCCTGATCCGAAATTAAGTTGAGTGGTGTCAGCGGGTTAGCTTGACGCCATC